>Ga0080004_1076064_pt1 | contig 14288 bp, 18 predicted proteins | sample WasSprMetagenome_FD_69207 | JGI IMG/M metagenome (GOLD analysis project Ga0080004, IMG submission 69207) | Sulfidic aquatic microbial communities from Washburn Spring, Yellowstone National Park, USA - WS (SPADES assembly) (version 2) | ecosystem: Environmental > Aquatic > Thermal springs > Hot... | reverse complement strand
ATCCCATGAAAATTTTCCTTTAGGTGCTTCGTTAGCCGCTCTATTAATATTGATGGGGGCACATCGTATGGTGTTGGCAACGCTACTCATTCCCCACTCGTTTTAATTTCCTTCTCTTCACTATTCTAGAAGACTCTTATAAATACTTATTTGCTGTTTTATTAGATACTGTTAAAAAAGTTTTTAGTTGAGGTTAAGGCTTGCTTAAGTAAGCCATTAATATGCGTGAATAGGAGTTATGGGATGCTCTTAAAAGCCTTAGGCTTAAGTGGAAGCATATGGCTCATAGCCTTAGAAGACTTGTTGAACGCTTTTTCAGAACATTTGAGGAGAGAACAAAACAAACCTTCACCTTAACAGTATCGTTTTATTATGGGGGCCTGCAACTTAAAGTATAAAGGGCCTTACTTGTTAAGTTGCCAGATCCTATTGTGGAAGAGATTTTTCTATCGCATGCAATTATAGAGGCATTTTAAGTTTTCTTTATTTCTTCCGAAAGCCTTTCTTCCTCGGTTTATATAACGTGAAGGTGTGACCTATTATTTGAATTATCTTCGAGCCGGTTTTTGAGGATGCTTTTTGAGCGAGGCTCTCTACAGTTTCGTTTATTAAGGCTGTCTTTAAAACTTTAACCTTAATCTTACCTTTAGCTTCAAGTTGCTTAATAATTTCATTTACTTGCGCATCTGTTAATCCGCTCTTTCCTATATGGATGGTTGGCTTTAGAATTAAGCTTTTCATGATGGTTGAGCGCCTTCTCATCTTCTCCTCCTCTTCAATGGTATTCTCATATGCTTTCCGCAATATAAGCATGTAATGACAATATGTGGTTCTCTTTTGGGCTGTATGCGAATACGTGAACTCACGCCAGGGAAAATAAACTTTTTACAATGTCTACATATCAATAGGCGATTTTCCCTCGGTAAGCGGGTTCTAGTTCGCATGGAAATTTTTCTTGCTATTTCAACGTATCTTTGAGATAAATCTGGCCTCTCAGCAAGTACTTTAAAGGAGAGTTCAAATAATTGCTTAATGCGCCTTAAAGATATCTCCCTAATTTTATTCTTATTCGCCATGAATTTCGCTCTCACTCTGCCGCTTTTGGTCCTCCAGAAAGACGTAAATGCCTCTTAAGAGTATAAGCCAACTTAAGTAGGAGTTTATTGATGCCCTAAGAGCGGTTACATCTTTAGACTCAAAGACTAATATGATACTATCTCTCTCCCTTGTAACTTTAACTTTTGAACGGTGCTTAGTTGTGGTTTCAGTTTCAGGCTGAATGGATCTACTTATTATTTCAGCTTCTTTTTCAGATGATAATTTGAAATGTAAAACCGCGTGGGCTCCAGTAATCATACGTCCCACGCAACGTGAGAAATTTTTATGCGCGGCCCAACCTCAATTTTTCCAGGCAAAAGAAAGAATGAAATATAAGCCCAGCAATCTTCTCCGGAAGTAATACGCATATATGCCTCATAATTTAATGTTTCAGATCCAAGTTTAAGTATTGGCACTTCAAGAAACTCGGATAAATTTAATTTAAGTTTCTCTATGTCCGGGTTAGCGTTTTCGTGCATTTCAATAAATAATGCATTAAAATTTTTCTCCCGAATGGATGCTTTAAATTCCCTACGTAATTTTACACCGGAAATATAGAGGCGCGGCGGCTCTTCTCTGAATCCCTCATCAGTTATTTTAAAGAGTCTTATTCTGCCGGGTCCACCCTTCCATCTATCGACAATAATGAATTTTTCAGCATTAAATTGGGCGGCTCTTTCAGCTACGTCTAGAAGGCTCATTTTTCCACGATTAACCCTAATCAAGCCTGGTATTGAACGATTAAGATCATTACATAAGCTTCTAACTCTTCTTGTTGGTCTATGCGATGTTGTTAAGAGAATCATTATGTAAGGTCCCTTTCAGTAGATCACCCAGTTGCCGCACTGAGCTTAGTTGTAGGTGTATATGCTCCTCCAGAAAATTTAAATCCGCATTTTCTGCAAACCCATATGCCAACGCTATCCCTACGTACGGCTTTAAAACCGCACTGTGGGCATATATGTGCTTTCCTCATTTCAGAAATTATGCTAACGTAGCGCTTCCTGACGGATACTCCATACCTTGGACCAAACCCTCTTGCTGGACCGACCTTTTTTGTTCTCTTACCCATTATCTTCCCACCACTAATTTTCTTAATTCCTCAGATTTATTCTTAGCTATTAGGGCAGCTTCCAATATTTGCTTTGGAGTTAATGCTCCTTGTCCACCCTTTTGTATGGCGCATATTTTTCCATCTTTATCAAATGTTATAGTTAGTCGCGCATTCATAGCTTCCTCCTCCTCAAGCCATGGGTCAACAACTAATTTGTCACTTATATTTGCAAATGTCACTGATATTGGATAATTTTTTACAGGTAATGGCATATATTCCCCTTTCCTTTTGACTTCACCATTCTCAACAGCGTATACTGGTATTTTAGTGTTTAATAGGGCGGCTAAACTAGCTAAAGCTGAGGCATCTATTAGATTTCCATCATGATTAAGAACATAAACATCAATAAATATAACATAAACTTTTTTTCCTGGAATCAAGCAGAGTTTCTCGGTATCAATTGCTTGGGACTCTCGTATGCCCCTATCGACAACCCTGGCGAGTTCAATTGATTCCTCGCTTGGAGGGCCGGCCTCAAACTCGGGAGAAGCTAATGGCACAAACTCTGAATTAACTGTGAAAACCCCCTCATTAGGTCTATCGGGGAAGGGTTCACCTATTTCAACCTTGACTCCAACCACAACTTCAGTTTTACCAAGCAGAACCCTTGCTGAACCCTCAGCTTTCTCAATTATTCCAGTCTCTATTTTAATTGGGCGGTAGTCGGTGAGTCCTCTACCATCAAGTCTTTTTCCGCTTGTAATCATCTGGTATATCTGCTTTTGCCTAATGCGCGAAACCATTATTGAAGACATGTTTCAACCTCCTCCTTGATCGCTAAATATTTGGCTTTTAAAGCCTCCTTCTGAAGCTTATATATTTGCTTGCAGCCTTCAATCGCAAGATTTAATGCCTGCTCAAATTCCTCAATAGTTAATTGTCCATCCATTTGCAGGAGGGAAATCATGTCTAAATTAGGCATGTATGCTATAGGTAAATCGGCTTCACCCTCCTTATCTTCAAGATCATTAAGGTCTAAGACTAGAACACCGTCAACTTTTCCAGCTGCGCATGCAACGACAAGGTCCCTCATAGGTATGCCGGCGTCAGCTAGGGCTAATGCGGCGACTGTTGTACCCGCACACCTTGTTCCACCGTCAGCTTGTAAGACCTCAATAAATACATCTATGGATGTTCTCGGAAACTTCTCGAGAAATATTGCTGGCTCAAGCGCTTCCCTTATAACCTTTGAGAGTTCTATCTCACGTCTTGAGGGCGCTGGGGATTTACGCTCTTCAACCGAGAAGGGAGCCATGTGATATCTGCATCTTAGGAGAGCTCTATCTGGAAGGGCTAAATGGCGTGGATGAACCTCTCTTGGGCCGTAAACAGCTGCGAGTATCTTGCTTTTCCCCTGCTCGATATACGCTGACCCATCAGCGTTACTTAATACGCCAACCTCAATTTTTATGGGTCTAAGCTCATTCGGTTTGCGTCCATCAACCCTTAAACCATTTTCATCGATTAATCTGATTTTTCCACTCATAATTTTACACCCTTCTCTCTTCTTATCATTTCAGCTATTCGGTCAGTTAGCCCGGATGTATGCGCCTCCTGCGCTATTTTCTCAATTGCTAATATGGCTAATCTCTCATTTTCCGGGCTTGGTCCAGAAATCAATATTATGCCATTCTGCCCAACAGTTATTTTACATTCAGTCTCTTTTTTAAGCATATTTATCATTGAAGCCTTACGACCAATTATTCTCGGTATTTTCGCTGGTGAAACCTTAACTATCTGTCCTTGTGTTATTTTTCCAAGCCCAGGCTCACGTATTGTAAGTATTGGATCAATTGTCCGATCAAATGCTATAACCTTCGCTAATATGAGATCTCCAACATCTAAAAAACTTGTTAAATCATCTTTTTGTTGTTTAAAGGGCTTACTCAAAGCTTCATTAGCCCTTAAAACAGCCTTGTAAGGAGAATTTATATCAATGGTCCAACCATTAATATTTACATCCTCAATTTTACCAATAACTTGATCCCCTGGCGAGGGAATATAAACAGTATTTAATGCGACAACCTGAACATTTTTCCCCTCATATTCAACAAGCCCAAGCCTGGTTGCATAAATTTTTGATCCAACTTTATAGGTATTATTGCCAGCTACATAATTTCCATCTGCTAGAAGTTCTCCGGGAGTTACAATTTGCCTATTTTCAAAATAAAACATACTAAAATTTCACCCCCTAAAAAAGAAAATTTGTTACTTTAGGATTTTAATCTCAGCCTTTCCATGCGTCATTCCGCCTATCTTCTCTAGGAATGTTCCATAGAATCCTGCTGGCATCTCGAGAACTACCGATAATGAGCCATCGCTTAGCCAATTCTCATTCTTTATTGTACCAAATGACTTAATCGTTCCATATATTTTGCTAGCGTATTCGGATGGCACCCGAAGAGATAAAGATATTTTCTCGATGCTTAATGGTAAAATTGTACGTAATGCCTTAATGGCTTCGTTAGCCTGCTCCTCAACGCTCTTAAACGGATCTATTGGAAAATGTATTTGCTCAAGAGCCTGCTCTACGCGTGTTGGTGGATGAGGTAGCTTAGTTCTCGGATCAACAGCGTTACGTGATATGAAATCAATTATCTGCCTACGCTTTTCTTCAATCATTTGTCTTCTCTGCTGGGCGGTTAACTGTAAGGTTCCCCTCTTAAGTATGACTTTAGCCACTTCAACTGGGTCGCTTGTCCCAAAAACCTCCCTAAGTCTTTTTTCAGGCGCCCTTAAACCTTTATTTGCATCAGCAAATATTACCTCAGTCACTAATATATCTGAAAGCGGTACCGATTTTCCGCTACGAAACGCGAATGCCTGATCTGGCTTAACCAGTATTTCGAAGTTTTCCCCATTTATGTTTATGCGTGCAATAGTATATTTTTTGCTCATTGTTTTTCAGCTACCCTGCACTTCCTTTATGTATTTCTCGATTTCCTCATCAGTTAACAGCCTAAACCTTCTTGTTGAAGATGGGACAATAGCCATTTTAATTCTAGGTTGCTCACCTCTTGCCTGCATCGATTTCAGTAGGCATTTGACGCATAATTTTATGGATTCTTCAAGCGTTAAATCGTCACGGTACTCCTCCTTCAATATGTTTTCAGCAGTTTCACGCCCAATCCCTATGGCAACAGCCTTATAAGCTCTATATGTTCCGCTTGGGTCTGTCGTGAAGAGTTGGCTTCCCCCTTTATCTACTCCAGCAAATATTATGGAGACGCCAAACGGCCTAACACCGCCATGCTGCGTGTACATTTGCTTTATGTCCCCTATTCTTTTAGCAACCATCTCTACGTCAACTGGTTCATCATACATAAGTCTGCTACTCTGAGCGAATATTCTCGCCTCATCAATTAATACGCGTGCATCGGAGCTTAAGCCCACTACGGCGGCTCCAATATGCTCATCAACCTCATATATCTTTTGACTGAACCTTGGATTCTGAAGTTTAGATTCAATTTTTTCTTCAGCTCCTATGACAACGCCTTCTGGGCACATTATGCCCACAATCGTTGAGCCTCTATACACTGTCTCTAGCGCGTATTCAACTTGAAATAGACGTCCATCTGGTGAGAAAACAGTAATAGCCCTATCATATGCTCCCGGAACAGCGAATACTGACATTATCTCTACCACCCTTCATCTCTAGTATTATTTCTATACATTTTCCTTCTTTGAGAAGTAGTAAACGAAACTAAAAAACCTTTTGTATTTAAGCGTGCTTAGCGGTTACTTTTCGTATAGATAAAATGATTTTTTCAGCGGTTGATATACAGCTTAAAAGGTCGTCTATTGTTGACATGAGGGTTGCAATATTCTCCCCGCAATACTTTATGACTGTGGTAACGCTATTACCTATAGCTTTTGTTTTAACGGTTAATTCTTTTGGGGCCCCCAAATTATCTGGTGAGACAGCCTTAGAAATAGCTTCAGCCTCCCCCTCACTACTATATGTAAGCGTTATTTCAACTTCAGCCTCCATTCATCTTCAGTCTCCCCATATATTCCTTCACTAGCGAATCAACATATTTCAAGAATTGTATTTTTTGCTCGTAAGGTACCTGCGCTCCAGCAGCGATATCATGTCCACCACCTACACCTGAACATCTCTCAGCAGCTACGCGGATAATCTCTCCAATATTTATTCCCATCTTAACCATCGAGTCGGTTGCGCGTGCAGAGATTTTAATCACTCCCTCTTTTGGTATAAAAGAGTAGGCGATTAGGGGCTTATTTGGTTTAGGCAGATTGGTTGATATAATCGTTGATATAGTGCTTATTGCCCGCTCATCAATATCTTTCTCTCCATGAAGAACATATATATTCTCCCATTCCTCAATGCGATCTGGGTTTTGATCGAGCCACTCAAGATATTTTGTTATCGTCTGCCTATAATCTTCTAGAATCTTAAGTGCTTCCTCGTATGCTTTATTCCTGTCTCCCATACATATGGCTACGCCTAAACCGGACGCATTCATTCTACCGGTGGCATTTAAGAGGAGAGCAAACTCTCTCGCATCTCTAAGTGGAGTCCATGGTTCCTCTTTCACGAAAACATATACTGTGCCAAGCAAGCTCATTGCAACTTCACCCCTATATCCCTTAGAGATCAAGTAATCGCTTAACGCTGAAAATAGTTTACGTTTCTCATCCCGTGAAAGATCTCTTAAAGCTCTCCATCTATCATTTTTCTTCAACTCTATGTTTAGGTTGCTCAGGAAAGCTAAGCTTTTATCTTCTTCACCGCTTATCCCCGGTATATATGGGTTTGTCGTATACGCCAACGCCTTATGTATTGGGCGAGTCTCCCTGCCAAATAACAGTAAATCAGTCTCAACGTTTAAAAAACCAGAATCGATGGCATCTTTAACAATAATATCATTAACGCCGCCAAGCCTCCTTTCCTCATACTTATCTTGTAAGTCCCCTAATGCTCCAATAACTGCTAAGTATGCGAGGTCAACGTTTCTCTTATCTAAGGATTTAGCTACAAGATATGAGATTCCAGCTGAGCTTATATCTCTAGACCCATCTATGCCAAAAAGATGTGGGTTAACCTGCAGAAAATTTTCTCTAGGTCTTCCAATAGGTTGATGGTGGTCAAGTATTATTACGCATCTATCTTCAATCTTGGAACCTAAAATATCCAAGTAACCGCTTCCCATGTCGGTGAAAATTGGCAGCGCTTCTCCACCATCATAGGTTTTTACCTCATTAATAATCCTCTCATCCATCCAACGCTCTACTCGAATACAGAATTTAGCCCCAGCTCTGAACAGAGCTTTACCAATTATTCCAGCAGCGGATATTCCGTCAGCATCCATGTGAGAAACCACAATTACCATCCTATCCTTCTGCACGCTTTCAATGATTTCTTCAGCCGCCCTTTCAGCTTCCTTAATAAAATCATTTAAGCGGGGTTCACTTATCATTTAAGGTTCCCGCTTAAGCAACGGAAGCAACTACCGCCTTATATTCCCAATTTGGTGGTAAGATCCCTCTCTCCTTATAATACTCTGATAAACGGTGAATCTTTGCCTCAATTAATTGCAGAGCTCTCTTATTATGTTTATCCTTTTTGTTCCTCTGTAAATGGGCAGTTATTCGGGCAGCCCTTCTGAGAAGGCTCTCTAAATCCTCAGGCATTTTAGGCGCTAAACCGTTTTCACTCAATATTTCAACAATCCCTTTGCCGACTATTGATTTGACGAGCGGAATGCCATATTGATCACGTAATATAACCCCTATCTTACTGGGTGAATTTCCTTCCCTAGCAAGCTTAATAACTAAGGCTATAACCTCATCAGGCGTGTACTTACACCAGCTAGGCGCCCTCTTACCGACAGGTCTAGTTGAGTGTGAACGTCCCTTCTCCTTTTTAGGCAAGGCTTATCCTCCAATAATTTTCTGAAAAAAGATGCACGTATATTTAAAGCTTTATTTATGCCGCCATCAAATAATATCTGTTATAAAATCTCGCTCCTCACAGCTAGGACATGGCAACTTAGCATGTGAAGGCTTTATATATGGGTTGCCGGATTCTGTATGCTTAATGAGAAAGATTAAAAGTATCTTTGCACAAAATAATTTTTGAGAGAAATAGTGATAGTGGTTAATAATGTGGGATAAAATAGCGAAGTGTTTGGAGGGTTACCCTGAAAGGCTTAATGTTGCAAAAATATTAATTAAGAATGGCTTAAGCGTGAGAGAAGGAAAGATTTATTGTGGTGATATAGTCATACCGGTTGTTAGGATAAGTCGTGTTGCTAACGTTGATAGAAGAACAGTTGTGCAAACAATAAAAATGATTGAAAGTAATCCTGAACTAAAATTAATTTTTAGTGGTATAAGTCCAGCTGGTCCATCGCTGCGTGATGTAGCAAAGTACTTAAACTTTGGTGTTGTTGAGATAACACCAGTAAATGCTAAGATGCCAGGTATACTTGCTGCAGCCGCATCACTAATAGCTCAAAAAAATATAAGTATAAGGCAAGCTATTGTTGATGATCCAGAGCTTACGCCTGAGCCTAAATTAGTCCTTATAACGGAGACTAAGGTGCCTGGCGAGCTTATACCGGAGTTTCTGAAGATAAGGGGTGTATCAAAAGTTTCAGTATATTAGAGACTCAAGAGGAAGAACCTAGTGATTAACCTGCTGTGGTTTGCATCACTATCTTTCTTGGCAGCTATATCTGGGGCTATCACGCCAGGTCCAGTCTTCATGCTTGTGGTTTCAGAGTCACTAAAGAATGGTAAAATAGCTGGTCTCCTAATTGTTCTAGGTCACTTTATTATCGAATGGATTATAATTTTCATGATTTTTCTGGGGTTGGGTCCAATTTTAGAGTCTGAATATGCTATGATATTCGTAGGGTTTGTTGGGGGTGCGGCGTTAGCGCTTATGGGCTTAAAATTGGTGATGGATGCTACGCGCTTAAAAATGGATAATGCCTCTACAATCAACATTAGTCTTAATAGCGCAGGGCGCCCACTCTACATGCTTGTAGCTCTCGGCTTTCTGAGCAGCTGCTCAAATCCATACGTGTTCATATGGTGGCTAGCAACAGGTTTCCCAATGATAACAAGTTTCATCTCTCTTGCTGGTTTACCAGGTTTTCTATCTTTCTTAGTTGGGCATGCTGCTGCGGATCTTTCATGGTTCAGTTTTGTGAGTTATTCTGTCTGTAAAGGTAGGAGAATTATGAATAAAGTTATTATTCAAGTCATACTTTTCGCGAGCGCAATCTTCCTAATAATATTCGCAGCATATCTTATTGTATTAGCGTGGATTCGCATGTCATGATCGTTACATAATGATGATTTCAGTAGGCGAGTGTAATCGTATTACGCTCACTAATATAACTATATTATAATTAGGCAAAATGCTTTTTACCCGCAAATAATTCTATCTCTGATTTAGATATGTTAGTTTCAGTCGGCGAGAAACTTGACTGAGGAAGCGCAGCAATTGCAAGCGAAGAATAGCGTGTTTGATTTGCTAGCTCGCCCCATACGTAAGCTTATTGAGGAGAAAGGTTTTAAGTCGCCGACTGAACCTCAGTCAAAGGTTATACCAAAAATTCTTGAGGGAAAGAATGTTCTCTTGATATCTCCAACCGCGAGTGGAAAAACTGAGGCTGCTATACTTCCAATATTAAATATGCTTATTCAGATGCCTAAAAGAGAGCCTGGAATAAAAGTATTATATATTACGCCTTTAAGGGCTTTAAATCGCGATATGCTTGAGCGTTTAGAATGGTGGTGCAATAATTTAGATATTAAGCTGGCTGTTAGGCATGGTGACACGGATGCTAATGAACGTTCAAAGCAGGCTAGAAATCCGCCGGATATGCTGATAACAACGCCAGAAACCTTACAGTCAATATTATCAGGGTGGATTATGCGCCGGCATCTTCAATCAATAAGATGGGTTGTTATTGATGAAGTTCATGAGCTAGCTGATAGTAAGCGTGGAAGCCAACTGGCCCTTGCGCTTGAAAGACTTAGGGCTATAACCGGAAAGGAGTTTCAGATAATTGGGCTCTCGGCAACAATTGGCACGCCTGAGCGGGTTGCACAGTTTCTTGTTGGAAATAATAGACCTATTGAAATTGTTCGCGTGCCAGTTGCCAGATTAATGAGGCTCCAGATACTTTACCCTAAGCCTGAACCACAAGACTATGATCTTGCCTCTGCTCTGTTCACTCATCCTGAGGTTGCCGCTAGGCTCCGCATAATGCGTCAGCTTATTGAGAAGCATAATTCCGTTCTACTCTTTACTAACACTAGAACTATTTCAGAGGTTCTAGCGAGCAGATTCAAGATATGGGACATGAACTTTCCAGTTTCAATACACCACGGTTCGCTGGCTAAACCGTCTAGGGTTGCAGCTGAAAGAGGTTTAAAGGAGGGAGAGTTACGCGGTTTAGTATGCACAAGCAGCTTGGAGCTTGGTATAGATGTTGGTAGAGTAGATCTAGTCATACAGTATATGAGTCCGAGGCAGGTTACGCGTCTCATACAGCGTGTGGGTAGAAGTGGGCATAGAATTGGGCGTATGGCAAATGGGGTTATTATAACAATGGATTCGGATGATGCTTTAGAAGCTATGGTTATAGGGAGGAAAGCTTACGCTGAGGAGCTTGAGCCTGTGGATATACCAGATAAGCCACTTGATGTATTAACCCATCAAATAGCGGCTTTCTTAATGAAGAGGAAGCGTTTGGAGATTAATGAGATATATGAGGTTTACAGTAAGGCTTATCCCTACAGGGATTTAACCATTGATGATTTAAAGCGGGTTCTAGAGTATATGCATAATCGCTTTCCGAGACTAGCTTGGGTCTCATTTGATGATGGTATCATCTTAAAGCCGCGTAAAGCAAAGGCTTTGTTTGAATACTTTTTTGAGAACCTATCGATGATACCGGATGAGAAGCATTATTTAGTCATAGATAAAGAGACAGATACGGCAGTTGGGCTTCTAGATGAAGCGTTTGTGGCTGAATATGGTAAGCCCGGGATTAAGTTCATAATCCGGGGGAGCCCGTGGAAGATAGTTAATGTTGACGCTGACAAAATTTATGTTAAGCCAGTTGATGATCCGACAGGTGCAATCCCAAGCTGGGTTGGCGAGGAGATTCCGGTTCCATTTGAGGTTGCTCAGGAAGTGGGTCAAATAAGGGGTTTTGTTGAGGAGCGGTTAAGGGCTGGTGTTAGCCCAGACGAGATAGCTGAGGAGCTCTCTAGCAAGTATCCAGCTGATAAAAAGACTATTTTAGACGCTATTAAGGAGACTGTTGAGCATGTTAAGATGGGCTATCCAATTCCAACCGATAAGCGCATAACTGTTGAAGAATGGGAGGATTTTATCATATTGCAATGCAACTTTGGTTCTCTGACAAATAGGGCTTTAGCCCAAATACTAGGCCACGTAATATCCGAGTTAACTGGGCAATCAATAATTGTTCAGCATGATCCCTACCGGATATTTATTCAAACAATGGGTGAAGTCAAGTCTGAAACAGTCATTAATATACTCTCGGATCTCAAGGATTCAACCGAGGAAGCTATTAAGGAGACTCTAATTAAAGCTGTTGTTAAAACTGGAATTTTTAAGAGACGCCTGATTCACGTTGCCAGAAGGTTTGGTGCAATACAGAAGTGGGTTGACTTTGAAAGCATTAGCTTAAAGAATCTAATTAAGAGTTTTGAGGACACTGTGATTTACGATGAAGCTCTAAAAGAGGTTTTCACAAAAGATCTAGACCTTGAAAATCTGATTAATGTTTTCGGAAAGATGAGGCGTGGTGAAATAGAAGTTATCAGGGTTGAGACGCATGGTGAAGCGACGCCAATAGCTCGAGTTGGAATAGAGCGTGTAAGCATGAAGACTGATCTAATACCTCCCGAAAAGATGAGGAAGATACTTATAGAGTCAGCTAAGGCTAGAATTCTGGGAGAAACTAAAACGTTTATTTGCACGGATTGCTGGGACTATATTGAAATGATGACAATTAAGGATCTTCCTGAAAAACCGTTATGTCCTAAGTGTGGTTCACCTAAACTCGGCTTACTTGGAGTTGAAGAGGAAGAAGCTTACTCCCTAATTGAAAAGAAGGGTGAAAAACTCACTAAAAGCGAAGAGTACCTTAAGGAGGAGGCTGAAGAGACCGCAAAGCTTATTTCAAAATACGGTAAGGTTGCAGCAGTGGCCCTCTCAGGCAAGGGACTTAGCTTAAGCGACGCTAAAAAAATATTAGTGAAAGAGAACAGTTTTACGGATAAACTCTTTGAGCTGATAATCGAATCTGAACGCGAAGCCTTAAAAAGAAGGTTCTGGTGAAAGCGTAAGGTAAAAATAGCACTTGTTGACATTAAACTGAAAAATGAATAGGAGAGGTGGATTATTTGTTCATATCCCCATTTGTAGCATCCCCTGAATCGGTTATACGGAGACTTCTGCAAATGGCTGAGTTAAAGCCTGGTGAAATATTTGTTGATTTAGGAGCTGGCGATGGTAGACCAGTGATAATAGCTGCTAAAGAGTTTGGCGCGTATGCTATTGGCATAGAGTTGAGGGAGGATTTAGCTAAGCAAGCGATGAGAAGAGTGATCGAATTAGGCTTACAAGATAGGGTTAAAATAATACGTGATGACCTCTTTAATGTTAACATAGGTATGGCTGATGTTGTCTATCTCTATTTGACGACAAGCGCAAACGAGAAGGTTAGGCCAAAGCTAGAAGCTGAGCTTAAAAAAGGTGCTAGAGTTGTCTCGCATGATTATGAGATAATAGGTTGGAAACCAGTTAAGGTTGAACGTTTCTGCGAAAGCAATCTATTGGGGTTCCCAACACATACATTATACCTCTACAAGAGATGAAGATGTAGGAAAGACTCACTTCAACGCGGAATTATCCAATATTATAGATGAAAATTTATTTAGGCGATTTATTTTCAAATTTTTTGGACATTGGCAATTAGGGATCTGTTTATGGCTTTCGTACCATGGAGCCGAGTGAATCTGTGGCGTTGCAATGGATGCGGATTATGTTGTAAGGAATTTGAGGTAGTATTGACTTTTGACGAATGGCTATATATAACAAAGAAGTATGGTGTAGGCTTCACTAAAGCTGGACTAAACAAGCTTTATATAGGTAAAAGGCCAGACGGTTCATGCATGTTTTTATACATGGCCTCCAATGGAAAATGGTTGTGTGGTTTGCAGAACAATAAGCCGCTAGCATGTAAACTTTGGCCCTTCAAAATCTTTAATAAGCCGAAATACGGCAATGCTAAGGAAGCTCTGTTTGAATATCTTGATCAGAAATTCTACATTTACATTGATCCGTTTTGCCCTGGAATACGATGGGGGCCACCATCCATAGAATTAGTCTACAAGATTATTCCTGAGTTTATAGAAATAGCCATGGGAATCAGGCAGAAACAAATTTATTCGACAATGCCGACAGCGCCAGGGTTCTTTATTATTAAGCCAAAAAGAGATTATAGATTGATTTAGCAAGATAGCTGCCCTCTTTATCCAAAAATTAAGAAGGCAACGTTAACTTTAATGGGCTTAGCATATGAAGCCTTTGTATGTTAGGTTTTCCCCGTTTACATGAAATCGACAAGAAAGCCTACGGTTTTAACTGTGGGGTGAATTGTCGATAGGCTTAAATATGGCGACGAGTTATGTGGGTCTGTGGAATCCTATCAACATTCGGGGAGTAGGGTCTTTCTAATCCAGTACCAACTAGTCTGGTGTCCGAAGAGGAGAAAAGCGAATATAAGATGTCGAGTAAATGTCCGCTCTGCCGTTCTGAGGATGTAATGGTGAGAGGGAGGCTCTTTAAATGCTTCTCTTGTGGATTGGAGGCGAATAGGGGCGCTGTGGGCGTATTAAATATAGGCTGCCTCAATGGAGGTGGTGTTAGCGGGGTGGTGTCCTGCTTCTAAGGTGGAATGAAGTGGGAGCCTGGAAGGGTGATGAACAATCAATCGATGAACGCCTTAGAAGCAGGAATCTCTCGGCTTCAGCCGTGGAGAGGGTCAAGCTGAGAAAA
>Ga0080004_1109461_pt1 | contig 14294 bp, 11 predicted proteins | sample WasSprMetagenome_FD_69207 | JGI IMG/M metagenome (GOLD analysis project Ga0080004, IMG submission 69207) | Sulfidic aquatic microbial communities from Washburn Spring, Yellowstone National Park, USA - WS (SPADES assembly) (version 2) | ecosystem: Environmental > Aquatic > Thermal springs > Hot... | reverse complement strand
AGACTTATCAGCCAGGCTAATCCTCCGGGGAGAGATAATGCCCCTAACACACTGATGTTACGTAGACCTACGATATCCAGCCTAAGATCTTTCTGAAGTATGTATAAACCGTATATTGTCGATATAAGGCCTGCTAATATACCAGCTGTTATCAACCCCACAATTCTATATGTGGGGATGAGCAGAATTGCTAGCGGCACGTATATAGCGTAGTTCACTAAGCTAATCTTCATAGTCTTCACAGTCTCGCCGATGCTATTGAGGTATGAGCCTATAACGTATGAGCCTAGCACCGCTGTTAGACTTGTGAGCGCTGAGAGCGATAAGTAGAGTGGTGCCAGGCTATATTGAGAACCGTATATCATGTAAGTGATGGGCTTAGAGAAGACTGCTAAACCCATCGCTATGGGTATGATTACTATCGAGGTGTATATAACGGACTTGCGAACGACTTCATGCATCTTATTCTTCCTGTGTACTAGGAGGGGCAGTGTTGAGTATATGCTTGTAGCCATAGCGCCGCCAACGATGCCGAGTGGTACTGAGAGGTTGGAGGCTACGGAGTAGTTGCCTAGCTCAGCGTTTGTAGCGTATTCAGCTAAGAAAATGTTCACTACCTGGCTTAGGGGTAGCCCTAGGATTGTGGGTATGTAGAGAGGTAGCGAGAACTTTATGACCTCTTTAAATAACTCTGCCTTAAACCTCGCACTCCTCAAGTACTTAGAGACGTAGATTAGTGAAATAATCAGAGTCATTGTCGATGCTATGGAGAAGCCCCATATAGACCCGTAAACACCTAACCCCATAGCGATCAATAGTATTGATGCAATTATCCTAACGGAACTGCGTACTATACCTAACAACCCAACTTTATTGTATTCCCCAGCACCTGTTAAAACCTGGCTTGCAGCTCCACTCACAGCTTCCCCTATAACGTAAACCGAAAGTATCCTTATCATTGGGGCCACGTACGGTCTACCCAGGGCTTGAGCCATGTATCCTGATAATATGAAGGTAACTAACGAGGTCACTACAGCCATTAATGTTTTAAACAAGAACGCCGTGGACACATATCCCCTGCCTTCATCCACGGGTGTAAACCTGATCAACGCTTCTGAGATCCCGAAATCGAGCAACCCTATCAGAAGACCCGGGAACATGAGGGCGACACTGATAAGCCCGTACTCGCTCGGATTGAGAAGCCTTGCTATAATAATGCTCCCGGCAAAAGCTACCGCAGTCGAAGCTAAGTGGCCGACAGATAGCCACACACTACCCTCTGCTATTCTCCTACCCGCAAATCCCATAAGCTAGCCCAACTCATTTATTTTTCTTGACCAAACTATATAATAAACCGGTTAACGCTAGGTATGACCTTACAATCCTAACCAGGATTAATATCACGGGATAAGCTAACCTCTCCCAGACGCTCAACACCCTATAGTAGCCCCGTACAAAGCTGTAAACCTCTATAGAGCCTAACACTGCTACAAGGAATTCGAAGAACCAGTAGATATTGACTACTAGTAGTAGGATGGCGACTAGGGGTATCGCATAGTATACGGCATATTCGAGTTTTTGATATAGGGGACTAACTTTCAATACCTGAAAGAAGCTCCACCAGTATTTATTCACATATGCCTTCGAGTAATTAACCAAGCGTTTAATGTGACCCTTGAGCTTATTAGTTAAGAAGGTCCAACTATGCCAAGATACGGCAGTATTATCGTCTTTCCTAGGGCCAGCACCTTCTCTTATATGTAGCAAATGCAACATCCCGAGCTCTCCGGAAACTAGGACCTTGTAACCGTGCCTCCTTATCCTAGACCCGAGCTCCCAGTCCTCATGAATTGTTAGTGGAGGACCCATATCCTCTCTATAAGGGCCTACCTCGTACAGAACGGATTTTCTAAAGAACGTTACAGGCATAACTGTGCAAACATCAACAGACTTCAATCCTAGGAACCTAAAATGGTGAAGCTTCTCTGCTAGCGTGGGCCTGAATGATATCGCTGGGAAACCTACAGCAGCTACCCTCTTATCGCACATGTACCTAGAAGCAACGTTGACAGTTTCAGGATGCAAAACCACATCATCATCCACCACAGCCACGATCTCGCTGTTACACCTCTTAATACCTAGGTTTCTACCTCTATTAGCTGAGTTGACATCCATGACAATTGCTTCAAGTTTAATACCTCTATTTTTAAATTTGTCTGCAACTTTTAAAGCCTCCATATCACGAGAATCTACTGCAAGTATAACTTCAATCTTTTCTCTTGGATAATTAAGGGATAGTATAGAATCTAAAACTTTTGCTAAACATTCTGATCTAAAATAGGTTTGTATGACTATACAAATAGGTACCGTTCTATGGTTTTCTATTGTACTTATCTTTGACATGCCTAATTGTTTAATTATCAATTATAGCTGTTAATTTTCTGGTAAAATGTACAATACCTGACATAATACTAGTTTACCACATAAAAGAGCGTGTAAAAATCACTTCTATATACGATACTTGAAGCAGAGAATATATTCACAGCACCAATTAATCTTTCGTTCTTTATAGCACAAATAACTTTTCATTGCTCTAATGTCCTCAGATCTATTCCTTGCAATATTAATTTAATTTTATCTCTAATGGTCTTATATATGCCTCCACTTATAGGGAGATCGTAATCAAGGTATAGCTTAGCGCGCGCTATGGGATATTTTTGAGGTGTAGACAGCCCAACGAGCATTTCAAAGCTTATAATGTAGTTCTTCGTATATACTCTACTTAATAAGCCGTGGAGCATTTCGATAGTAGTTGCCATAGTTTTTTAAACTCTTCAATACTCTTAAATCTTAGTGGGTATTGTAAGTAGCTAGCTAAGTCCTTAATATTAGGTATTTCGATATCCTTGCAATCTAAACCTAGCTCTTGAGGTAAGGCTATATGCTTGAGCGACATGAAATCATTGTACATGTGGTTGGTCAGGTATTTGTCATGGTTCATAGGCTTAGTCTTCATAAACCAAGTGACCATGTAATATAGTATAAAAAGTAGGAGCGATCTTAATAATATAGTAATCAGAGAATATCTTCTCCAAATCCTCCAGATAAACCATTCCTCTCTGACGAATTTTGCAAGCGTGACACCACTACCTACGATGTAGTCTCTCTTGTTTCTAAGCTCTCTCCTCAAGTAGTTTAGAGTCCCTCTCGCGTATCTGCGTTCACTGATTAGCGTTGGGATGAGGCCTTGAAGAAAGCTAGATGAGGTATTCTCGCGCATCTCATATCTCAGAGGTAGGTTTATCCATTTTACCTTTGGTATCGTGTATGTAAGACCCTTTTCGGCGAGCCTAGCAAATAGTTCTACATCCTCAGTTCTATTTATGTCTATAAAGTTTTCTTCATCTAGCACCTTTTTGGGACATATCAGCGTGTCTAAACACTTACTATCTTTATAGACAGAGTTCATGTGTATTTCAATGAGCTTTCTTAAGGTTTTTGTATATATGCAGTCTAAATCGACGTAAACTAAATACTCTCCACGGCTGAGCTTAGTTGCAATCCTTCGACCAAGTCCTCTAGAGCACTTATACCTATATATGCGTAGAGGATACTGTTTAGATAACTCAACTAGCTTTTCATAGGTTCCATCCAAGGAATAGTTATCTACCACTACGATCTCGTAATTTAATCCCTCGAATTGCCTAGCAATGCTCTCAATGCTTTTTCCAACTGTTCTCACGCTGTTGTAAACTGTAGTGTAGACAGATATTAGCGGGTCTTCCATATAGACCCCCCTAAATTCCCATAACGTATTTCTGGTTAGCTGTGAACTTGGGGCTGAGCAAAACCCCTATTTATCAGCTTTCTAACTACGTAAGCTTCTTCGGCAGCTACGTTATCCCAAGTGAATCTTGACGTGAATTTCCTCGCTTCAATTGAAAGATCTGTTCTTAGCTGTTCGTTCTCTAAAAGCTCTAGAACCTTGTCTGCCATGAGTCCCACGTTTCCTACTTCAACTTTCTGCACAGCTTTAGTGCTGTGGTAGACCCACTTAATAGCCGGTATATTGTACGCCACCACGGGAACACCTGCAGCCAAAGCCTCCAAAACAACTATAGAAAAAGAGTCTAGATAGGATGGATATATCATCACTTTTGACGCTTTTAGGATGGAGTATAATTTCTCTTTAGGTAAAAACCCTAGATAACTTACATTCTTCTGTAGCCCAAAAGTCTTCACCAAGTGTTTAAACAGATGTAACGAATGAGTAGAACCCGGCCCCGCAATAGCAAGTCTTGCATTGGGCATATGTTTAACTACTTTCCTCCATACTAGAGGTATATCGAATAGACCTTTCTCCTTTATCAGCCTACTAAAGTAGATAGCATCATATTCTTCTTTTGCCGGAAATGTTTTGTATACCTCAGGATCTACCCCTATGGGGGTTTTAAACACGTACACATTATTCCTGAGTTTATAGTTAATTAGCCAAAGCTCCTCCGCTATGGAGTAACTTACTGACATTATAGTAGTGTTTTTAAATAAATTAACGTAAAATACCTTGCCTAAGAGAGTTTTTAAATTTTTGGGAGGTAATTGTAAAGTTGTAGACCAAGGCATTTTCAGCTTTCTGGATGCTAGATATGCCGTAAGGATGTATGTGGGAAGCTCGTGAGCTGATATAATAATATCGGCTCCTTCATTAGAAGCTAGCTTTACAACTTCGTTAATTACGGTTTGAATATGTGGTACACTGAACCTATATAAATCTAACTTCTTGGCGATAATGTATTGTTCATTTAAATCCGTAATACGTATTTTTTCTTTGGCTTCTATTAAAATAGTTGCTGGGATGTATTCAACCCCATAGCTTTTAATACGTTTTGATACCTCGTACGCTCTTTTACATCCGCCAGTAATGCAACTTACGTTAGCTAAGTAGAGCGCGCGGATCATTTATAATTTCTACGCGGTTACTATGGCAAGTACATGTTTGCCTGTTGAATAGAGTACTGATATGTGCTGGATCTGCGTCTTCAGGATTTGGTCATTAACGCTTATCCCTACTATAACACCGTTAAACGTAGCTACATTACCTAACCTTATCTGGTCAAGTATATAGTTCGGCATTTTACCAGTAGCACCTATAGGGAAATCGTAGACTGAGTACACTGCTAAATTCTTACTTAAATGATCGGCAACATAGGAAGCCTCTACGTAATTAATATACGGGTGCATTAAAATAGACGAAGAGAAGTCGGGATGTTCTAGCGGTGCCCAGTTTGGGCTAGATAGCCCTAACCCAACTCCTAGTGCTATCAGGATCGCGAATAATGTAAATGCTGGCTCACGTATATTGCTATACCTGTATAGCGCTATACCGATAATTAACGTTGATGCATAATAGCCTGCTGGGATCAAGTATTGGCCTGGCTCCACATTCATTGCATAGCCAACATAAGATATTCCAATAAGCAGTAGGGTTGATAGCGAGGAAGCTAGGCCTATAATAGCGACCTCATCCGCTTCACGAGCTCTTTTTTTAGCTAGCATTTCAATAAGACTGAGCGCAAAGAATGCCGCGGCTACAGCTATTGGTAGTGCCCAAGTGTAAGCATATGTGTAAAACTCTGGATCACTGTAACCCGGGGCACTATATTTTGATATAGTGTATCCTAAGAAGACTTCACGAGCCTCTTCAACTCCGAAGAGAGAATCGATGAACCTTATTGTAGCTTCAGCTAGTCTCAGAGTCTTAGCCGATAATAAGGTATGTATGTATGTGGAGAACCAATACGTAAAAGCGAATAGACCAAACAGTTTGAGAATAGAGCTCGAAATCCCATAAATTTTCTCATAACTTCCCATAACCCTTGAGAGCAGGATTAATAGTAGTAACATGAAAATTAATGCAATAGGTCCTACGGGATGCGCGAACACCGACACGGCAGATAATACTGTTAAGATTATAACTTGTCTGCTACAGAGTTTACCGCTATTAATAGCTAGGAATAGGATGTAGAGAATCTGGGTTATGTAAGGTAGAGATAGAATTCGATCTTGGAATGATAATGCAGGTGCTATAGCGTAAGTGAGCAGGGAGGCGTAGAAAGCTCTCAAGCCAGTTCTCTTAATAATAGCAAAAATTGATAGATCTATAGTTAGGTATAGGATGAGATTACGTATCGCGGGCAGAAGAAAGCTAATATCTTCGCCACAAACATAGGCTAGAGGTGTTATAATTAGGGGGTCCACAGGTATAAAATAATAAAAGCCGCCTTCAGCAGACCCCTTCATGTATGCCTCTAAAGATCCAGTCACGTAAAGAGATTCTTGCATTATATCATATCTAGGATAGAACATATTCTTGAAGTATACAATAAGAGGAATTGATAAAAATGATAGCACTGTATAGAATATTGCGACGGAGTTGCTCACCTTCTCTCTGACATACAAGGTTACAATAATCCATGCAGAAATGCCTTGAAGAATAAAGTAAAGACCAGGTCGCTCAATAGTATTCAATGGTAGTAATCCCAGAAAAAATACAGTAATTGATAGCACTATTATAAACTTATCTAGCATGCTATCCCACTTCCTTAAGGTATGTTTACCCTTTCTTGGCTTTCCTCTATTGGCAAGAACGTACACTGTAACCAACACGATTATGAGTAACAATAAATCGTATAGGATAGTTTCTGTAAAAGTTCTAGTACCTAGTATTAGATTCAACATGTAAGCGCCACCTAACCTGAAACTACTAAAGAGGTCGGATTCATCTCATCAATAGCGCGCGCTATGTAGGGGGTTTATAACTTAACACCTTGCTTAGGAGCACCCTGTATGCAGAGTACTTGTAAACAGCTTTTAGCGGTGAGATTTTCTCGGCTAGATCTTTTCTGGTAATCTTTGATGCTGTGTATGATGCTAAATATTTTAAGTCTCTGTGCTGTATTGTTTTGTATAGTGCCCACCATAGTGGTAGGCCGTGTAGTGCATCTGTAAATCCTTTTGGGTAACCTTTAAAGGGGTTTATCCCTCTTAAAGTAACTGAGGTAGCGTTTTTCACAGGGTATACATGGTAACCCTCGTGTAGTGCTAGTACTACGTGATCTGTATCCCATGCTGGGAGAAGTTTTATATCGTACTTTTTATTAAGTTTAAACCAGCATTCTGCTTTATAAACTCTGTTACAACCCCATAGGTTAGCGTTTATCCTAGTTAGAGGGAATGGCTCTTTCGGCAAGCCAAAAGGTTTTAAAATTCCTCCAGCTATGCAGAGCTTATTGCAGCTTTCGAAAATTTTCGTTAACTTCTCGAAGTATTGTCTTTCTAGTACGACGTCGGCTTCAATAACAGCTATATAGTCGAAGCTTGCTGTGATCTCTTTAATCATATATTTTGAAAGCTCGTAAAGTACATTGTTTATGTTGAGCTTTCCGAGCTCTGGATATCTCCTCACTTTCAAGATTCTGTAGTCTATACCGCTTTTTTCTAGGATTTCTTTTGCCGTGCTGGCTGTAGTGTCAGTTGATTCGTTGTCGCCGATTAGCACTATTGTGGGTCTTTTGCTTTGCTCGACAACGCTTGTGAGGCTTTTGCGTATGGTGCGCTCCTCGTTGAATACTGGCATCAATACGGCTATTCTACTCATAATGTTCTAGTAGCTTTTTGGCTATCATTCCTCCAATGTGCGCGGCGTTTCTACGGTACTTGATTGAGCTGATCATTTTTAGCGCTAGGTTAACCTGTTTTCTCCTCTGCATTTTATAGAGCAGTGTGGCTATGCTTAAGAATCTTGATAAACGGTAGGGGGGCAGCCCCTCTCCTCCATGTGCCATGTTTTGTAGAGCTCTTGAGGCAAAGCTGCTGCTACTACCATTAATTTCATGAAAACTTAATCCTAATTCATTTCTAACCTTTGTGGTAAAGATTTGTAGTGCTGGGCTTAGGTTCTCTTCTTCAACGAGCTTTTTCAGTTTACTGGGGCACTTTTCAGAGGCTTTCAGTACTTCGGAGATGTCCTCGATTTTTATCTCAGCCTCTTTTATTATGGCATGGGACACTCTAGCCAGGGCTTCTGTAGCTATGTCAAGCACGTATAGATTTATGGGCTCTCCGCTTTCAGTTTTGTATTTGATTCTAACTTTATGTTCTAGTAGCTTTTCTGTATCTATGTATGGTGCTCCGAGCACTGTTACTTCTGTATGCATATCCAGTATGATAGGGTTCTTCCCGTACATGAAACCGGTCGCGTAGGTCTTTTTTAAATCGTCTATAGGCTTAAACCCGTCCCTCAGGAATGTATTCACAACATTCCAGTATTCTTTGGGGCGTATGAGGAAATCGATATCAACATCTACGATGCCTAAATCGTTAAAGGTCTTGAAGATTACGTAATCAAAGCCGTTCTCCTCTAAGACCTCGACAAGGTTAAGTAATAGCTCGTCTCGATGCTTTCTTCTTCTGTATATGAGATAAGCATCTATCGCTAAAGCCTTGGCTAGTTTAGTATTAGCAAATCCTCTCTCCTGCAGAACTTCATAGAATATATGTGCTAAGCCATTTCTTTTAGCATACTGAACTAATATGTCTGGGCAGTCTCCATTGTATGATTTGGCCAAAGACTCTATTAGGTTTCGGGCTTGTTCGAAATCTCTGGTGACGAGTGTTTTTGTGAGGTATCTCAGCTTGGATTTAAGGTCGATTGTATTCAATTTAAAGGTACACCTTTTCGACGATCTGTTTCACTACTTGAGGCCATGGCATTATCCCTTCATGCATATAATTCGAGGGGATATTGCCTCTGTAGTCAATTTCTTGGTTATATATTTTCATTATTAATTTGGCGATTCCATGTGTGTCGTGCTTATCGACAATGTATGCGCCCTTGTCTTTGAATATGCTGCCCCAGGGCTTTGCGACTATGGTTGGGACTCCCATGGCTAAGGCCTCCGCCGTTACAAGGCTGTAAGCCTCGTAATCTGAGAGGTTGATGAAAACGGTAGATTTCGATAGAGCCTCTAGGTATTTCAACCTTGAGAGAAAACCTGGCGTCTCTAGATTCACGCCGGCATTCTTAGCTGCCTTGACTATCCTCTGTAAGTATGATCCCTCACCAATTACTCTGAGGGTTGTCTCTAGATTGGATTTAGAGAGCTCTGCTGCTACCTTTAGAACTAAGTCTAGCCTCTTATATCTCTCGACTCTTCCAGCATAAGTGATTACAATTTTATCTTTTGGGGGATCCCATCTGTATCTTAACACATCTTCGTTTATGCCGTTGGGTATTACGACTGCCTCTATGCCGAAGTCCCTCTTAATAAGTGAGGCTTCGTAGTCTGAAACTGCATGTATGACATTAGCCTTAAGCAGGGCTTGTTTAGCAATGGGCTTGTAGAAAAGCCACCCGATCTTGGTATGCCACTTGCTTCCGGCCTCATGATGATGAGGGGTTATAACGATCTTGGGTCTGTCAGAATTCTTACTCAAAACAGCTGTAGTTATGGGCGTTAAGAGGGAACCTATGTTGTGGACGTGTACCACTTCTGCCTTGACTTTCTTGAGATATTCGATGTACTCTAATGATGGAATAAAGTAGCAGTTATCCGGTGCGTATCCTCGGAATCTCCACACGTTTACGCCGTTATACTCCTCGTAGCTAGGTAGACCGCCGTCGATGTCGAGGGTCAACACTTCTACTTCGAAACCCATCTTCGCCAAGTTCACAGACAGGTGTTCAACAACGTAAGAGAGCCCGCCGGTATAGGGTGGGAAAGCGTGCGCTACGAGCACTATTTTCATCCTGAAAGTACCTCTTTGTAAACCTTTATAGTTTTATCAGCAATGTTATTCCACTTAAACGCTGAGGCGAAGACCTTTGCACCTTGCGCCAGCTTCTTCCACAGTCCATAGTCGCTGCTTAATGTTAGGATTTTCTCAGCTAAGTCTCTAGCATCGCCGAGCTTGAACTTAAGGCAGTGCTCACTGTCTCGAGCGATCATTAAGAGGCCTGAGGGAACGTCTGACACTATCAGTGGTATGCCTCTAATTCCAGCCTCAAGCATAGTGATGGGTCCTGCTTCGTACTCTGATGATATCACGAAAGCGTCTGCGGCCCTATAGTATAGGGGGAGCTCCTCATCACGTATCCATCCGGAAAACTTCAAAACATCTTGTACACCTAGATTTGTTGCGAGCTCCTCAAGGTATTTTGTGAGAGGTCCCTTACCGCCTATTATTGCTGTGAATTTTTTAAAGCCTTTATCCTTTAAAATTTTGGCGGCTTTTACTATAGTTTCAAGTCTTTTTCTACCTACATGCTGGGCTGTCGAAAAAACTATGAAGTGGTCTTCAGGTAGTCCTAAGAGCCTTCTGGAGGAGAGTCTGTCCGGTTCGCTTGTGGAGGGCTCTTCAACGCCATTAGGTATCACCCTTAGCTTTTCCAATGGAGCTCTGTATACCTTAATCATCTCCCATGCGACATCAAGGGATGGATTTATCACTACTTTGCTTGTTGCGATAGATGCGAGCTCCATTGCATACCCCGTGGTTATGTAGAATACCAGTCTTCTGAAGCTTCCGCTGTCAAGGTATTTTAAATAGCTCTTAATCTCTCCAAAGCTTGTATCATGGATTGTTGTTACCTTATGCTCGAAACTTATGAGTCCTCCGACGTAGGGTTCTTGAACGTGAAGAATATCAAAATTATCATTTTTCAGGATGGACTTAACTGCACTAGTGAATCGGGCTATATCAAAAAGGACTTTAGCATCCTCTACGACATTTTGAGGATCACGTGAAATTATTGAGCTTCTCGGCTCTATGAATACCGCATCTTCGCTGTTCAACCTTGGATCTCCAAAGCTAACCACCTTAACCAGAGTCCCTTTCTTCCTCAGGTATTTGGCCAAGTAGAATGTATGCCTAGCGACGCCACCGACGATAAAGGGCGGATACTCGCGTGAGACCATTAGCACCTTCATTAATCTAACAAAGATTTGAGTTACTTTCTATTCTTTCGAGGTTCACAGAAGCACTAGTAGTAGTATACAATCTACTCTGAAATGTTTAGAATAAGCAAGAGCTTTCCTAGAACGGGAGTGCCATCTCATGAATAAAACACGATAAGAGCCAAGCAATAACTGCTCTAATCATTCAATAGATAGACAGCTTCTAAGCATGGTGGCGTTGCATCTTGCTCTAGAAGGCTTTGATGTCCCATATGCTACTCCATATATTTTATCTTTAAATGATTCCAGATATTTGCATGTCTCGTCTAGTGTTACTGCTCCTGATGCTAGTATGTTGATTGCTATTATCTTGCCGCCTCTTCCCCCGATTTCTCTAATAGATTCCTCCGCTTCCTCCCTGTTCGGCGCCATTTGGTACCCCAGGGGGTTCATAGGGGTCATTATGTATTCTACTTGGATGTTACTTTCTTCTAAGTACTTCTTTAACTCGCCTATGTTCCGTGTTTCTAGTCCGAAGCTTATCCCTAGTTTCTTCTCTACAAATCTTTTTAATTCGCGTAGTAGCTCTGTCAGACTATATGCCATGATAAGCTCTGTTAAAACCTCGTGGAGTAGTATTGCTTTTACTCTTTCCTTTGGGAGTATTTTGAGGTAGGGATTAGCTTCAATGCCTATGAATAGACTCGCGAGGTCGTTGAAATTGAATGTGAGAGTTGATGTTATGGCTTGGGAGGGGTGTTTGAATACCATGTCTCGTATTATTTTTTTGGCCAGATCCACAGTACCGTATACGTTTGCTCTTCTAACGTATGCTTGGGCATATGGTATCAGTATATAGTAGTTCAACTTGCTGATTGCCTCTGGGTAATGCCCGCTCATGTATTTTAAGAGCTCGAGGTTTGTTTGATGTGTTGTGAATGTGTAGCCTGTTATACCGCCTTCTAATCCGGCTTTTAAAACGCTTGCTTTTGCTTCTAAACTAGAGTCTTCACTCAGCTCGATCCTTGCTTTCTCGTGTGCCAGGTGGCTAACGCCTATGAATGGGTTGTCTCCGAGGAGTATTTCTTTAACCATTTCCCGTATTTGCTTGTTTGTATAGTTCGTCTATAAGCTTCATTGTTTGGGAAGCGTTTTCAATGCTAGTGAGCGGCGGTTTGTTTTCTCGTATGGCTTGGAGGAAGTGAAGGTTTTCGATTGTGTATTCGGGGTCTGCTAGGTTGACTGGAGGTATTCCTTGGTAGTAGTGTGGCTTGTATATTGCGATTTCTCTTTTATTGCCAATTAGAGAGTGTTCTCTGTTGATTGATGCTTTGAGGTAGTCTTCTGTGACCTTGATTGTCCCTAGCATGCCGTGAACTTCGATGTATGTTTCAGGTACTCTATACTCCGGATTGGACCAGGTTGCTTCAACGTGAATTCTGAAGCCGTCTTTGGCCTCTAGTTCGGCTGTAAAAATGTCATCCACTCGTGTGTACAAGCTTTTCCTTTCGGCCTTCAAGACGCGTAAGGTTTCGAAAAGCCAAGTGTGTAGGTCGATTAAGTGGATCCCTAGATCCAACAATACTCCTCTTCCGAGTGCATCGAATCTGCTTGTTGGTTCCAGGATGTCGCTGGATCTTATGTATGAGTATACTTTCGCGATCTCTCCTATGGCATCGTTCTCCAGCAGTAGCTTGGCGTGTCTGAAGGTTAGAGCATACCTTTTCTGGAAGCCTACCATTATGGTTTGGCTTGCCTTCTTTATAGAGAGGAGATCTTGCAGTTGCCTGTGGTTTAAGGTTGGCGGTTTTTCGACGAAAATGTTTTTCACATCGTGATCAAGCAGGTTTTTCACGATTGGATAATGCGTGCCGGGGGGCGTGGTTACGTATACGGCGTCAGGCTCTGTTTCCCACAACATCTTGTCGATGTTTCTGAAGAATTTCACGGATTTGATCAGTCTAGAGGTGCCGAATGTCACTAGAATGCTTCTATCTGAAACTGCTTTGACGGTTCCAGGCGCCAGTAGGTTTAGGATGCCGCTATGGAGGAGCCCCATCTTGCCGAAGCCTATCACAGCTATTTTCAGGCTTTTGGCATCTGCATGCTTTTTCCAACCATCTACCTCGGGGCATAGTTTCGGTATCAGCGTCCGAACAAAAGCGTAAGTGTCAGCCATTTGCGCTTACCTATTTCTGCGCCCTTTTCCAATTGTTGCGGTAAGTGTTAAGCGCGCGCTCGAGGTACGCGTAGTAGGCTAGTGGTGTGGCGAAGTAGATTAGGGCTAGTGCTAGTGCCGCTGTTGTCAGCATTTTTGGCTGGCTTGTCGTGACTTTCTTATGGGGTGTTGGTGGTTGGTTGGGGGGTGTGGCTTTGTGTGTGGGGCGGGTGTTGGCTGGGTGTTTGTTCTTTGAGTGTTTGTATTGTTCGTATTATTCTGTGTTCCATGTGTTTGAGGTAGATTGTGAGCATTGCTAGGAGTAGTGCTATGAATCCTACTGCTGTGAGGACTATTGCTATTATTCCCCATACGAAGTGTGATATGCCGTGGAAGAGGTAGCGGTAGCCTACCCAGGCGGCGATGGCTAGTCCGGGTATGAGTAGTAGGGCGGCGGTGCCTGTTATGAGGAGGAGTGGGTTGTAGCGCCAGGCTAGTCTGAGCATGTCGATTGCGATTCGTATTCCTGCTGTTTTGCCGAGTTTTTTCTTGCCTATTCTTTTTCTGTACCTTATTGGGACTTCGGCTATTTTGCCTGTTGTTGTGGCGATGTGTGCGGCTATTTCGGACTCGACGCTGAAGCCTTTCATCTCGAAGAGTGCGTTTGATAGGGCTTCTTTTCTGACTATGTACATGCCGCTGAGGACGTCGGAGAGGTGGGTTCCGAAGAGTATGTTGAAGAAAGTCGTGAGTATCTTGTTTCCTATTTTGAAGGCGGCTGGCTGGGCTCCTGGGTCTGGGACTCGGCTGCCTATTACGAGGTCGTATCCCTGTATGGCCTTTTGGTAGAGTTTTTGGAGTTCTTGGGCTGGGTAGGTGTAGTCGCCGTCCATTACTGCTACGAGTTCTGTGTTTGCTATGGATATGCCGTAGCGTAGCGCGTCGGCTTTGCCCTTGCCGGGCTGGATGCAGACGTTGACTCCCTTGGAGATGGCTATTTCCCTTGTCTTGTCTGTGCTTCCGCCGTCTACGACGATTATGTTCCTGTAGCCGTTTTGTAGGAGCTCGTCTAGGACTTGGCCTATAGCTTGTTCCTCCATTAGGGTGGGCACGATTACTGTTAGGTTGTCGGCTGGGCGGGTTGCTAGGGCGTGTTCAGGCAAGGGGGCGCCCTGCCTGCA
>Ga0080004_1121790_pt1 | contig 14295 bp, 13 predicted proteins | sample WasSprMetagenome_FD_69207 | JGI IMG/M metagenome (GOLD analysis project Ga0080004, IMG submission 69207) | Sulfidic aquatic microbial communities from Washburn Spring, Yellowstone National Park, USA - WS (SPADES assembly) (version 2) | ecosystem: Environmental > Aquatic > Thermal springs > Hot... | reverse complement strand
TTTTTAATGTCTATTTCAGCCATCTTTTCAACTATTTCTGAGGCTTTCCCCACTTCTATTTCAATCATCACGTTTGCCGCTTTTGAAACGGTTAAGCGTTTAAGTAGTTCAACGGCTCTGGCGGTATCTGTGAGTTGAAGTATTTTTGCTACCTTCTGGTTTGAAACCTCTTCAAGTATTGCTACGGCTTCTTCCAGGCTTAGCTTCTCAAGGATTTCAGCCGCTTCCCCATCGCTCATCAGCTCTATGAGCTGCGGTGTCGGCGTTTGCTCTGGCGTTTCAGGCTTGGATGGGGATAGTGTTATGGTCTTCTCGACTTCCCCAATTCTAACCGTGAACGTGCCTACGGGTATGTTGCTTGTGTCTAGGCTGTACGTGTATAACCCGTTCCTATTCATCGTTATTGTAGCCGAGGCCGTTACCGTGATCGTGACCTTAGATGTTTCATCTAAGGCCTCTCCATATATTACTACGTCGTATGTTCCGACGGGTACGTCGCTCTGAGATATTGATGCTACCCCACCCTTGGCGTCTACGCTCTTTGTAACCCATATGAGTAGGATCTTCACGGCTACGTGCAAGTTTCTAACGTTTTCAGCTCTAACCTCGAACGTGTTAGGCGTTGAGGGTATTCTAACTCCGTTGAGCCTCCACATATACTCTCCGCCGGAGGCTTCAAGGGTCTTAGAGAATAGAACGGTTACTTGGACTTCTTCGAATGGTGAGGCTTTAACGGTTATGCTTACAACGTCCCCCTGGATGGGGTTTTCAGGCGTTATCTTAACGTATTCGACGCTAGCATATACGCCTACTGGAAGGGTTAAAATAAGAAAAAGTAGGAGTGTGGGGGCTAGGTTTTCCCCTTTCTTGAACGCTTCCAAACTAGGTACACCACGACTGCGACGACTATCACGATCAGTGCTACTATGGCTGGTAGCCACGTCACATACCATGGCGGAGCCACCGTGACTTCTACTTCAGCGACGTTATTAGCCTCGTTGACTTCTCTAACCGCGTTCTCAGGGTCTACTGTAGCCCTTAGAACGTACCTTCCCGCTTCTTCAGGCCTCCAAGTGAAGGTTATAGTCCTATCTGAGCCCGCAGGTAAGGCTTCAACGGTTTTAACGCCTATGAGGTGGCCGTTAAACTCAAGCCTAACGTTGAACGTGCCAGCGTCTCCTTCGCCTATGTTCCTGGTTAAAACGTTTATGCTGTACTCCTTTCCAGCTTCGAGGCTTGCGGGTAGGTTTACGATTTCAACCGTTAGGTCTGGTAGGGCTTTAACAGTCACGGTTATGCTTAGAACGTTGTTTGTCTCATTGAGCTCTTCGACTGCGTTATCTGGATCCGCTATGACTGTTAAAGTATGGTTTCCGCTCCTCGTAGGCATCCACGTGAATCTTAAAACGGCTAATCCGTTGACGGGTAGCTTTTCAACCGTCAGCGTTTGAACAGTTAAACCGTCGGCTTTGAGGAGGACTTTAAACGGTGGTGATTCAGCGGTTCCAATATTCAACACTGTAACGTTTACCGTGCAGTTTTCTCCAACGGATGGTTCGGGTGGGGTTACCGTGATCGTGGTTGGCGTTAGGTCTGGTAGAGGCTTAGGCTTAACCGTTACTGTTAGGCTTAGAATGTTGTTCGTCTCATTCGTTTCTTTAACGGCGTTTTCAGGGTCTACTATAGCCGTCAGCTTGTAAACGCCTTCAACTTTAGGTGTCCATGTGAGGCTTAGGGTTGTGGATGCGTTTACGGGTAGCTTTTCGACTTGAAAAGCCCCAATAGTGGCGTTGTCCACCTTGACTGTTACGTTGAAACTGCCTGAGTCTATGTTTCCGACGTTTTCAACAGTGACGTTGACTGTGCACGGCTGCTCAGCCTTAGGCTCTACAGGCTTTACAGTAATCACTGTCGGCTTTAGGTCTGGCAGGGGTAGTAGGTTTGCGGATATACGTGAGACCGTTTCAGGTGATAGGTATGGTAGTAGTTCAGCCCTCTCACCTATGGTTAGGGAGCCGTATATCTCGTTGAGCCTCACGGTCGATAGGTATTTGAATATCTCTCCAAGCTCTTCCAATGCGCCTAGGCTTATCATGGCTTTAACAGCTTCAACGGCCTTGCTTAGGCTTAAAGCTTCAAGGATCTTAGCAGCCGTTTCAGGCGTTGAGGGGAGCCTTGATATTTCGAGAAGCATCAATGCTAGGCTTTTAGGGCTTACTTTCTCCAAGACCTCTGCCGTCCTCGTTAGGTTTGAAACGGCCATCTCCTCCACTATCCTAGCCGTCTGTGTAGCGTTTGCTTTAACCATCTGCTCGACGACGGGCGGTGCTAGTGTGACGTTGACTGAGAGCATTATCTCAGCGCTCTTTGACACGTTTAGGGCGAGCATGATGTTTGCGATCCTAGCCGTCAGGTTTGTTAAGACGCCTTTTTCAAATATGCCTACAGCCCTTTCGAGCGTTAGAAGCCCGAAAACCTCTACAGCCCTATCGAGGCTTAAGACTCCGATGATCTCAGTAGCCTTTGATAGGCTCAGCCTCTCAAGGTAGTATACGGCATCTGTAGCCGTTAGAGTTTCCAGGTATGATGCAGCCGCTTCAGTAGGCATGGCTTCAACCTCCTCAGGCGTAGGTGGTGGAACGACGACGGGCGGGACTACAACCGGTGGAACTGTGAGCTCTACGTAGCCTTGGTATAGGGCTACTACCCGCCTACCTGTTTGAAGCTCCCATACGCCTACAAACAGTATGTACCTCCCGGTTGGCATGGATTCGTCCGTCATAAGCGATAGTGAAGCCTCCGTTTCATTCGTTACGTCTGAGAACCCTATTGAAACCCTGTTGGCGCCGAAGGCTGTCACAGTCCTCTCGGCTATTAGGTTCTTATTTATGGCTGTTAATCCTACGCCTGCTATGAGGAAGGTCCTCTCAGCAGTTCCGTTTAACAGTAGTACACCGTTCGCCGTTAGCGTTGTACCTGGGACTGTGCCGTTTGTCTCAAGCCTTACAGTGACGCTGTAGGCGGGCTCGTATATTATTAGAGCCCCATACCTGTAGCCTTTCTCAGACTTCGGAGCACCTATAAGCTTGACGTGTACGTCTACCGGTCTACCCCTCGTCACGGATGAAGGTGCGGTCACGTCCACCTTGTAGTCTAAAACCTCAACCATGGTTGCTGAGAACAGTTTAAGCTCGTATGCACCTCCATCTTCCTCCTCGCTTAAGACTAGTAGAGCGTAGTCTCCAGGCTCATCCAATTTGAAGGATACGGTGGGCGAGTCTCCCTTAGAGTCTAGACTTGTTTTAAGCGAGAAGACTGGTTTGCTTATGAGGCTTCTGAGGTTTGATATGTCTCCTTCGAAGGCTTCTCTTAAAACGTCTCTAGCCTCCAATGGGGATGTCTTTATAAGCCTTATGTCTACTTTTTCACCTGCAAGCTCTGCCGAGCCGTAGAAGGTTGCTTTAACGGTGTCGCCTGGGTAGTAGACCTGGTGGCTTGTCATAGGGTATTTCAGCTCCCTACTGTCGAACGTAGAATCTATTTTAATCGTCCTGTTGTCTCTGACGTATGTGGCTGATGAGACGCCCTTGTAGACTAGCGTCGTAGGTGGAAGCGTGACCGTTGATCCTCCCGACAGAACTATCCAGTTGCCCTCCTCCAAATTCTCCGAGTGGTCTGCAAACATTATCTTTTCGACAACGCCTTCATACGTTATCGTCACGTTCACGGGGAATATAGTTGAAGGCTTAGGCTCAGACAAGACCGTGGAAAACCTAGGCTGAAACAGCTCGACTGCGGATAGCACGGTTGAAGAAACCAGTAGGAATAATAGTAGCGTTGAGAAGCCTTTCCTAAAACATCTACACGTGAACATCAACCATAAATTACAATACTATCACTATTTAAGACTTTACATACTTTAAAGGTTACATGTTCTTCATATTTTCTAAAATTGGCGATGTCAAACTTTCTTTCCAATAGTGGTTGCAGATATTTTATTTCAGCCTATTTTGGATAGTAGGAGTTTCACAGCGTCCTTCCGCGACTTTGTCAGTTCTATTAGGGCGTTTAGAAGTCCCTTCTTTGAAGCATTCATTATCTCCACTGAGACTATCTTTCCCTCACTATCGTAGCCTAAGATGACATCGTTATCAATAAGCTCCTCATCTGCTAAGACGCCTTCCTTAACCTTAAACACTAGAACGTCGGCTTCCGGATCATACCTTATGATAGGATCCATCTTCCAGACCTCTTTCTCCTATGGGCAACTTCATCAAGCTTACTGCTATGGTTATAATAAATGTTTCCTCATCCGATTATTTTAAAGACGTTTAAGCCCTATCTCTATGTGGGTGTATAACGACTATGCGTATAAACCCAGTTCCTTCAGCAGTGCATCTACGTCTAAGACCTCGATTGCCGTCACATCGCCAGTTTCGCAATCCCTGAATAGGAATACTGGTGTTTTTAGTTGAAGCGGTTCAACCTCCAATTCAGCCCCCTTAGGGTAGGAGAATCTCACATGTAAAACGTTTCTAACTAGTGAAACCTCGATAACTTCCTCTGGAAGCTTCACCCCGTAGATGCTCTCCAACTTCTTTAGAAGGGATTTAACGTTTAGATCTAGTAAAGTCTTCACAGCCACCCCCTCGCTACAAATCTTTTATACGTTTTAGAGCTTATTAAGTATGCTGTCCTAACCCCATTTTCAAGCACAATAATGGTTAGCCATAGACCATCTACCTTCTTCAAGAAATACTTAATACTGGGGTTATGGGCATCCAGATGCACCTCATCTGGGTTTGCAAGAGTTTCTTCGATAAGCTTCTTCAACAGATCTAACCTGTTAATTCCAAGCACTCTACTGAAATCCACCCCATGCTTCCTGATAACGTGTTTGAGGGCTTCTTCTGGGATGACGTATTCCACGGCATACCACTCTATTTCTCAGTAAAGAAGTATAGTACCAGCTTCTTCAGCCTAGAGTATTGTATACGCGGTCACGGCAACCTCCACGTATCTCTCTATCTTTTTGTATTCAGCACTCACGTGCTTCGAAAGGAATTAGAGTGGCTTAAATACTCGCCTGTCTGCTCCTCATAGACGTGGAGCCTACTGAGTAGGCTAACTGCCATGCTGTAGAAGAGCTTAAAGATGTTCAAGCACCAATCCTAATAGGTTTCTCTCGTAAGTTTTGATGTTAGAAGTTTGCCTGCACGTTTATTGGTTAGGGTTTTTAGCATGCTTATCGAGGTTGTCCTTGTCAGTCTGTCTCTTTCGAGTTTTCGCGCTAGTATGGCTAGCCACATCGGTAAGGGGATTCTGTATGGTGTTTCAAGCACTCCTAGGCTTATCTTCCGGTTCAGGCTCATGGCGGTCTTCAGGGCTTCCTCGCATTTAAGTTCTTGGGCGAGTCTGATAGCCTTCCTATTTGCCCATCTTTCTACGGTGAAGTAGTCGTTTAATGCGTAGATTCGCTCCTTATATATGGTAAAAAGCCTTGGCAGTCTACCGTCGAAGCAGGCTAGAAGCCTTATAGAATGGTCTGGTAGAGTACTTCTAATACTTTGAACGTCAGATTGGCGTGGAGTCTATTCGCTAATGCTCCTGCAGGTTATGGGGGTGCCGTGACGTTTACCCATATTTGACACCACCTTTCGTGATATTGGATCTGTCCTGAGGTTTCGTTGTATATCCAGAGTTCGAATATGATTCTCTGGTTTAGCCCAGGCTTGGTGAGTGTTATGTTGATGGGTGTGGTCCAGTTCTCATCGTGTAGAAGAACTCTTTCAAGCTTCATAAACGGCTGTACGGGGGCGGGGTTAACGGTGGTTTCGTTATCTCCCAGCTTCACCATGACTACGTAGTACATAGGCTTCCCCATGTGGTTTCCCACGTAAACGTATAGGTGAACTGTTTCGCCTGCGACGACTTCCTTAGGGTAGTCTGCGAGCTTCATTCCAGGTCCCAGTATGCCGAGCTCTGAGAAGGGTTCGGATATTCTCCTTCCGAGGAAGAACTGGTAGGCTGTGAAGGCTGAGGTTATGAGCATTATGGCTAGGATGGCTGCGCATATGTGCTCCATGGTGAAGCATGGGCTTTCAGTGGTATGGTCAGTCTTCTTAGGTGAAGCTCTCACCTTCACCCTGTAGTTTCTTCTAAGCCAAACCCACAACCTCCAGAGGATGTCTGGCCCGAAAACGTAGATGAGTGCCCCCACGGCTAGGAGAGATGCGATCGTGGAGACGGTGACTATGGTGGACGTCTGCTTCTGCATCAAACCCTCCTCCTTAACTTGACGGGCTTCTTCGATGACGCTGGAGGCAAGCCTTTCAGCCTCTGAAGCGTAAGCTTCAGCCGCCGATGCATCCCTGCCCATAGATTCCTCGGCTTGGAATAGGAGGGTTAGGGCGTCGTTAAGTTTAACTGCCAGTTTGCTAACGTTTCCTCCAGCGTCATACGCCTCGACGAGCGCTTTAAAAGCCTTTTGAACCTCAGCCCTAGCATCGTTAATGGTTTGAGCTTCGCCAGCGGCGTTAACCCGCATAAGCAGAATCGATAAAGCCGATGTCAGTAGTAGGGTTGATATCAGTACTACTGCCTTGGATTTCAGCAACAATCACCTCTTTATGAGGGTTAAAGTGCCGGTTTTTAACGGTTTAGCTGCAACTTCTATGGGAATTACAACATAACCTCTTCTCTCCATTCTCTCAAGCGTTACGGGGAGGACCTCTGCATCGTGGTTCCGTAGGGAGATCAAAGCTATGGTTGCTGGTGGGGGACATGCCTCTGCCACGTTTTCGACTGCTTTGCTTACTGGGTGATTCCTCGCAACCTCTTCTAGGGCTTCCTGCTCAAAGCTTAATATTTCAGCAAGCCTTCTAGCGGGTTCGCTTTTCAACGTTTTAAGTTGCTCTATGCTTCTGCGGAGCCTCATCACGTTAGGGGGCTCTAGAACACGCTTCGGCTGTTCGATTATCGTTATTTTCTGCGTGAGCTTTAAAGCCCTTTTAAGCGCTTCCCTTGAGCTTATAAGTGGAGTAGACTCAACAACTTCTCTTTCATTGTAGGCTGTTAACGCTGTTTGTAAACCTTCAACGGCCAGTGTTAATGCTGACGTTATAAACGCGTATGCGAGTTTATCCGCCTCCTCGATGTCGCTGGCGATGAGGTTCACGACCATTATGGCTGGCTGCCCTTGGGCTCCAGCATACTCCTTCACGATGAGCTCCCTAAACTTGAGCGTGTGCTTCCAATCTAAGTCTCTAAGCCTGTCGCCTGGCTGATATGGGCGGCTTCCATAGTATTCCAAGCCAAGCCTTCCGGTGCTTGAAGCCCTTAAGGGTGGAACCTCAGCCGTCACACCTGCTCCGGGTGCGGTTATTTCGAGGAATTTTCTAGCCAGCCACTCCGCATACCTGGCTCTGGGGATTATGTGCAGTTCAACTGGTTCAAGTGTCTGCCCTATCTGGGTCAATCCCCACATGTCAACAGTCGATGCTTGGAGTTGGATTCTAGATGGGCCGGCTAGAGGCGGGTTAATTGCTAAGTTAACGTCAACTCCGCCTCCAACTGGTAGCGTGAATTTTAAGGGGTGAATTTGAACCCAATCGTATGGCGGTTTTAGTGAAACGTGTAGTGGTATGGCGGCTTTACTCTTTATAGTCGTGGATGTTTTTGCTGATTCACCCACTATGACTCTGCACCACGTCTTTGATTCGGCTAGCGGTTTCTTAGGAATCTTGATGAGAGTGTATAGGAGGGTTGATGTTAAGTATGCTGCTAGAAGTATGCTCGTTAACATCAACGTTTGATTTAGCAGTATGACTGATGATGTGAAAGTGAGGAGGAGTGCTGTTGTAAGGGCCTTAGCGGTTGCCGTTAACCCCCTCCCACCCTTAAGATATGTGGAAGGCTGTTCTACGGCGTTTTCCCTTAAGGCTTTGTCCAAGAGGGGTATGGCTGGAACTATCAACATCGTGGGGAGCAGTTTTCCGGCCGGGGGCTCGAGGGTTAAAGGTGTCAGAATGAGTGTTGAAAAGGTTATGGCTAAGTTTAACCTCGGCTTCGGAGGCTTATAAACTGAGTATATCTGAAGGGCCAACAAAAATAATGCAACAATCGAATATGGTAATGGGGAAAGCATTATCCCCATTGATAAAATTAGAATTAAGTATGCTTGGGGGGCTACTCTTGCTATGTCGGTCATTGACTTGCCTCTAAGATATGCTTTACTCTATTTTCGGTACGGGCGTTTCCTTCAGCGCCCTTTCAACTATGGATTTTGGGGTTACATCCTCTATCTCAGCCTCGGGCTTAACGCGTATCCTGTGTTCGAGGGCTTGGAAGGCGAGCTTCTTCACGTCGTCCGGTATAACGTAGTCTCTTTGATTTAGAAATGCTAAGGCTCTTGATCCCTTGTATAGGGCTATGCTCGCCCTAGGGCTTGGACCTATGAGTACATCTGGGTCTAGTCGGACGTGTGTTACCAAATCCACTATATACTTTCTCACTTTTTCTGAAACGTACACCTTCTTTACGAGTTTCTGAAGGCTTAAGACATCCTCAAGTCTTGCGGCTACGCTTACGTCCGGCTCTTCGATGTAGTCTATTTTCCCTATCACTTCCTCCTCTTCCTCTTTAGTGGGGTATCCGCTCCAAGCCCTGAACATGAACCTGTCAACCTGAACTTCTGCAAGCGGATATGTTCCGGCTGCTCCATAGGGCATTTGGCTCGCTATGACTATGAAGGGCTTCGGCAGCGGATGCGTCTTCCCCTCGATCGTCACCTGCCTCTCCTGCATAGCCTCAAGTAGGGCTGCCTGGGTCCGCGGCGTTGCGCGGTTGAGCTCGTCGGTTAAAAGCACGTTTGCGAAGACCGGTCCTGGGATGAACCTAGATTCCCCACTCGGCGTGTACATGTAGAAGCCGGTCACGTCTGCCGGTAGCATGTCAGGCGTAAACTGTATTCTCTTAAACTCGCCTCCAATAACCTGTGCGAACGTTCTCGCTAGTAGGGTTTTAGCCGTCCCGGTCATACCTTCGATCAATACATGTCCCTCACTCAACAGGGCTATCAGCAGTATCTCCTTCACATCCTCCTTGCCGACCACAACCTTGGAAACTTCATCTAGGATTCTCCTAGGAACATTCATCAGGTTTTTAAGATCCTCCAACATTCTCACCTCTTCTTCCAGATGGGATACAAGGTTAATGCTAATATTAACGTTATTAAGCTTAACGTCCCTATGGGGGAGGAGGCTAAGGTATAAGTTTCTGCGATCGTCTCCTTCGCCTCTTCTAAGGGACCTATTGGAAGGTGGGACTGGTCGATTATAACCTTTGATTTCTCTCCCCCAAGCCCTACGATGTTTTCCATGAACGCCATGTTGTCGCCTAAAACTATCATGCTGTTGATGATTATGCTTGGGTCAGCCACCGCGACGACGCAGCCTTCCCCAACCTTCACGTAGGCTACAATTGGAAACGGCCCCGTAGGCTCGTTTGGATCCCAAACCGAGTCTCCGTCTAAGTCTAAGAAGCTGAACCTGGAAGACCAAGCTAAAACCTCAGATTCGGAAGTGTTGCATAGGGCTGTGGCGTGGTTTAGAACTATGCTTTTGATATTGCCTGTCAAGGGCGTCTGCGGGAAGTCTGTGATCTTGGGAAGCCACTTATTCTTATAGTTGAAAAGCGGGTCCAGCAGTGGGCTTCCCGTAAACTTCACCTCTAATCCTAGATGGCTTAGGACCTGGTTTCCGAAGCCGTAGTCGTCTAGAAGTATTAAGGTTCCACCCTTCAAAACGTAGCTTCTAAGCTTTTCAAGCTCCTGCTCGGTCAGTTGGCTGTAGGGGATGAGGATGAGCACAGTCCCCTTTACGGTTGAGGGGAGGTTGTTTAAAGATTCTATTGTTGATGCTTTAAACTTTGTTGTGAACGTTGTCAGCCCGTTCCAGAATGGGTTGTCAAGTCTGAAGTCTCCTGTTGACGGGTAGAACCATATGAGGGCCGCCAGTAGGATTAGCGTGGTCAGCATTAAGGTTGGAAGAAGCTTATGCGGCTCCACTGCTCAGCATCCTCCAGATGTTTAGCGTGAGTTCTTCAGCCCTCATGGAGTCAGCCGCTTCAGGTGTATGTGGCGAGTATAGGGTTTTCTCGGTGAGGATCGTTAACTCTGTGAAGGCTTCAGCCACACCGTTGAGCTTTGGCTTAGCCTCTGACAGGAACTCGCGGAGCGTCATGTATGGCTTCATAGAAATGCCCGTTTTAGCCTCGATAATTCTCATAGCTTTGAAGTAGGCTTCGACTACCCTACCTCTAACACCTTCAACTTTCACTTCAGGTTTTAATGTGGGAGCAACCCTCGCCTCCCTTAATATTGGTGTGAGTTCCTGAATCTGTTTCCTTCTAGGCTTGGCTTTTGAAAGCCTTGCGTATATTATGGCTCCGAGGCTGATGAAAGCCGCAGATGCGACTCCTATGTTGGCTGGGTTTACGATGAATACTCTAATTGTGGCTTGAGCTGGGGCATGCCAGGGTTCAACGGGCTCCACGTTCGCCTTAAGCTCCTGAAAGCCTGCGAGAAGGAGGTTTAAGGGTATCTCCATTGTTGCATTGAACCCTCCGTCTTGTGACGTCTCTACGATAGCTGAAGAGCCAGCCAGCTCCAACGTCACCGTAGCCTTTTCTAGGGGGCCTAGGCTTGAGCGCACCTCCCCTTCAATATATATCTCCGCCGGGAGGATTAGAAGTGAAGGGGCTCGGATTCTTATTTCAGGCGTTATTTTCGAGACGGTTAACTTCCTATCTTGGGATGCGCCTGCGTAAATCCCGTAGGGTTCAACGATGGCTGTTAAGGTGTGCTGTCCGGCTTGGATTTTGGGATTGATCGTTACGTTTGCCTCAAATAGGCCTTGAATGTCTGTTTCGGCTTCGATTAAAAGGCTCTTATCTAAAAGCAGTTTAACACGTCTTCCACCCAACGGTGTACCATCCTCCGATGTTACCTTACACTTGACGGTTATCGGTAAACCGGGATAGGCTGTGTCTGGAGCGGCTATTTCAAGCATGGTTTCGTAGAAGATGACGGTGATTGATACAGATGGGCTTTCGGATGCTAGGTATACGCCTAGGTCGTCGCCCATGGGTGTATAGAGGGCTTCTAGGGTTAAGGTGTGAACGTATTTGTAGGGAACTTTTACGACGGCGTGATATGTGCCGTCTAAGCCTGTTGTGGCTGTTAGTGTGGGGCTTCCGTCTAGGAGTAAAGTCACTTTTCTGCTTGGAAGAGCCTCACCATTTGAGGTGAGGGTTCCTGAGGCCTCGACGCATCCTCCAACGTAGGCTTCGGTGGCGTTCAGCCTCAGTGTTACTTCTGTTGTTTTAAGCCCTTCGGCTTCGATTTTCAAAGCCGTTTCTTTCATGCTCTTTAAAAGGTTCAGGTACCATTCTTCAAGCTCTCTTAACCTTCTTAGGGCTTCTCGAATCCTACCATAGGCTTCGCTCACCCTACTTCCGGCTGGCGCTGTGAAAACCCCCAGACGGCCGCTTATGGTTGCGGTCGCCTCCTCAATATCTCTTAGAAGTATTTCGGCTTTGCCTAGGAGTATGCTTGCCCCGCTGAGCTTCTCATATGCTTCTTGAAGCCTGTACTGGTAGAGCAGTGCGGATGCGTCGTTGAGAAGTCTGTCTAGGCTGTTTAGGGTCGTCGTCAATTCTAACGTTAGATTGTTGTACCGCTGTATGATGTATTTCAGGTCTTCTGGTGTGTGTACGAATTTCAGCTGCTCGATCAGCCTGCTCGCGTCTCCGTAGTTTTTTGAAGATATGGATGTCAGTATGCTCGTATAATACGTTAGGAAGGAGTATGCGTCCATCTCCTCCCTCGCGGTAGCGGGGTCTTCATGCGGAGGGTAGGTCGGCTCGGATAAAGCCGCCGCTTGAGATAGCAGTACAGCCGTGAGAACTGTGATGATTAAAATAACTTTAGCGCGGATCACGAAAACCTCAACCCGAAGAGTATTTCAAGAACCTTCAGTGCAACAATCGCCGTGAAAACTGCGAATAGCGTGTAGCCTAAGGCGTTTAAGATTTTTTGAGAGCGTGGATTAAGGGGTGAGTGTAGAAGCGTGATTACAAAGTATTCGAGTATGTAGAGCGATACGTAGAGGTCTAGGCGGCTTTCACTGAAGGCTGAGAGGACGGCTGTGGTGATCGCGTAAGCCGTAGCTAGACAGATTAGATACCTTTCAGATAGCCTCGAAATTATCACCTGAGAACTTTCAGCTCGATAACGGCTTTGCCCTTGCTATATTCTTCATTTTCTATTATGATTGGCTCGTTTAGGGCTTCTGCGACTACCGAGGCGATAATGGAGGCTAGTGGGCTTCCTAAGCACGCGTAGATGCCTGTGTTTCTATGCTCAAGGCGTGGTTTAGAGACTTCAACTAGGATTCTTTCACCTTCTATTGTGAGCTTTACGGAGTCTGCCATGCCGGTTATTCCCGTGAGGAGGGATGATATGGTTGATTCTACGTCGGCTGGCGCTGGGCCCGGCTTAGACTCCAACAGGTCGATGATTGTTGACCCTGGGGTTGTTATCAGTAGTCCTAGGTCCTCGGGGTTTGAGCCGTACTTCACCACAAGCCTTTTTGGAAGTGGAGCCTTGGGCTTCGGCGGGTTTGGGTTTGAGTGTAAAGGTATGAGCGCTTTAGGCTCCCCGCTGGTTATGGATGATGGCATGTAGACGGCTTTACTGTTCAACCCCAGCTCTTCAATTAGGGCTGAAATGTTCTCCAAGCTTGATTCCAGCAGGATCGACACGGCTTCTGGTGAGATTTCAGGCTGAGCTCTCCCCAAAGCTAGGGAGACAACTCCGAGTATTACTGTGGAGATTCCAAGGGACGTTAAAGGTATGGAGCGTAGAATAGTATAGGATGCGAGGGAGAGCATAGACCCTGCTAATGTCAGCCCCAAGCCGAGTAAGGTGTACGAGCCTCTTGTAAGCCGCAATTGAGCCGCCATCTCCCCTAAGTATTTTCTGCCTATTTTAAGTTTAACCTATGGCTTCAGAGAAGTAATGACGCCCCCGTTAGCTTGACGCCTTCCTTCAGATCTAGCGTTATCCCATATTTATCCATAGTGCCTGAGCCCACTATTAATTCGGGTAGGCGTATCTTCCTACCCTCCACCTCGACCTCCTTGATGAACTCGTCTATGACTAATACCGTTTCAGGGAGATCGAAGCCGTCTATAATTATGGTGATTTGTGCGTATTTGTCAGCTTGAATGGATTCACCGTTAATCCAGTAGAGCCTTAGGGGCTTATCAAGCGTAGACCATTTAGCGCCAAAGTTTTCCTCAAAAAAGCTCCGCTGAACAGCTGTAACCCCTGAACCTGTGTCGAATAGGGCTGTACAGCTGATCTCTTTATCTAGAAACCTGATTCCCACGTTCTTCAACGCACGCATCAGCAACACCAAAGGGATTATTGAAATCGAGGTTAATTAAACATTGCTAATGCACGCTTAATTACTTTAAGCTTAGTTTATAATAACGATACTTCCTCACAAGTGCTAAGATGGACATAGTTTCTGTAAATGTTGCTAGGGATGTTACTATTGGCGTAAGCCTTATCCCCCATGGTGTGTAGTTTAGGAATAAGCCTATCAGCGGGACTACGGCTAGGCTTAACCCTATTGAAAGGGCAAGCCTTTCTAGGCTTTCAAGGTCTTCGCTTCTCGGGTATAGGGCTTCTATGAGCATTGAGCCAGGCAGGTATAGGACGAAGATTGAGCCTAAAACGTAGCGCACGTATATTAGTGGAGGGGCAACCGCATAGAAAACTGTGAAAGTGGTTAACGCGACTAATGCCGTTATAGCCCAGAACCATAGGCTTCGAAGGCTTAAGACATATCCCACGAGGTTTGAGGGAGGTTTAGGCTCAGAAAGCTCTAAAACTCCTTGCTTCCACAAAACGTAAACAGTTCTAGCCGCTTCCCTATACTTCAGCCCCTTATCCCTGACAAGCCTCTCGACTAGTTCTGGAATTCCCGGATTACCTATGGAGTCCGCCACTTGCACAACTAGCTTCTCTAAATCTTCATTCAAATCCTTTCACACTCTTTATGTACGATAAGAACGTATATATCTTCAACAAATATAAGTGTCTTTAACATTTTAGCTAAGGACGAGTAAAGCGTTTGACTACACTTTTGAAACTAATGGTTCTAAGCGTTCCGTTGGGTCCAACATATTCTATTTCAACGGTGCCGTCCTTGCGCTTGATAATTCTGT
>Ga0080004_1118502_pt1 | contig 14298 bp, 11 predicted proteins | sample WasSprMetagenome_FD_69207 | JGI IMG/M metagenome (GOLD analysis project Ga0080004, IMG submission 69207) | Sulfidic aquatic microbial communities from Washburn Spring, Yellowstone National Park, USA - WS (SPADES assembly) (version 2) | ecosystem: Environmental > Aquatic > Thermal springs > Hot... | reverse complement strand
CATCGCCGTTTACACGATGAGTTACGACGCAACGAAACCTTTCAACGAGGAACGATTCCGGTTGACCATCACGGGCTTTGGAGGGTTACCCCGGCAAGTTCAGTTATATGACCCGCTGACGAACAAGGTTGTCCCTGTGAAGTTGCTGATGCGGGCGGGAGACAAACTTGCCGTCGAAGTTCCCGTCATGGATTACCCTCGTTTGCTTGTGGTCTCGCTTCGAGTTGCTGGCACAGCAAAAACCTGAATTCCAAGCGCAGTTACGGGGTGACGATTGCGTTGATGCCTTAATGGCTTCACCCTCTTTGTGATTGAAGCCAAGCGACTGCTTTCCTCACTTCCCAGTTATTGGCTTCAAGCGCTTTTTCCGCTTCGGGAATGCTGACCCCAGCAAGTTGGGCGACGATGCGTTTCGCTCGCTCCCGCAATTTGACGCTCCAAGTCCTCAGGTCAATCATCAAGTTGCTGCGAACTCGCCCCAACCTAACCATCGTTGTGGTGCTGATCATGTTCAGGATGAGTTTTTGGGCTGTCCCCGCTTTCATTCGGGTTGAGCCGGCGACGATTTCTGGACCGACGACTGGGGCGATGACGACATCGGCTACGGCTGCGATGGGAGCATCTCGGTTGACAGTTATTGCGACCGTTTTCGCTCCCCGCTTCCGAGCCTCGTCCATCGCTGCGATGACGAAAGGCGTTCGCCCCGAAACGGACAATCCAACAACGACATCGTTTTCGCCGACGCCTAACTTCCTCATTTCTTCCCGTCCCGCTTCCATATCATCTTCTGCGCCTTCGACGGCTCTGAAGACTGCTTGTGGACCGCCTGCAATTACGCCGATGACCCAATCTGGGGGTGTTCCGAAAGTCGGTGGGCACTCGGCGGCGTCCATGATTCCGAGCCGACCACTTGTCCCCGCCCCAACATAGATGAGCCGCCCCCCTCTTGACAAACCTCTAACTGCCCATCGGACAGCCTGAGCAATTGCTGGAATCTCCTGCCTGACTGCTGGCGCGACCTTGTGGTCTTCGTCGTTTATGAGGGTCAAAATTGCCTCAACATCGAGTTGGTCAAGGAACATGGAAGCGGGGTTGCGCTGCTCCGATAAAAGCCTCGGCAGAACTTCAACCAAACCTGCTCCCAAATCAAAGTAGCCCCATTGCTTCCCCGTCTCAACCAACTTGTCAAGCCAACCCTCGTTGACTTCCCAACCGATTTGCTTCGCGGCGAGGAGGGCAGCACCAAGGTGGGGCGGTAATAGAGGCTCTTGGATTTTAGCGTTTGGAAGTCGCCTTGAAAGCGCTTCTCGGAAGAGGTTGGGCATGTCGGAAGTTAGCCGAAAAACCCCTCCCGTGAAACTCACTGGCAAATCAAAGCGACCGAGTTTTTGAGCAGCGGCGAAAGCGCTTTCAGCGAGGTGCAAGGCAGCATCCCGTAGAATTTTTTGCGCGACACTATCGCCCTCTTCTGCGACCTTCGCGACGCTCACCGCAGCCAAAGCCAAGTCAAATTTTGTCAAGTCCCCGCTTGCCAACAGAGAAGCGGCATCTCGCAGCGAGTTGACCATCAGTGTCTTAGGCAAGACTTCTACCAACCTCGTCGGTTCGCCCCTACCGTCTTGAGCCCTCGCTGCTGCCCTCAAACCTTGGAGTGCGATCCAAGTTGCGCTGCCTTCGTCGCCAAACCAATGCCCCATCCCATCAACTCGGACACGCTGATTGTCTGCGATCCCGATGGTTATGGCACCAGTTCCTGCGACGACAACTATACCTTCCCTCCCTGCCAGTGCACCCGCGTGGGCGACAATGCCGTCATTGTCAAGGGCAAAGGGGACAGGCAACTTGGGCTGCAATTGCGAAAGGGCGAACTTGTGAGGGTTTGAGTTTGGCTCATCTGCTCCCGCCATGCCTACGAAAGCGAAAGTGACTTCCTCCCAATCTGTTTGGGCGATAGTCAATGCTGCATCGCAAGCCGAGCGAATGTTTTCAAACGCAGCATCGCCCCAAACGAGAGGGTTCGCACCACCAGCCGTCCCAACTGACAAAACCGAACCGTCCTCGGCAACTACGGTTGCGACCGTCTTGGTTGCGCCCCCATCAACGCCGATGACGACGGACATCTTCCGAGTCAACCTCCTTGTGCGTGGAACAAAATCGCTTTCAAATTCGTCCAACAATGTGGCACAAGTCTTGCGGTTGGCGCAAGATGCTGCCACAATAAAGGTGTCGCCAACGCTTTAATGAGTGCGGTGATGGGACATGCCCAAAAGCGTGCTGGGCATCAACATGGGTAACCATTCCATCAAGGTGGTGGAATTAACGCGGCGGGGGAATTCCTTCGTCGTTCAAAACCTTTTGACCGCCCCCACGAAAGAAGCCATCGTTTCAGGCGAAATGATTCAGCCCGATGTTGTCGCCACAACCTTGAAGGAGATGCTCAAATCAGCAGGTGTCAAGACTAAGGATGCAGTCATCGCAATTGGTGGGCAGTCGGGCGTCGTGGTCAGAGTCACGGAACTTCCCAAGATGCCCCGCAAGGAATTGCTGAAAGCGATTCCTTTGGAGATTGAGCGGCACCTTCCGTTCCAGTCAGGCGGAGTCGTCCAGGATTATGTGCTTTTGAAGGAGCCTGAGGAAGTCGCCGAAGGAGGGCAAATTCCTGTCCTGTTCGCCGCTGCCCGCGCCGATTTAGTTGATGCCTATTTGGCTGCTATCCAACAGGCAGGACTTTCTCCCCTTGCCGTTGAAGTCGAGCCTTTGGCAGCGGCAAGAGCACTCTTTGCCGCTCGCGGTTTCGGCTTGACAGATGGTCAACCCGGTCGGATTTCCGTTTTGGTCAACATCGGCTACGAAGGGACGGAAATTTCTTTCGTCGAAGGCGGGGCAGTGATTTTCACCCGTGTGGTTCCTTTCGGCGGTCGTCACTTGACAGAAGATTTGCGCGACCACTTGGGTATGGACTTAGAAGAAGCGGAGCGAGTGAAAATTGAGCAAGCAACTGCTTGGTTAGAGCGACCTTCCGCACCACCAACGGTTGAGCCGACAGTGGAAGCACAAGCACCCTCTGTTACTCAGCCTGTGCCTCCTGTCATCCCTCCGCCTCCTCCACCCGCAGCGGAGGAAGAGTTACCAACGCTGACTTTTGAACTTCCTGCAGAGCAACAACCGCAAGAGCAAGCCATATCCTTTGAGTTGCCGACAGAACCTGCCGCCCCCAAGCCAGAAGAGAAGGAACAAGCACCAAGTTTGGAGTTCTCCTTGCCTCTGCCCGAGGAACAACCACCTGCCCAGCCTCAGGAACCGAGTTTGGAGTTCCTTCCTGGTCAGCCAGCGGAAATCGGCATTCAACCCCCAGCGGCTCCGGCACCCGAGGAATGGCTACCTCCACAACCCTCAGCAGCAGCACCACCAATTCAGGAACTCATCTACAACGCCATCAGCCCGCGTCTGTTCGAACTGGCGGGCGAAATTGCTCGCTCAGTTGAGTTCCTTATGAGCCAGCGACAAGATGTGATTGTGGACGAAGTTTACTTGCTCGGCGGAGGTTCACTCTTGAAGGACCTTGACAAATTCTTGCAAACTCAACTTGGAGTGCCGGTGGTTAGGCTCAATCCGTTCAAATACATGGACGCCAGCCCCGTGACATCAAGGATGGGGCGCGATTATGTTGAGCAAGTTGCGCCCGTTTTCGCTGTCGCCGTTGGCTTAGCCCTTTGGGCATTCTTGTGAGGTGATTTGAAATGGCGAGGAAATCGGTGAAGAAACCTGCAACCATCAAACTGAACCTCATGCCCCCCTACATCGCAGCGGCGCGGATGACCCGGGTCGCTGCGGTCGTGACGGTGATTGTGTGTCTGCTCATCTTGGGTGGGATGGGGCTTTGGTGGCAAAGCAACGCTGCTGAAATCGCAAGGCTCAATGAGACGCTGCAGCAGAAAACTCGAGAGGCGGATGAGGTCACTGCTTTGGAGAGCCAAGCCCAACAGAAAAGGCAAGAGGTCTCTGATATCTCCAACGCCCTGAAAGTCCTCGACGACATCCGCAAGTCGGGCGATGAGTGGGCAAACATCATGCAAAAAATTGCTGCGTGGATTCCTGAAGGAGTCAAGTTAACCGAACTGACTTTCCAAGGTAGCCCAACAGAGGCTCAAGCGGTTCGCTTGGTCGGATACACGACCTCGGTCATGAAACTTCGCGATTTCTACAGCCAGTTGAGCCAGTCAGCGCTGTTTTCAAGCGTCTCCTTGCAGGCGGTCGACAAAAACGGTGTTCCCATCCCAGTAGCAGGTTTGCCTCCCGTTCTACCGAAGGAGAAGCCCAAACCTGAAGTCGGCGCCGAACTTGCACCTCAAGGTCAGCAAGGTCAACCCGGACCAACACCGGGGGCGCCAACTCCTTCTGGCGGACCAGGAATGGGCATGCACGGAGCACCCTCTGGTGGACCCGGCATGGGGATGCATGGAGCGCCTTCTGGTGGACCCGGAATGGGAATGCATGGCGGACCAACGGGCGAGTCAGGGATGGGAATGCATGGAGCGCCATCTGGTGGACCTGGTATGGGAATGCATGGGGGTGCTGGGATGGGAGGACCAGGCGCTCCACCAGCATGGGCAATGGGGGGACCTATGGGAGCAGGACCGATGATGGGAGGAGGTCCTATGATGGGAGGACAACAGCAGGCAATCACTCGCGACCCGACAGCGCCTCGCAACGCCGTTTACTTTGTCATCTTAGCGACTTTGGCTAAACCAGTTCAAGTTGCCACTTCACTTCGACCGCCACAACCGGCAGCAGGTCCAGGAGCCATGGGTCCAATGGGTCCGATGGGACCTGGAATGGGACCTGAATTCGCTGGACCAAGTGCTGGTGCTGGCGAACCACCACCTCCGGAGGCGACTGCTGGCACCGCCGCTGGAAGGGCTGGAAGGGCAGAACGAGAAGAAATCCCGGAGTGACGGGAGGTCCGATAAACCATGCGAGGAATGCCTTGGTGGGCAGTTGTCGTCATCGGTTTAGTCATTGCAGCCCTCGCAAGTGGGGCTATTTTCTACTTTGCAATCCGACCACAACAGGAGCAAATCCAGAACCTCCAGAAGCAAATCCAAGAGAAGGAGAGCATTATCGCCCGACGGCAACAGGCAGAGGAGGAATTGAAAAAGGCTGAGCAGGAAGCAAAAGAAGCGCGCAAGCGATGGGAAATTGTCCGCAAAGAACTCGTGACGCTGAAACTTCCAGACCTTTCCGACCCAGCATCCCTTTGGCGTGCTGTCTTGGACTTTCAAGCAGAATCGGGAGGCTATTTTGAGCGCGACTTGAGAAAGTATTTGGCGGAACTGGCGACGAAACACAACTTGGAACTTTACTACCCGAGCGTGCCTACAGTTCAGTTGGCATCTCTTCAACCCTCGGCGTTGGCGGGGATGGTTCAAAACAGTTACTTCCGATGGGGTCAAATGACTTTGCAAGTTGACGGTCGGTTCGGAGACATTCTCAACTTCATCAAGGAACTGCCTCGCTTCACCCGCCCTATCGTCGTCCAAATGCCTCAATTCCAGTTGCTTCCAAACGGCAAAGTGAGAGCGACTATCCCCATTGAAGTCTACGCCCTCGTTGAAACCCACGAAGGTAAGCCACTACCTTCCCAGTTGGCAGCAGCGGCACCTGCAGCGGCAGGCGCAATGGGCGGGATGATGCCCGGAGGGATGGGACCGATGGGCGGACCAATGGGTGGACCGATGGGCGGACCCGGAATGGGGGCGCATGGTGGACCAATGGGCGCTCCAATGGGTGGACACATGGGTGGAGCGCCGGCGGGAGGTCCACCGGCAGGAGGTCCGCCAACGGGAGGTGCACCAACGGGAGGTGCGCCAGAAGAGGGAAGTTGAGCACGATTAGCGCTCCAAAGGGGTGAAAAGGCAATGATGCAACAATGGCAACAAATGCCTGAACAACAAAAGAAACTCGCGATTGTGTTGATTGTCGTGATTGTTTTAGCACTCGTTCTCATCGTTTGGCAATTGATACCTAGACGACCAGCCACTACAACACAAGAGGTTGCTCAACAGCCTTCCGCAGTCTCTTCTATGCCCGGAGCACCTATGCATGGAGCGGGTGGGACTGCACCAGGATTTGAGGCAGCGCCAGGAATGGAAGCACCTCCAGCAATGATAGGACAGGCAGGTGCTCCAGCAGCACCGATGGGCGAACCAATGATGGGTGCTCCTCCTACAGGTGCTCCAGAAGCAGGTGCCCCAGCACCTCCTCCACCGGGCAAACTGGAGAACCCACCTCGCCCCGGTCGCCCTGACCCATTTGCCGATCTGCCACCTTCTGGTAAGGTCTCACCGTTTACTCCAATCGTTCTGCCACCGACGCCAGAGCCTGTCGTTTTAGCCAAGGCTCAAGCGGGTTCTATCGGCACTGAAACCTTTAGCCTCCAAAATGTTGAAACAAGCATCCCTACTCTCCAAGCCCAAAGTGTCAACCTTCGTTCTTACTTTGCACCGCCTCAGCCCATAAGAACGGTGAGGGAACTTCTTGGCTGGCGTTTGGCGGGAACGATTTTGACTGAGGGAAGCATTGGAGCCATTGTCCAGACACCGGATGGGCGGACAAGGTCGGTTAGGCTTGGGGACAAAATTTCCTATGGCGGTGTTGATTACACAATTACCCAGGTTGACGAGCAAAAAATCATGCTGCGAGATTCGAGGGGCGAAGAGTATACTTTGACGCGACGCCCTGCTACGCCCCTGCCAATGCCACCCTATGGTGGTGCAGGTGGCTCTATGCCGGGAGGTTTTGGACCGTTTGGACCAGGAGGCTTTGCTCCGGGAGGCTTTGGTCCCGGCGGTTTCGGTCCCGGCGGTTATTGACGCTGTAAGTCAATGCGCTACAATAACTTGCGGAGGTGACTTAAGATGTTGCGCCATTTGAAAGTTGTGTTGATCGCATCGCTTGTGCTGGGATGTGCAGTTGCCTATGCCCAACAATCTCCTTTGGATACCGTCATCCCTGAGGTGAACTTTGACCAAGTGCCTCTCCAAAATGCGCTTGCCTATCTGGTCGGGGACCTCAAAATTCACCTCGATATCGATCCCCGCTTGAGCACGATTCCGGTAACACTGAGCAGGAGCAACCAGACTCTCCGGAGCATCCTTCAAGAGATCGCTCAACTGGTTAACGCAGAGTTCACTTATGACGAAAAGACCAACACTGTGCACTTTCGCTTTAAGCCTTTTGACCGCATTCGCCTCAACTTCCTCAATGTTTACGATGGCGTCTTGCTCTTTGGCGGCTCCATCATCTCACCCCTTCAAGGTGCCATGTTAGCCATTTCAAGCGGAGGTATGGGCTGGGGCGGATTTGGCGGCTGGGGAGGCTGGGGCGGACTTGGCGGTTGGGGAGGTTGGGGCGGCTGGGGAGGCGGTTGGGGAGGTTGGGGAGGTTGGGGAGGCTGGGGCGGCGGACTTGGTGGCTGGGGAGGTTGGGGAGGCGGTTGGGGCGGCTGGGGCGGCGGAACTCGCGGTTGGGGAGGCGGAGGTTGGGGCGGCGGAACCCGTGGCTGGGGAGGCGGAGGTTGGGGCGGCGGAACAATCGGTGCTGGAAGACGCACCCGTGGAGCAGGGCGAGGTCGTGGCGGTGGGTGGTAAAAGCCGAACTAAGCAACTAAACTTGACTTGAAAACGAATGCGTGGGGGGATTACCATGCAACGAGGAAGTCGGATTTGGGGTTTGTTATGTGGGTTAGTCGCTTTGCTCGTCCTTGCGGGCAGAATACATCAGGTTTCCGCCCAACCTCAAGATGACCCTGTCATCTTGTCTTTGGACTTGGACACTGCTACTGTTGGAGATGTTTTGGACCTGCTTTTCAACGAGGCTCAGGTGAGTTTCTCTGCGACACCGGATATCTTGGCGCTGCCAATCGGTCGGCTTAGGCTCAAAAACTGCCGTGTAAGCGAAGTCCTCAATTACATTGCCCAACAGGCGGGGCTGCAGTGGCATCGAGATGAACGAGGTGTTTACATCCTCACTCGTAGGGCGGTCGAACCTACCAAGCCAACTGAGGCAAAGGAGACAGAAAAGCCCGCTTTACCGACCCCGCCTCGTATCGTCTCCCCTGAGGAGCAGCGTCAAAGGCTCGAGAATGTCCCTATCGTCACTGAGACCATAAAGTTGCGCCATGTCCCTGTCGCAGATGTCTGTTTCTTGTTGGGAATTCCCATTCAGGGAATTTCGCCCTATCAGTTGATGCTTCAGGATTTTGCTCTTCGTCGCCGTCCTTCACCCCTCTCCCGAGGTAGGGGCAAGGAACAAGTAGTCCCGTGGTCTACAGTCAACCCTGTTGTTCCTCCCGCATTCGCCCAACCTACACCCAATCTCACTGGCATTGGTCCTGTCCCAGCCCTTCAGTCACCCAACGGGTCTGAAACCGCGGGACAGTTTGTGCCCGGTGGCTTTGGAGGACTTGGATTCGGAGGGTTGGGAGGACTTGGTTTTGGTGGAATGCCAGGTGGGTTCGGTGGACTCGGCTTTGGTGGGCTTGGTTTCGGAGGGCTTGGCTTTGGCGGTGCAGCCCTTGGTGCGTTTATAGGTGGCATTCAACAAATCATCGGTCTGCCAGCACAAAATGTCTTGCTCGTCCGAGGAACACCGCAAGCCATCCAAGAAATCCGCGATATCCTTAGGGAGATTGATGTGCCGCCAGACCAAGTTGAAATCGAGTCGCAGTTCGTTGAAATCAGCGGAAGCCTTCAGGACATCTATGGTATCGACTGGTCACTGGCAGGAAGAGAAGTCACTGTGGTGACTGGGTTGACAGTCCCCGAAGGCACCATCAACATCGGTTTCGTGAGGGGCAATCTTTCGGCAACCATCGGAGCGCTCTTGACCCGAAGCAGAGGCAAGGTTATTCAAGCCCCTCGCGCCTTCACTATCAACGGCTTGCCGGTCATCTTTTCTTCAGACATTGACCGACCAGTTATCGTCCAAGAAACTTACACCGACGGACTTATCACCCGAACCACAACCTACATTGACATCTACACCATCAGCATCGCGCTTTACGCTGTGCCATTTATCAACGCCGACAACACCGTCACTGTATACATTATGCCGATGGTGCAGGACATCCCCGAATATGTCCAAAACCCGGCTGGTGGAACAATCCCTGTTGTCAGCAGCACATGGACGCAAGCGCTTGTCCGAGTCCGTGACGGCGAAAGTTTCGCCATCGGTGGCTTGCTGAGAACTCGCAACAGTGAAGCGAGACGAGAAGTGCCTCTGTTGGCAAGGTTGCCGTTCATCGGCTCACTGTTCAAGACCAAGGCTCACGATGTGGACGAAAAGAACTTGGTCATCTTTGTGACGCCTCGCATTGTCCGAGCGGAAGAAATTACGCCTAAGGAACTTTGAGGGTTGTTTATGCTCGCAAAGTTGCGCTTCCTTACCGCAGGCGAATCGCACGGTCCTGCCTTGACCGTGATATTGGAAGGCATCCCTGCCGGATTGTCCCTAAAACCCGAGGATGTTAACCGTGACCTTCAGCGCCGCCAGCAAGGTTACGGTCGCGGGTTAAGGTCGCGAAAAATTGAAAGCGACAGCGTTCGCTTCCTGAGCGGGGTTCGGCACGGAAGAACGATTGGTAGCCCGATAGCCATGTTGATTGAAAACCGAGACTTTGAGAACTGGCGGCTGGCTATGTCGCCTGAGCCCCTTGACGAACTTGTCCCGGAAGAAAAATTGCGCCCTTTCTTCGTTCCCCGCCCGGGTCATGCTGATTTGGCTGGAGCGGTCAAATTCCTGACTAAAGACTTGCGACCAATTTTGGAGCGTGCCAGCGCTCGCGAAACTGCAGCGAGGGTCGCTGCTGGAGCCATCGCCAAAAAACTCCTCTCGGAAATCGGCATTCAAATTGCCTCCCATGTAGTCGCTATCGGTTATGTGACAGCTAATGTGGATGCATCCCAAATGCCCTTGACAGAAATCATGGAGCGAGCCGAGGCGTCGGAATTGAGGTGCTTGGACCCGGAAGCGGAAGCGAAGATGAAGCAATTGATTGACGAGGCTATAGGCAAAGGCGAAACTTTAGGCGGGATTTTTGAAGTCATCGCAGATGGCGTCCCTATCGGTTTGGGAAGTCATGTTCAATGGGACAAGAAATTGGACGGTCGTCTGGCTCAGGCTGTCATGAGCATACCTGCTGTCAAGGGAGTTGAAATCGGGAGAGCCTTTGAGTTGGCTCAAAAGTTCGGCTCACAAGTTCATGACCCGTTTCTTGCCCCTAACCCTAACGCTCCCGATTGGCGTTTCTTCCCACGAGCATCCAACAACGCAGGTGGATTGGAAGGTGGCGTCACTAATGGAGAACGAATCGTTGTGCGCGGTGCGATGAAGCCCATTTCCACGCTCCGCAACCCATTGCCATCCGTTGACCTCAGGACATTGCAACCTGCTCGTGCCCATGTTGAGCGTTCCGATGTCTGTGCTGTTCCCGCCGCAGCCGTTGTGGCAGAAGCGATGGTTGCCTTAGTGATTGCTGATGCCGTGTTGGAGAAGTTTGGTGGAGACAGCATGGAGGAACTCAAAGCCAACATCAACCGCTTCCGCGAGTTGGTAAGAAGTTGGATGACGGGTGGTGAACCCGATGCGTGTCCTGAAAAGAACCAAGCGCCGAACCCGTAAGCCTGTGTTCTTGAGCACCAAACTGAGGAGGCGGAAAAAGGTTTGGCGAGGCATCTTTTGGTTCGCATTACTCAGTTTGGCAGCACTGCCCAGTGTCCATTGGGCGAACCGCTTGCTTTACCAAAAGCAACTGCAAACCGTTGAACCCTTCCTTCAACCGCTGCCTTTGCGGGACAAGGGGCAAGGGACATGGGGCATGGGGGAGAAGTTATGGGAGAGAGTCGTTATCGTTTCGCCTCATCCCGATGACGAGACTTTAGGGTGCGCAGGGCTTATACAAAGTTTGCTTCAGCGTGGTCTTGTGCCTTTCGTCCTCGTCTTCACAAACGGCGACGGCTTTGACGCTTCCATCCACTTGAAACTTTACGAGGTCAAAATCAAGCCCGAAGACCGAGCAGCATACTCCCGAATGCGCATGCTGGAAACACTTGAGGCGATGGCGAAGTTAGGCTTGTCATCACAGCAGGTAATTTTCCTCGGCTTTTCCGAGAGAACCCTCGCCGAGGATTGGTTGTGGAAAGGCGATGAAAAATTTGTCAAGGTTTTGGCTGAACATTTGGAGCGAATTCAGCCGACAGTTGTGATTTTGCCCAGCCGTTACGATGACCATCCCATCCACGCTGTCGTTTGCAGCATAGGTTGGACGGCTTTGCTTCGACTGGTGTCGGAAAGGCGACTGTCCCAAATGCCTCGCGTTTTCGAGGTGCTCATCCATTACGGTGAGTTCCCGCGCCCTCAAGGTTTCAACCCGTCTTTGGAACTCCTCCCGCCGTCCGACCTTCTTTTAACGGCTCGTTGGTATTACCTGCCTCTCTCGCAGGAGATGCGACAGCGCAAGTGGGAGGCTTTGAATTGCTACCGCACTCAGAAGTTGCCTTTGACTTGGCGCTTCCTCAAAAGTTTTGTCCGCAGCAACGAGATTTTCGCTGAGCCTTTCCCGTTGACAACACAATCTGACCGAACGGGTGAACCGCGCTCTTTGCTGGCTGGACTTGACATAACCCAAGTTGGGCTGAGTGCTGAGTGCGGGGTGCGGGAGTTTAGATTTGAGCCAGAGAAAGGGCAACATTTCGTTCAATCTTCACAAACTCCGCAAGGGCAAATTTTCATCCAATTGAGGGGTGACTCGAACTCCCATTTCCGATACGGGATACGAATTGCGCATGGCGCTTCGCCCGCGTCCACTCTATTGACGCCTTTGAGGCATGGCAAAACCTTAACAGCGAATTTGCCCATTCCTCCAAACTCGCCAGCTGTCATCGTTGCTTTCACGGGCTATGGGAGGCATATTTTGGATGTAGCACCGTTGGTTTTGACGGAAGGTGTTGAGAATGAAAGGCGCTGAGCGCCGAGGCATATTGTTGCTCTTTTTGCTCTTGACAAGTTGCCCGCTGATGGCGCAAGAGATAAGGGCAAGGGCAGAAGCCTACCCACGCTCTTGCCTCATCGGTGATTTGATTCGCTACCGCGTTACTGTGTTTGCACCGGAAACTGCCAATGTCAAATTCCCAACCGGTTCACGGTTCGGCGCTTTTGAAGTTCTGCAGCGTTACCCTTCACAAAAGCAACCAAGCGAGTTGCCCGGCATAACGGCTTTCAGTGCCGAATGGGACATTGCCGTCTACCAACTTGGCAAGGTGACAATTCCGCCCTTGCCCATCACTTGCGAAATGGAAGGGCGTCAAACCCTTGTTCGGACAAATCCCGTTGACATCGAAGTCATCCCCTTAGCGCCGCCTGACGCTAAGGAACCGAGACCAGCAAAAGCGCCGATGCCTTACCCTCTGAGCCCGCTTTCGGTCATGTTGCTTCTGTTTGGCGTGTTGTTCACTTTGGCAGCCATTTGGCTTTTCGGTAAGGCACTTTTGTGGGCGTTTCAGACTGCATGGAGTTCTTGGCAAAAGGCGACGGAAAAACCGCCGCTACCGCCTCACCTGCTGGCGCTACAAACCATTGACCGAGCCGAGCAACTTTACCGACAAGGTGAAATTGAGCGCTCTTTCGTTCTGCTTTCCTTCGGGCTCCGTCGCTATTTGCGCGACCGCTTCCAAGTCCCTGCCCTTGAGTTGCCGACTTGGAACTTGGTGCTTTTGCTGAGAAACCAACTGACAAGGGAGCAACAAATCTCTTTGCAGCGAACATTGACTTTGAGCGACTTGATCAAATTCGCACGCTACAATCCCAAAGAGCAAGAGGCAATGAAACTGTTCGCCGACGCCCGCCAATTAGTCCAAGCAACGCAAGTCGCTGAAACGCAGCAGGAAAAATTGCCTGCATAGCCAGCAGATAGGTTCAGGTTTCAATTCACGGCGAGGTTGAAGTCCGCAACTGGCATGGCGGCTAAGAGGTGAAGAAAGGTGCACGAAAGTCAATTGGCTCGCAGGTTAGTTGCGACTTTGGAAGAAGCGGTGAGGAGTCAGGGGGCGAAGGGAGTGAAGTCGGTCAAAGTGAGGTTGGGAGGTGTCCATTGGGTTGACCCCGATGCTTTCCGCGAACTGTTTGGGCTTTTCTCGCAAGGCACAAGTTGCGAGGCTGCGGAACTGATTGTTGAAGAAGCGCCGCCAAAGGCAAAGTGCTCTCAATGCGGCACAATTTTCACACCTCACGACCATCACCCCATCTGCCCACAATGTGGCTCAAAGGAAATTGAAATCATCGCCGAACCCGACTTGCAAATTCTGGAGATGTCGCTGATAATGCCAACTTAGGTCACAGTCTATCGGGACGAGGGGCGTGGGATGCGGGACGGAGTGAATTGGGAAGGCGAGGCTTTGACAAGCCAAAACTTATCGGCAAGTCGTGAAGTCGGCAATTGGGCAAGTCGGGAAGAATATGCGTGTAAGCGTACAGGCGTGCAGAGTGCATAAGTGCAAAGGTGCATAAAAGTGCGGAGTGCTGAGTGCGGGGTGCAAAAGATGGAGAAGCGAGCCTTTTACGATTTTTCTGCCCATGCCACTGTCTCCAGCCAGTGGTTGATGACGAATTTTTCTGAGCGCCGAATTCATTCGGCGTAAAATTCTGGAGGGCGCATCTCCTAATGCGCCGAGAATTTTTCGGCAGTGCAGGAGCACTGCCCTCCAGAAAAACCATTTGCTAATCGCTATTCGCCATTCGTTGCCGTTTAACCACTGACAAACGGACACAGCTAACAGCGAATTCATCATCTTCGTCGGCGCTTCCCCCTTTGAAGCCAACTACGGACCACCGGGGCGCACTGTCAGAATCACGCAAGGCATGGAAAGAGGGCAACTGAAGATTGCCGTCATTGACCCAAGGTTCAGCAAGACGGCAGCGAAGGCTTGGAAGTGGGTGCCGATTAAGCCGGGAACAGAAGGCGCTTTTGCGCTGGCGATGATTCGCTGGATTATTGAGAACCGACGATACGATGCCCGTTACCTTGCCAATGCCAACAAGGCAGCAGCGAAATAAGACGGCGAGCCGACTTGGTGCAACGCAAGCACAATTGTGGGGCTTATCGGTCAACCCGATGCAACTCTTGCACCAAGCCCCGTTTCTCCTGTCCCACTTGCTGACTTGCCACACTTCGCCCACGATGAGGTTGAACGACTTTGCGAGTTTGTGGAGCGATGGGCAAGTTCGCGCTTTTGATTTGCCGAT
>Ga0080004_1104755_pt1 | contig 14308 bp, 11 predicted proteins | sample WasSprMetagenome_FD_69207 | JGI IMG/M metagenome (GOLD analysis project Ga0080004, IMG submission 69207) | Sulfidic aquatic microbial communities from Washburn Spring, Yellowstone National Park, USA - WS (SPADES assembly) (version 2) | ecosystem: Environmental > Aquatic > Thermal springs > Hot... | reverse complement strand
TTTGTTTCGAGAAATTCTGGTATGGGAAATTTCAGAAGAGTTATAGGTACAGTTTATGCGGCCGCCGGGATTTGAACCCGGGAACCCCAGCGTGGCAGGCTCGATCTTTATAAAATTTAGTTCACGATTTTGACGCGATTCGTGAACTTTAACTCAGACATGAATTACCCTATGAGTGCATGTAATATTCTTGTGAACTGCTTAGTGTAGATGAGGTAAAACGCTGAAAGAACTTAGCCAAATAGCAACTTATCGACGAACAACGAGCAGAGAAAACTGAAAAGTAGACGTGTATGGGAGAAAACTTCGCACATGGTTCCCTAAACTTTTCCATGTTTAAGCGGCTTCTAAACCTGCTTGCTGTAGTACATTTTTGCTCAAACCTCAAACTATTTGCTTAACGTGGCTTTAAGTGTAGTTAATTTTATAAATAATGCCACTGTTACCCTATCAGTGTATGTCCACCATATCACCTGATGAACTGATCAATGAAGTTCAACCCTGGAATGTTGATTCTTGGAAGAATTTTGTTAAGAATTATGTTGTGCCGATAAAATGTCTTGCCGAAACTGTTGCTAAACAGTTTGTTGGAGACGCCTCCTCTGAAGCTTCGAAGTTCCTGGCTGATAGTGCAGTACGTGTTATAGGAGCCGCTAAAAGTTTCCTTGGTGAGGTTATGGCGGAATTTGAGGTTCCAGCAGATCCCATAGAGTGTTTGAGGTTACTTGTTGAGAGAAGTGGTAATGCTTTCTTGGGGGTGAATGAGGCTGGCAAGTATACGTTGCTTGCATGGACGTTAAGGAAGGTAACTAAGGAGTACTTACTTGAAGCGCTGTACCCAACGTTGAAAGATGAAGAAAAACGCAAGAAGACATTTGAGCTTCTGGGTATAAGGGAGGACTTACCATTATTCGTTCCAGCTGTTAAATCAGCATTGACAGAAAACTTGACAATTTTAGGTTATCCAGATTATCCATCAATATGTCGTGTTGAAGAATGGGGACACTATGTAACTTTAAGCATATTACCAGCCAAAGAGTTTACCTTTGGAGGCGCTATTTGTAGATTCGTTGATGGGCTTGTAGCTGTGCTTAGTAGACCTGGAATATTGTCAGGTGTTGAACCATCGACGGATGTTGTGAAAACCTACCTTGAAAAAGCCCCCTTGAGACCTGTAGAACTTCAGTACGGTTGGAATTACTTGAACTGGAAAACTAGCTATACTAGTCTAGCTGAACTTTCTAGATGGAGAGCGGATTGCGCTTGGGTTATAAGTGGTTTCGCCGTTAGATGTGTTGACCATTTAGAGTCGCCAGATAAGTGGAGCCCTAGCTTCGTTAGGCAGGAAACTAATCTTTTAAGCTTCTTTAGGTGGTTGATGCCAAGCCTTATAATAGGTCGTACAGAAATGCTGTTAAGCGCCGATGGAAGAGTTGCTTTGCTTTTGGAGAGAACGTTATGATATCTGAAAAGAAGAGAAAACGCCCGAAAACTTTGCAGTACGTTGAAGACTACTTAGAAGATTTATTATTTATGCTTGAAACTGAAGAGAAGCCTGAAGTAGAAGTTAAAGTAGAGGAGGAGAAAAAAGAAACTCTAAAAGTTAGGATTACATCGGTAACGTCAAATGGTGAGAGAGCAGAGGTTGCAAGCGAGGTTCCTCACCTATCTTCAAGTGAAATTCTATTGTTAACACCTATTACAGTAGCTCGTCCTTTAGGACTGATTCGGCCCACGTTACCGTTACAGTTGAGAGTATCTGCTACAGCCCGTCTCCAGCCACCCTATAAAATAGAATATGTACTTCAAGCACCTGTAAAGGTATCTAGCCATAAGTTCAGGAGATATTATTCATTACACTTACCTTTTGTTTCATCAACGTTCTATTCTTGGCTTAAGGATAAAGTGAAACAGATAAGTTTTCCTAGACAGCCCGGAGTAACGGCATTCGTATTAAAAGATTTGTTAAAGCTCATTGAGATATTACCGAGGCTGCCGAAAGTTGCTGAGCGCGTTGAGGTTAATGCCAATATTCCAACGCTAGAGTCTGCGACGTTCTTCATGCAGAATGGAGTCAAGTCTTCATTGACTGAGGAAGCCGAAAAATTACGTATTAGAGCTCAAGTCCAGCAGTTAAAGGGTAAAGGATTGTTGGAGCTTCTACTACCCGAAGAAGGAGAAAAGCTCAGACGTTTTCGAGGAACTTCTGGGGAGTATTCTGGAGAACCTGTTCTAATAATTTTGCCTGAGTTCGAGAAAAAAGAACATTTATGGTACCTGTTTTGGGTTGCTTGTAGGGAATTTTATAGAGAGGCTAGGGGTTCATATCCTGAGCCAGCAGTTCTACTAAGTAAAGGTTACGACCTGTGGCTAAAACATCCGGGATCATTTTCTGGAAAAATAGTGATTTTGCGTAAGCAGCAAATGGAGACAAACGAAAATAAGGAGTGGTTTAAAAGAAGGCTTCAGGAAACATTCTCTCAAGGTCTTGGATACCTCATAATTATGGCGGGGAAGGACGTTGGCGAAGCTGTAGATTTCGTTAAAGAACTTTGTAAACCTTATATGCCAATGATTATAGATATTCAACTAGTTCCGAAGTTTAGCCACATTTTAACAATTTTAGCTAAAGTGTTAAGCGAAGGATTTGGAATACCATACAATGAAGTCTGCAGAATTGATAATTTAAAGGATAGAATAACTATAATTATCGAAGAAAATGAATTACAAAAATTTCCCCAACCTGACATTATGGTTGCGAGGATAGATCGTGCCTATAGGGACTTCATAAACGAGCTCTTGCTAAGCAACTACATAGCATATGTAAAAAGGGATGTAAGTGAGCGGGAAAGTGAATATCACGTAGCGATGAAAATCTTAGCTATTAAATATTTATGCGAAAGGTTTGGCATAAAGCCTGAAAAAATAGCCTGTACATATCAAGTTGGGGATGATGTGAATCGTGTGATTGCTGATATCTATGTTGAAGAAAAATCGTTGGCTATTGAGTGCGAGACAGAGCTTGGTACGGCGCCGGCACCAATCCTCAAAATATTCGAATCTGTCAGGAAGTATATTGAACGAGGTACAAGTAAGCCTGTAAACGAGGTTTGGGTGATAGTGCGCAACTGGTCAGCAGTACTACATTTAGGCGACTTATTGTGGGCTGAAAGCATCCTAAAAGAGGAATTGGAAAAGCATGGCATGAAAGTGAAATTCTTTACTGCAGACATTCATGAGAAATCTCTCAGACCTCTCAGTGATATAGCAAAAATGATCTTTTCTAAGTGACGTCTTATGACATTAATCCTCGCTCTTAAATGGGTTGTCAAGGATAAGGAGGGTGTCGTTGTCTCCTCTGATTCTAAGGCAACTGTTGGTCCGATTAGCTATGAAGTTAGGAAAGTTTACCCAATTGTTCTGGAGAGTAATGGGGGGTATGTTCCTTTAGCTGTTGCTGGAGGTGCTGGTGAGGCTTCTCTTGTTAAGCAAGGTTATAGGGTTTGCGAGAGGATTTTGACGGATTTAGCTGTTAAGGAGTGGAATCGAAGGGCACCTAGCTTTGAACAATTTGAGGACGCTATTGGGCATGTTGAGTCATCTTTAATCCAGAGGTTTAGAGAGCTCCGGGAGTATGGCGTTGAGCCAAGCTTCAACATGATTCTGGCAAGCGTCGACCCGTCTGGAAAAGCATCCATATACCTCTTCGACGATAGAGGCCTAGCGGAACCAGTGCATGACAATCCGGGCTTCGCCGTTATAGGAACAGGCTTTGTGACGGGTGGAAACCTCCTTCTGAGGCTTTTAGGATATGCCGCTGAAGAAAGCTACGCCATAGATATAGGCGCTTTATCAACGTTCATAATAGATGTTGTAAGTGAAATAGATCCAGCTGTAGGCTCCTTTGTTGGTGAAAGCTGGTACATGAGGGTTGAAGGAAACGAGGTTGTGCTCGGACCATTAAAGGAGGAGGCAATAAAAGACTACAAGTTAAAAGCTCAACGCAGAAAAGAGTTTTTAAGACGTCTATGGCGGCTTCTCGACGTGGCTGGTGAAGAAAAGGTTGAAAACGTTATTCGTAACCTTGAAGAGAAAACGTTAAAGGAAGATAGGCCTAAGAAAGGCTAAATGTTTAGACTAAAGTTTCAAATGCGTTCTAATGGAAAGTATCTCGCTTGTTAGATCTGACCCTTTCAAATAGCATTTTTCCTATATCACTTAACCTCTGAGATTTTGTGGCATGCCTTAAGTGTCTGCTTTGGAGGGGAAAATTGTTTTAACAAGCTCATCAAACAGCTTATTAAATATAATACTCAAAATCTTCATAATACCTCAACCACTGTTATTCCCTGCTCTAGTTGAGCTGCCTCCTTTAGGTCCTTCGGAGCCCTTTTGCATAATATCATCGGCTTTGCAAACTTTCCGTGGATTTTATGGAGCAGGTATCTATATGTTATGACCTGACCTATGGCATTGTAATTTAGCTCCCTCTCCACTTCCACCACGTATTCATCGCAGCTAACAGTATGTAGCAAGGCGTCCGCTGAATATTTTCCAAGCGGATATTCTGTTATGACTCTATTGAGCTCCCCTTTGTGAGCCTCAATGTATCCCTTCAATATTTCCATCTCCTCCTTAGTAAGCAACTTTGCCTTAACCAGTTTTGGTAGTTTGGATGAGTTGCATATGCTTGCTATTAGACAAAGGCAGCAAAGTGACCTAGCCATGTCCTTAGCGCAGTAGCCCATTATTGCGACCCTAGATAGCACATAGTCGTACTTTGTTGGATCCTCCGGATTCAATTTTCTTAAGAACCTTGTTGCCTCAAGGACGCCACACCAGTTTAGACTTACATTTATTCCAAAAGCCCTTGAAATGACCCTCTGCAAGTTAGCGTCAAGCGAAACAAATAGATGCCTTTTATTGATGAAACTCCAAAGACCAAGATCTGGATAAGGTCTAACGAGCCATCTAAAAAATAAGTTGATCCTCTTCAAGCAGGAACTCGCGCCCTTTGGCACTAGAGGTGGTTTCCCACCATACTTAAGTAGCGCTCTTTGCAAGTCCTTGACAACTCCCTCCATAGGCTCATGGTCGTAACTATGTTTGACGTACAATTCCTCAACGAAGCTTCTAAGCGACCCATGAACCTCGCAGATTCTCCTTAAAGCTGTTAGCAGGTTGACCACATCATGGATTTTAACGAACCTGTGGGTGAAGCCCTCCCTGAAGCCTTCCAGGGAAAACCACTTAAACTCTCTAAGGATCTTACTCGCAAGATCCGCGTCATAGATCATATCAAGGAACTTCAAACCTCTTTCTTCAATGTACCCAGCTAAACCGGTTAGCATTGGATTTAGGACTTTGACGACTGGCATCTGAAAATCTATTAAGGCGCAGAAAAGGGCCCAGAGCTCTCTGTCAGTTGTATCTTTGGCTGAATATAGCCTAATAGGACCAAGAACCGATGTCCGCAGGTAGGCGTCCTTTAAGCGATCGTAGGCCTCATCTAAGACATAAGCCACGTAAGATGGTACCGCATCCATTTATTTCCGTCATCCACTTTTAACATGGTGCCTCTTATGTGCTTTTAATAGACGACGCCCTGTTTTTGGCTTGCTTATGCTAGTCGCTACTGGCCAGTATCCTGAAGTGGGCTTGATCTTTATAAAGATTAGTTCACGGAACTAACTTAAATTGTGAACTTTAACTCAGACGTGAATTACTTTGTGAGTTCAACCACGCTTCTCGTGAACTGCTAGACTAAGTTAAACATTCATATTCTCGCGGTTGGAAGTAGTTCCAGACTTCAAGTATATTAGATTTCCATGGATAGATAAAACTTCGGTATAAGCCTCTCCTTTAAAGCCTTATTGAAGTGCTCACATTTCTTCCTCTCAACGTTTTCTTTCCCATACTTTCTTGCATTTGCGATTGCAAGGTTAAAGTCTAAGGTTGAAATATACACAAAAATGGGGTGAAAATTTGGGCTGGGAAGACGTCGTTTTTACGGTTCTTGGCGGTTTAATTGCAAGCTTTTCAGGAATACTTGTTGAGTGGTGGAGAGAAAATAGAAGATTAAGAGGCAGGCATTTCGATGATATCAAACACAAATGTCTTGAGCCCATTCTCAACAGGCTCACTGATTTGAAGCACAGTTTTATGTTTGGGGAAAGTGGACCCGAGTGGAAGGGCTCATATGAGATAGAGAAGCTCCTTACATCTGACGTCCACTGGTGGGAAAGCTTCTCTTTCAAGGGTGGCCTCGGAGCTGACCCGCTCCTATATGAGGATTTAAAAAATCATTATCCAGACCTTTACCGAGACCTGCAAGACATTGAAAAACGTGTAAGGAGTGGGTATGCAGAGTACCTACAAGCAATTTATAAACTGCTCAAGGTCATCGAGGATGATCAAGAATTCAAAGCTTTTGAAAAGGAGTTTGAGAGGCCCATTGCGAATTTTACAAGCTCTTATCCATATAAGGCTGTTACTTTTCTAGCGTTAGGAGTTGACAAATCCTACTGGCCGAACATATACTCATATATAAAGCCTAAACTTAATGAGGCGAAACGCTTACAAGACAAATTTTATAACAGTGACGAAGCCCAAAAAGTAAGAACCATAGCAAATGACATGACAACGGCAATCGATAAATGTATTGCTAAAGCAAAGGAAATAACTTTAGAAACAAAATTAAAGGGCAAATGTAAATATGTCCGCAGCATTTGAACTTTTGCAATATCACGTTAGATGCTTCAAGCACAATTTAGGCTTTAACTTTTCAGGTGGAACTCGATATAACCATATTGTTTACATACATTACGGGCTTTTCATACAAAACAACTTAATTTAACGATTAGGTTATTAGACAGATAAAATTTAATAAAGAAACTTAAAATTACCTAGCTCGATTAATCCACACACCACGGGATCGAATCTATTAGACAGGTCTACGGGCAATCTAGATAGAGGATCCCCACCTAGATTCTACAAGCCTCTATATCCGGATCCAATAACGAGTGAGGGTTTTGAGGCCGTTTAGTTGATTCAGCCTTTAAGCCCTAGTTACCTAGCTAGCACTTCGGCGTTGCTGTAGCGATGCTTTCACGTATGCGAATTTAACCGTTAACCGTCCGCAGCCTCAACTATCTTCTCCATCTTCGCCAAGGTGTCGTGGCTCACGCCCACAAACTTAGCTGTGATATCCCTCGTCTTTCCCCTCATACCCTATGCAGAATCTGCACAAGGTTTTCCGGCTTTCATCCTCTTCTAAGATCTAACCTCCACGCGACGTTAGTTTTTCTAGAAGCGTGCGGAAGAGCTTAGGGGCCTCTGTATGCAGTGGAAGGACGTGTTTTGGTCTTATTTCTAGGATTAAATTAGTTAGCTCATATGGGTAGTAATGTCCAGAAGCCCTAATCATATAGTGTTGTACACCTAGCTTTAGGAACCAGTTTGCGAGTACATTATACGGTAAAAAAAGAAATTATTTGCGCCCGATTGCCTATGTTTTCAGGTCTGCAATCATGTTAGGAGTCTGCGGCCTAGCCTTCTGCTAATCCTTAGAACCTCAGATATTATGACTGGGTCTCTTATGCCTTTCTCTCTAAGCATATCCGCAAGCTTAACCTTCTCATCTATGTAGAAAAGTATGAAAACCAGGGAAGGAGAAATAGTTACAGAAGATGAAGAAGACTTGAAAAATACTGGAAAAATTGTATAAAGATACAGTCATAGAAGCGGCTCGGATGCCATTTAATTTGAATTAAATAACAATTTTTCTATTAATAGAAATTTCTCAAATTTTTCAAAAGCTCCTCGAAAACCATCTTCTTGTTTGTTGGGTTTTCCCTGTTTTTGCTTTGTAATTTTTATTTACAAAAACACGGGGTTTTTCGATGGCATGCATTGTAGTAATAATGAAAATTTGTAGTAATAATAATAAAAAACAATCATAATCGGCTGTACTATTAACCGCATCAAACGAGTAGTAGGACATGGCTTAGGCTATAAGGCCGCAGCTGAAGACTTGTAGGAGGATTGAGGTGGATCGAGGCATGAAGCCTTCAACCCTTAAGAAATCTCTAAGAACATACTTCATAAGTCTATGCATGTATTCCTTTTTCAGCCTTCAGCCTTTCAATTGTTCTTTTAAGATGATAATGTATAGAGGGCTTCGATATACTTAGTGCTTCAGCCACTCACTCATATTTAGGTCTCCAGAGGAGTAAACTCTTGAGATATTTATAAGATTTTTCATCTAGCTTTCCTTTAACCTCTTTTAGGATTTTTTTAATTTCTTTACGAATGCCTTCTTCTAAAACTCCACTACTAATCCATTTCAAATTCTCTACATATTTATCTGTACTTAACTCTACGTCTGAAGCTAAACACTCTAAAACTTTTGACTTCTTTTCCTCATTCAAAGTCTCTAACCACTGAAGAAGAGCTTTTACAATCATGCTATCCGTATATGGAAGACTCGAGGCTATGTAGGCATACTTAGCCAGATTTTTAAGCCACTTAAGCTCCTCCTTAGACTTTTTAAACAAGTAATATACCTTAGGCGGTCTACCCTTACTTTTAGTCTTCCCCCTGCCTTTAACTACCTTACTCAACACCAGTAGGTCTCCACTCTTTCTAAGCTTCTCCTTTATCTCGTCAAATTTTTTCTCTGCGTATTCTTCACCATAAAAATGTTTTAATATCCTTACACCCTCATCTCTCTTAACTCCTGTGGTAAGCATTCTTCGCCTTAACACAACCTCCGACATCAAAGACTTAAAGTTAACATTTCCGCTCTTTAACGTTTTTATAAGAGTTTCAGCTTCCTTCTCCCAGTATAGTGCAAGCTTAGCTACTAAAAGAAACTTAACACCTTCTGGTATTTTACCGATATAATCTTGTTTACCCATATCGGGAAAATCATAATGCTAACTTCATATTATATTTATGTCAGCTGGTGGTCTACTATGAAGAAGATTAGAAGCATATATCTGCCAGAAACGGTCTGGGTCCTAATTGATAGAGTCGCGGAAAGCTTGAATTGCTCTAGATCCTCTGTTGTTAGATTTGCAATCTTGACCTTAGCAAAAGATCTCAGTCTATTGGGACCCATGACAAGAGAAGCAAAGTTCAGCATGTCAAAACTCGAGCGTGAGGGTGTGTGAATGTGGTGGAAAGAGGCAGGGGGGACTTTAATGGTTATGGAAGGTATGTTTTCGTGGAACGATGTCATCGATGTTGGAGAGCTCAGGATCTCTAGAACAACACCCAACAAGGCTTTTGGAAAAGCGCGCTATGTTATATACTTACCTCTTTCGCGTAATTATTTGTGGGAGGAAATTCATAAAAAAAGGGTCCGATGTAGAGTTTTTCTCGAAATAGTTAACGAATCTGAAAAAGAGTCCAAAATTATGAAAAGTTTGTCGCTTAAGTAAGGGGGCTTTTTAGCATGAGTTTGAAGGAATCTGCTTGGAAATGGTTCGTACAGGGCTTTAACATTGTTGCCGTGCGTTTTGAGGTAGAGAAAAGTGGTAAAGTTAGTAAAAAGCCCCTCGTCAAATGGAGCAACTGGGTCAATAGAAGACAAACATTTGAAGAGTTCGAAAGTCAGCCTTGGGATTTAGCAGATGGTTTTGGTATAATCTGCAGTCACCCGAATGACGAAGGTCTATTTCTAGCCGCTGTTGACTATGACACTAAAAAAGTCAGCACGGAGGCTAAAGAGAAGGGTAAAAAGGTGCTTGAGCACTTTCCACCCACTAAAATCGAACAGACCATTTCAGGTGGACTCCATTACATCTATTTCAGCAAGGTTAGACCCAATCCCGTAAGCCAATATCGTGTTGAGTATGCTCTTGAACTTATTGCTGGACCCAAGCTCTGCATTATGGCCCCCTCAAAGGGATATATTGCACTCAATGACAACTCACCTAGAGTCGTTGAGGATATTGAGGGCGTATTTTACCAAGTCCTAGATAAGGAAGACAGTAGGAACGGTGTTAATGCTGGCATTAATACTGCTTTACTTCAAAGGTATCTTGAGAAGTTAAAACCTCATCTAAAGATTGCGGGAGAAGGCCCTAACTATCTCTATATCCATTGTCCATTTCACCAACCTGATAAACATCCATCGTTTGCCATCCATAAAACGAAATACTACGCGGTTGATTTCCATAATGGTCGCGTCTATACTCTAAAGGAGTTAATGGAGGCTTTAAACTTAACACTTCCTAGTGAAATTAGTGTTGCTTTTGGGCGATATATTCTGAGGGTTGATGGTATGAATGTTTTCGTTTATAATGATGGCAAGCCAATCTATGTTACGTCATTAAAATCGATTACAAGTAGCAGAATTAAAAAAGAGCTTGCTAAGTATCTCGGTATTGAGTCAAGACGTCTTGAACCTGCTATAGCTCAGCTCATTGTTAATGTTAAAGTAAGCAAGCATAGTAATTTTAAAGATACGGTCCCGAAGACAAAAGTAGAAACTTCTGAAGATAACTTCTGGGGGAAAATAATATATGCAGACTTGGATTGAAGACACCATCCTTAGATATTATGCCATTGATGCGGACCCTGAAATGGATTATATGGAATTAGGCGACCTTATTGCAGAGAAGATTGAAATGCTTAGGGCTACATCAATTAAAGAGCTCCGCGAGTTGCTAGTCAAGGAAGGGGCGCTCGTAATAGAATCCAAGAACGATGTGGAGAAGGTTAAGCTTGAAAAGCCTGATATTGTTGCGCGTATTTTTGCCAGGCGCTTTTGCACGATTACTGTCGGCCAACCTTCAAGTGGAATACTCTATATATGGGATGGAAAGAAGTTCAGCGACAACTTAAGCCCACTGATAAGAGAACTTAAAAAGATTTTTAGGACGTATACAAGGCGCAGATGGATTGAAGAGGTGCTTTATCTTATAAAAGCAGAGGGTTGCACTTCTGAATGGCCATTTAATCAGCCAAGACGTTTAGTCATCCCATGTAAAAATGGTATCCTAGACCCAGAGACGGGCAAGTTACATAAGCACTCGCCTATCTACGGACTTACGTATTGCATTGGTGCGGACTATAATCCGAACGCGAAGGGTGAGTTGTGGCGGAAGACTGTTAGGGATATAGTTACTGAAAGTCAGGAACGGTTATGGTGGCAGATCGCAGGAAGTTGTCTTAAGCCAGGAAATCCTTACCAATTGCTCTTCATGCTATTGGGTGATGGCGCGAACGGAAAATCAACACTTCTAGAGGCGTTGAGAGCATTACTCGGACCCGAGAATACGACTGCTATATCGTTACAGGAAATTGCATCAAATAGGTTTGCTGCAGCTGAGATTGCAGGTAAGCTTGCGAACATTTATCCCGACCTTCCCAGGAGTATTCTTAAGGATACTGGTATCATTAAAGCCTTAACTGGTGGAGATCGAATAAAGGCGGAAAAGAAGTTTCGAGACCCATTTACGTTTGTGAACCAAGCTAAACTAATCTTCAGTGCCAATATTCTGCCAGAGGTTGATGATAGAACGTACGCGTTCTGGCGCCGCTGGGTTATAATCTACTGTCCCAATAAGTTTGAGGGCGAAAAGGCTGATCGCACACTTCTGGAGAAGCTTAAGAGGCCAGAAGAGTTATCGGGGGCACTTAATTTAGCCCTAATGGGACTGAAAGACTTAGAAGCAAACGGCTTCTGTATTTCTAAAGATGCGTATGAGTTACGCGAGGAGTGGAGGCGACGCAGTAACTCTATATACGCGTTTGTTTACGAAGAGCTTGAGCCGTCGAGTGAAGACTGGATTCCAAAAGATGAACTCTATGCCCGTTATGTGGAATTCTGTAAAGAAGAGGGCTTCATAGTAAAATCGAGGAATACCTTCTTCACGGACATCATAAAAGCATTCATTGAACTCTATAACAGCAGGCTTGAGGAGGAGCATAAACGCCTAGGTGATAAAAGAGTTCGTATTCTAAAGGGCTTAAAGTTCAAAGACGAAAGTGGCACAGGTGGAACAGGCGGTGCAGGTCAGTCTAAATTATAGGTATTTGAACAATTACAGCGGACGAAGAATATAGTTTAGAGAGGCACGTTCCATTCGTGCCACCTGTACCAAATAGCTTATTAAAGGAGGCAAAAGGTATTGAGGTGCACGTGGCTTATCTCTAGCTAGTAGGTATTGGTCATAGATTGTTATCGTAAGGAAAGCCTTGATAGTGCCTTAGCGAAAAACAACTTTAGGCCAGAAAGCTAGCAAAATATAATTGCTGTCATCATTTTTATAAGAATTAGAGGATTCTAAACTCATATCTCTCGAAGTTCTCAAAAGCTGCTTAAGTCTAATATTCTCAAAAATTTCTATTTTAAACCCCCTATTCCGGACTTTTCTTATAATATCTCTCTAGCATCTTTTACTGCTTCTTATCAATATCCATCCAGACGATATATTGTTTGAACATTCCATCCATCAGTCAAATATCCTTAAGCTCTGCTTCGCTTAGATCTTCTTCGAATCGTTATTTCATATCCCTATCTTTTTATCTCATTTCAATCCCCTCTCCCGGCTAAGAACTTCTTGAAATACACATTAAAATGGTTCATAAAGAATAGGAGGTACCGCAAATCAATTCATTTTTCCACGCAAATTTTTTGTAGAAATACTATGATGATTATGGGAATGAGCATAAGTAGTTCACTGCCCTGACTTACTGTCTTCTTTTTCTAACTGAGTAACTTGAGGGATCTTAAATACTTAAGGTATTTTGGATAGTATTCGTCGGCCTCTGCCAGTAGGTCTTCATATCTACTCTCGCTGACTTTTAGCTCACCAAACCTAGATTGTATGAAGCGGGCCACTTCCCTAGGCATAACCTGTATCATTGACCGCCATGCCAGCTTACGTATATATTTTGGCATTAGCAATCCATGCTTCTTAACATACTTTTGTAGGACCTTCATCCTAATTTTATGACTGGCGTATTTCCTAAGGATACCTAATGTGTTTATTGAGAAGTATGCCCAATCGCAAGGCTTAATGCTCCCACCAACGCCTAAATAGTATCTGCAGAAGCCCTTATCCTCAAAGCACACCAGTCTTGGAGTATCTATATCCAAGCTGCTTATCTCAATAACTTCATCAGGTCTAAAAGACTCTATAAGCATTAAGGCGTGGGTTAGTCTGAGCCCGCCTTCAAGCATAAGCCTATAGACCAAGTAGTAAAGTTCATGGTTTACCCTCAGATGGGAGAGAGTCTTAATAACGTCTTGAATGTTTATCGGGTATGGCCTAACATCCATCCTATAACTCCTGCTTGGAACAACCTCCATTATCCAGCCATAAGTTTCGGGAGATATCAACCTCTTATGGTAGGTATATTGGATGAAGTGTCTGAAGATATTCCGCAACCATTTATTCTCATGGTTAATGACATAGTCGATGAGGTCTTGACTCAGCATCTTACCTTCAAGATATTTTGTAAAGATGTTCTTGTAATAGCTCAGTGTTCCAGGGTTTAGGACCTTCCTACGCTTCTTCCTAGTTGTGAGGAACTCCTCAAAGCCCGACTCCCAAGTGAGCTTAATGCTTGAGGGAACTATACCAAGCATCTTCTTAAGGTCTTCTCTAAAATGCTCAACCGCAAACCTCAGGATAGCTTGCTTAAGATACTCATCTTTAGAAGCCAACGCAACAGCTTGCAATATTAAGGAATAGTCTATTAAACCATCATCTCTAATAATACCTAAGACCTTAAGCCTATCAACAGCTTGGACAATTTCATTGAATTCACTTTCATCAAGATACTGCAGCGCTTTTGAAACAACCTCATCCGGTATTCTCCTAACGCCATGAAGATAATTATGCAATGAACCTCTAGCAATATCTAAAGCCTCAAGCGTTCCATTAAAGCCGAGCTTATCCTTAACTTTCTGCAAGATAGCCCTCCTAGAGTCGTTACCGAGTCCCCTAACATCAACCTTCATAAACCATGCAGAGGAAGGCTGTAATTCCAAAATGAACTCACCCATGAGTTCACGTTAAGACGTGAAATGTGAACTATATCTACCTTATAAATCTTTCCCCTTTTAATGAAATCAAAAAGGTTCAATTTGGTCATTAAACATCAATAGAAGCCTAAAATTTGGATAAAATAGAGAAAAAGAAGAATAATTATGCTAAATGGGCAAAAAAATTAGCTTTAATGCGGCCGCCGGGATTTGAACCCGGGAACCCCAGCGTGGCAGGCTGGTGTCTTATCCAGGCTAGACCACGGCCGCCCGGCTCTAACCATGTCAGACTCTAAATAAAAATTT
>Ga0080004_1103977_pt1 | contig 14309 bp, 19 predicted proteins | sample WasSprMetagenome_FD_69207 | JGI IMG/M metagenome (GOLD analysis project Ga0080004, IMG submission 69207) | Sulfidic aquatic microbial communities from Washburn Spring, Yellowstone National Park, USA - WS (SPADES assembly) (version 2) | ecosystem: Environmental > Aquatic > Thermal springs > Hot... | reverse complement strand
GCCTTGGGCTTGAAGGGGGCGTCGTAGAAGTTCTCCACAATTATGGCGTCGACGCCGGCCTCCTCCAGCCTCTTGGCGTTTCTCACGGCGTGGTCGAGGAAGTTGGGGTCGTCGGTGGGGAGTAGGTGTAGGACGCCGATTAACATGTGAAATATTTTTAACCTAGTTTAATTTTTCGACGCAATGGTATACCCGCCGAAGACTTTGATGGTTGGGAGGTGTTCGCGTTGCGGAAAGAGACTCTACGTGTATGAAGACCGGTATATCTGCAAGAAGCTTGGGTACGTTTTCTGTGACGTATGTGCTAGGAAGCTCCAGTACAAATGCCCAGACGGAGTCACGCCGCTTGAGCTTGTCTAGGGCGCTTTTGTCTGTAACCGCCAGCCCCGGCGTACGGGCCATCACTTTAACCCTCCACGACAAGATTTTAGCAGTCCACCTCTACGCCAACACGGCGTATATGGCTGTCGTGGGCCGCGGAGTCGAGTGTCTCATAAACGACGAGGAGCTTAAAAACGCGGCGCGGCTTTTGAGCCGTCTCATGGACCGTCTGGGGGCCGCGGTTAAGTCTAGGTACTACACCTACACGGGGCCCATCGAGCTGGTGGGCGACGAGGTGAGGTACCGTCCCTATGTGACTCCGACCTCCACCGCCGAGATCGTGCTCAGCGGAGGCACCGCCAGAGTCGTCGCGGGCGACTACAGAAAGAAATTCCGCACTAGGCTTGACGTGGCCGGAGTGCTTAAGAGGTATATAGAGTACCTCGAAAAATGTTAATATCTGTGCCCCATCTCTGCCGGTGACGAGACCAGGCTGGGTGATAGATGAGCAGGGTTAATAGCGCTGAGGACGCTTTTTGTCTCGTCAGCGTTGACTTCTTCTGGCGTGAGGTATTAGGTAGAGTTCTCCGTTTCTAGTCTCTATACGGACCGCGCCTGTGCCCAGTAGATACGCGACGATTTTGTTTGGGTCGTGACCTGCGTTTCTTAGCTTTTCTATGTATTCCACAAGTTTCTCCGGTTGTTGGGGGGTTTCTGTTTCTAGGTAGAGACCTGGCTCTATTTTGAGGTCTGTCTTGACGAGGACGTCTAGTTCTGTATATATGGCGTACATCTTCTCAAGTACGTTGATGACGGTGGTGAGTTGTTTGTAAAGCTCGGCCACCAGCGCTTTTAAGTCTTCGTCGTCGTATTTCTGGGCTACTCTCTCCAGCTGTTCTATTGTACGTGCGAGTCTAGTAAGGAATTGCATTGAGTTTCCTCAACCTGTCTATTGTTAATGGGTGGGTCTTGGCGAGTATGGTGAGTTTCGCGGCGAGTGGGTTAAGGACGGCCTCCACTATGCCGTTCCAGTCTAGCTTGACGAGGGCTGAGGCCAGGCGCTCTTTGTGGCTGGCTGCGGCGTATTTATCGGCCTCGAATTCAAAGGCGTGGAGAACCGCCGTAAAGAGCAACGCCACCCCCGTGATGTGGAGGGCCAGGAGCAGAATTGAGTACTTTGCGTATACCAGGTGGACGAGGGGGAGGCGTAGCGTGTATTCGGCGACGAGAAAGGCAAGGAGTTTATGGGTGTGTCTATACTTGAGATGTCCTCTTTCGTGCTCCAGGACCGCTTGTAGCTCCTCGGGGGTTAGCCTTGCGAAGAGGCCAGTGGTGAAGTATATCACGGGGCCGAGGGGTCCGTCGAGGGTGAAGGCGTTTGGTCTCTTGTCGCGCGCCACGCATACGCCAGGCGGCGCGTAGTAGAGCTCGTAGTCGCCGGGCAACGACGAGGGATTCTCAAGAATTGCCAACTTGTTTCTCCTTAGGTACTCCACATCTCCGTAGTTTGTCCTAACTACTCTGACCTCGTCAGGAATTAGACAGCTTCTCTTGAGGTGTATGTAAAGAGCTAGGTAGGTTCCGGAGATCACGGCGACGCCGACTATCCACTGGATCCACACGTTTTTTATAATAAATATGGGAGCCGCCGACAACGCCAACGGCAGGAGGAAGATGTACATGTTGTACTGAAGCGGGGGAGGCTCTATGTATCTTCCGTCTTTGTAAGTCCCCACTAACGCAGCCTTGAAGCTCTCCCGTTTGTATTTCCTACGTATAAAATCTAACAACTGCGTGGCGTCCACTTAAAGAGGCGGTTTGTTGTATTTAACACCAATGGTTAGGTGCCTATCTTCTCTGCCTCAAGGAGCTCAAGGACTTTTTCCGGCTCATGTATGGTGAGCATGTCCCAGAACTTGTTGTTTTTGTAGAGGCCGTAGACTTTACCTCTTGCGCTTCGTTTAATTACTGTAACGTAGCCTCTTTGTACCAGGTCGTCGAGAAAAGCTCTTATTAATACTGTTTTTGCCCTCAGATCTTGGCGGCCGTATAGGTGTAGGTCTTGGGCCACCTTAGACGGTCTAAAAGTTATGAGGTTGCCCTTGGCGTTTTGAACTTGGTCCCGGAGGAATTTAATTGTGATGAGCTTGATACGGAAGGAGTCTGTTTTGTCGGCGTAAGTACGGGAGAGAGTTCGGAGATCGGCCATATATTTAAAGAAAGCCCTCCTATTTATTTATTTCTTTGATATTTGTAAAACACCTCTCCTCTAGGTAGCTTATTTTGCTCTTTATATTATATATCTCTCTTTCAATGTCTGCAATATATCGCATAAAGTAGTTTATATATATGTCACAAGAAGTCAACTCATCTATTTTCAAACCTAAAAGCCTTAAAACCTTCTCTATATCAACCATAATTCTTCAATATTATTATTTTTTATTATGACGCTATGTTTTATCTTTAAGTTATAGACATAATGAGGCTGAGTTATGATATGAGTGCTATGAACCAAGAGATCTTGTTGCGGCATTTCGTTGCTTACTAAAACCACACGGAGTCCGTACTTGGCGCTTTCAAATATGAGGTATTTAACCACGTCGCGATTTATTAGGTTCTGGGCCTCGTCTATTATCAGCAATTTCTCCGGCCCTTTGGCCACTCCTCGCTCAAAGAGGTAGTTGTAAAGAGAGGCCAAGATGAATAGGGCTACTAAGACCTTCTCTTCATAAAGCCTTAGCTTGGATAAGTCTACCGACACCTTTTTCTTTGTAGAAAAAAGCTTCTCAAGTGGGATCCGCCCGCCTTCGAAGACGTCGAGTATATACTCTAGGCGCCTCGCAATAGCCGCCTTCATCTCCACTTCGCTACGGGTGGTGACTAAGAAATCGTCCAGCGCCGTCACCACGTCTCTTAATGCATGTAGGCGTTGTTGCCTAATGGCGCGGTACAGGAAATAGACGCTGGGCTCGTTGAGGTTCAAGGCGAGGCCAAGGATCTCGGCCAGAAGCTTCTTGTCGAAGTTCTCAAGGGAGATCTTAAGCAACCTGGTGTCTACCCGCAACCCGCCGTATTCCCCGTGCCAGTCCAGAACCAAGGCAGGTAGGCCAGCTCGCTTAATTATCTTCTTAGCGAGTCTGGTCTTGCCGCTGCGGGTGGGGCCTGTGATGATTATGTGTCTATCCAGCGGCAGATAGACGGGGCCTCTCTTCCCGACGCCGATGAACACGCCGTCGTTTAGAGAGACTGCAAGAAGCGTAGCTAGAAGAAGGAGCTCCCACACCTTATACCCACAGTTTTTAATCTACTTCAGGAACTGGGAGAGGTAGTTGGGAAGGAGGTGTCTATAATGTACAAACCTGTCGTCGATTAGCAAGATGTATTTCCTCTCTCTAGCTAGGTTTCTGACTATTCTCCCAACTGCTTGAATCACGTGATTAACCGCGGTGAACAACACCGCATATCTATACCCGTCGAAGCCCAGCCGATTAAGTACGTCCACCTTTAGCCACAGCTCGTCGGATCTTATGTCCGGTATGGGGAACCCTACCAACACGCCGGCCTTCACGTCGAGGTTGACGCCTTCGGAGACCGGGCTACCGTAGTAGGTAACAACCACGTGGTCGATGTCGCCAAGAGGTCGTTCAGACACTGGGAGGTCTCCCAGCCTTGATGTGTATAACTCAGCGAGTTCTCTACTTGGGAGAAAAACGACTACTCTTCGGTGTTCGTGAAAAACGCGCCTAACCGCCTCGCCGACGGTCTCTATGCATTTCCTCCTCGTCCTCGTCCGGTAGCGCACGGCAAGAGGGATGTGGTCGACTTCTAAGTTCTCTACGCCGGGGAGCGTGGAGATCTCTACATATCTAGCCCTAAGGAAGTGCGTAAATATGTGAGAAAACCTCCGCGTTATGGAGGCGCTGGCTGCCACAAGTCGTCTCGCCCCCCTCACCAGCTCCCCCACCAGAGGCAACGCCAGACACATCAGCCGGCCGCCAGCGTCGACGCAGTAGCGCCTAGAGTACAGCTCGTCGTCGTGGACCTCCACCATGGAGAGCAGATTATGTGCCTCGTCTAACGCAACGAAATCTACGTCCTCGAAAAGGTCTGCGATGACCGAGAAGTTAGTCACTTTAGATATATACGCCAGCGGAAGCACGACGACGTTGCTCCGCCGGCCAGCCGCGTGGAGAGCCTCGTAGGGACACACGCCCTGTCTGTAAAGCTCGTCTACGTCGAAAACCAGCTTTAAAGGCCGGCGGGACTGCGCCTTGCAGACACCCGACTCCCTCAGCTTTAGACACTGTACAGAATTCTCGGCGCCGAAGGGACACAACGACCTCCGCCCAAAGAGCACCGCGGCGTCTCCCCCGAACTCGGCCACGTATTTAGCCATCTGCAGACCTTCTAGGTGGCTCCTAGTAAACACCAAGGCGCGTCGGCTGCGGGCCCCCACCTCAGCGATGGCCCTGGACTTGCCGGTGCCCGGCGGCGAGTATAAAACTATGCGCACTTAATATATTGACTTTAAAAACTGCTTAATAACTCCTTGAGATACTCACTAATCTTTGAATTAGCAACTTCATCTAACTCAAGACAGTGCTCAACCATCTTCTTTACAAACGCCTTGGCCAAGGCTTGGTCGCGCTCTCTCAAAATCTTCAACTTCTCAGGTAGATCCACCCTCACCACCCTCACCGCGGACTCCAGAGAGGTGAAATACTTCTCTAGATCTCTGATCTGGTTTACGACGTCGTCGAACACGTTGACCACCTCCGCAGGTACGCCCTGGAGGTCCATCTCTGCATAGGCCTTGTTTACGCAATATCTCACAAACCGATACCGTAGAGTAGTTACCACATCCACGGCGCGTCTCACTCAGCAGTTTATTTGCTTTACGCCTAACCTCGCGCCGAGCTCTCTACCGAACTGCTCCACAGGCACAACCCCCACCTCGGAGATTCCCAACACCGTAATTCCTCTCTCCACGTAGAAATAATACGCGTCTGTACCTGGCTCAAACTCCTCGACACGCGGCCCCCAACGCCAGAAATATCTATCGCCGCGGGGGTCAACCCCTTCGTATAGCCGCTCCCTATAGACGGCCTTTGCCAACTTCTTTGCGCAGTAGAGGCCGCCGCCCCACCGCGCCGGTATATTCACACTGACGGCCAAGACTCCGTCGAGAAAGGCAGAGGACTCCGCCGCGGCCACCGCGACGCGGCGCATAAGCCCCACATCGCCTCCGGCCTCCATCGACAAGGCGAGAGACCGCAGGCCCAACACGCCTCCCTGTATTGCGGCGCCGACTGTGCCGCTGCCGTAAGTCGCCTCAACTCCTATATTCTCGCCCACGTTCACACCCGACAAAACCAACTCGGCGTCTGGCGTCACCAACTTAACCGCTAAAAACACAGCATCGGCAGGGAAGCCGTTAACCACGTAATACTCCCCAAGCCGCCTCAACCTAAGAGGCTTGTGGTAGGTCCTCGCCAGCCCAGCCGCAGACCTAGGCCTCTCAGGCACAACCACAACTACCTCATGGCCAGCCTCCTCCAACGCATTCACCAAAGGCCCCAGCCACGGGGCGTGAGGACCGTCGTCGTTTGTGACCACAATCTTCACACCAGGCAACAAAACCACCTATTTATCTTGTGGCCGACGCCAACCCGGCCACTGCCAGCAGAGCCCCCAACGCCTTCCTCCAGCGAAACGGCCTCTCTGCGACCGCGGTCACCAGAGGATACGTAGACATAACCAAGGTGGCCAAGACGTAGTCGCCGAGAGACACGGCTAAGGTGTAAGAACCAAACCCGATGAACGTGTCGATGAATCCGCCTGCGATGAGGCGAAGAACTTTACAAACAGGGCCGCCGCGGCCCAGGTAGAGACTTGTCAAAAACACCACCACGCCTCTCATAAACATCGCGCCGCCGGGGCCCAACGCGTTGACCGCCGCCGCGTAGAAGTTTATTGAAATAGCCCAGATAAATGCCGCCGACACGCCGTAGAGAGCGCCGCGTCTAGAGCCTTGATCATCCCACGTAGCTACAGCAAGGCCTAGTAGAACCAACGCAGCCGCCGGCGCCATATGAAGCCTCCACGCGAGAAGCGGCAGCAATACTATGTACAACGAACTGCTGATGTTGCCCACCGACGCTCCTCCGATCTTTATCGCCGTGATGTAGAGCCACGACCCCACGACTCCCCCCAGCAGAGCCGCGAGAACCGCCGCGGCGACCCCGAGGAGGTCAACCGAACTCCACGGCAGAAGAAGCCCCAACGCAATAGAAAACAAGGAAAAAATCCCCATCGCCCTGTACTGAGATGTGCAGACGAGGGCTGGTCTATACACCACCGGCGCAATGCCGTAGGCCACGGCCGACACAACAGCAAACAACACAAAGGCCACAACTAACTGTTATATAACTGAACTATTATACACCTATGAACGACGCCACGGCGGTAGCCTTAGTTTTTCTCATCTTATTTGGCTTAATGGTAGGCGCCATATACCTAGTAATGTTGATAGCGCCGCGTAGACCAACCCCAACTAAGCTAATGCGGTACGAGGCAGGTAACCCAGAGACAGGCCCTGCCAAGGCGCCTCTCGCCATGCAGTACCTCGGCTACGTCTTGATGCTCGTCACGTTGGAACCAGCCGCCGCCATACCCATAGCAGTCTTCATGTTCACAGGGAACCTGCTTCTAACCGTGCTCACCGCCGTAGTAGGCGGCGTCGTGGCGCTGGCGGCCTCTGTATACGCCTACAGATACGCCAAAAAGATAGAACTCTGGCGCGTCACTCCGTAAGCGCCGCCTTTAACAAGCCGGTAAAAACAGGTCTCGGTTTTGTCGGCCTAGAGCGGAACTCCGGGTGGAACTGAGTGGCGATGAAGTAGGGGTGGTTAGGCAACTCGATGATCTCGACCCGCCTTACGTCGCGTCTCCAGCCGGACACCACGAGACCGGCCTCCGTCAACTTAGGCAAGTACGATAGATTAACCTCGTATCTATGTCTATGGCGCTCAACGGTGGTCGAGGTGCCGTAGAGAGACGCCGCGAGGGTGTTGGGCACTATCTCCACCTCTCTATTGCCAAGGATCATGCTACCCCCCAACACGTCCACCTCCTTCTGCTCGGGCGCTAGGTGGACCACCGGATGCGGAGTCTCTGGGTCAAGCTCCGTAGAGTTGGCCTCCTTCAACCCGACGACGTTCCGCGCGTATTCCACCACCGCCAGCTGCATGCCGAAGCAAATGCCGAGGAAGGGGATCTTCTCCACTCTTGCATACCTCACACATTCGATCATGCCCTCGGTCCCCCTCTTCCCAAAGCCCGGCAGAACCACCATGGCGTCTAAGTCAAGTCTCTGCAACATGTCGGGGTCTTTCTCCACCTCCACGGAGTTTATCCACACCAACTCCGGCTTCGTGTCCAACGCCGCCCCGGCGTGTCTAAGCGCCTCTATAATGCTGAGATACGCGTCGGGAAGCTCCACATATTTTCCACACATCCCCACAGCAACCCTACGCCTAGGCGCAGTCAGACGCGACACAAACTCCTCCCAATCTCTGAAATCAGGCGGCCGAGACACAAGCCTCAGCCGCTTCACCAAGAAATCCCCCAGACCCTGTTGATCGAGGAGAAGAGGCACCTTATACGTCGTGTCGACGTTGTATGAGTTAAATATGGCCCACTGCGGGACGTGGGCGAAAAGCGCAATTTTTCTCAAAGAGTTTGTATCGATAGGACGCTCCGACCTGACAACCACGGCGTCCGGCTGTATGCCGTAACGCCTCAACTCCGCCACGCTGTGTTGCAGGGGCTTAGTCTTAAACTCCCCAGTTATAGAGAGGAAGGGCACCCACGCCACGTGGATGAACACCACGTCGTCGCCCAGCTCAAGCCGAAGCTGCCTCACGGCCTCCAAAAACGGCAACTGTTCGTAATCGCCCACAGTTCCGCCTATCTCCACAAGCGTCACGTCGAAGCCGCCAGCCGCTTCCATAATCCTACGCTTAATCTCGTCGGTTACGTGGGGGATGAGCTGAACCGTCTGGCCGAGGAAATCCCCCCTCCTCTCCTTCTCAATAACCGAGAGATATATCTGACCCGACGTTATATTATTCCTCCGCGGCAGCTCCACGTCAAGAAACCTCTCGTAATGCCCCAAGTCCAGATCCGTCTCGCCTCCGTCGTAAGTCACAAAAACCTCGCCGTGGGCATAGGGGTTCATAGTACCCGCATCTACGTTTAGGTAAGGATCTATCTTAACCGCATTCACCGAGACGCCTCTCGCCCGAAGAATACGGCCAATACTCGCCACAACGACGCCCTTACCCACTCCAGACATCACGCCGCCGGTGACAACTACGAGCTTCGGCACCAACTACCAAAGCTACAGATATAAAAACAAAACCTCCAAGACCAGATAAAGATAAAAAGTATAGAGAGAAAAAAGACAGTGACGAGTTGAACCCACGCGGCATAGGTGGCGAGAGCCTGCCCAGCAGTGGCGGGCGCTGACACGTTTTTATACCTCCTCTTCACGCCCCACATGCCTATCGTAGAGGTCGGAGGCGTAAAGGTGCGGTTTATATCCTGGGCCGAGGGCATCACCCTCAGCGAGACCCTGGCCCGGAGGGTGCAGGAAAGCGGATTCCGCCCAGACGTTATAGTGGCCATATCGCGGGGAGGCCTCGTCCCAGCCCGCATAATAAGCGACTTGTTGGATGTCGACGACGTGATAACCATCAGCGTTAAGTACTGGGGCCTCGCCCAGAGACGTGCAGAGAGGCCGATCCTCTACCACGGAGTAGAGCCGGGGGTGATACGAGACCGGAAAGTGCTCGTGGTAGACGAAGTCGCAGACACAGGCCATACGTTGATGCTGACAAAAAACCTCCTCGACCTCATAGGGGCAGTTGAGGTGAAAACCGCAGTGCTCCACCTAAAAACCACCAGCAGATTCACGCCGGACTACTACGCAGAGAAGATAGAAGAATGGGTGTGGATCTCCTACCCCTGGAGCCGGTACGAAGACCTCAGAGAATTCAAAAAGAGAGGACACGACATATCTAGATACATCGAAAACATCTGCCAAAACATTTAAACCACCACCCCAACCCTCCCGTGAAGAAGCTTCACCTCGCCGAAGCGTGACGAATCCTTTAAGAGCTGATTAACCATCCGGCACCTGCCCCCAACACTTATTTAAAGAGAGACTATGAGAGGTATAATGCTAAGCCCGTACGGCACGCTCGCCTGTGGCACACGGCTCAGTCTGCCCACATCCCTTATAGACATAATCTAACTTCGCAACTGAACCGGATGCGCATAAGTGCACACAAGGTTGCTGGTTTTGTTCACCACTTTAAGCCCCCTCTGCTGTAAGCCGCTACGTTTCCCAGCGGATATGAGCCGCCTCCGGTCAACCTATCCAGATGAACGCACCATTGACTAACTATTCCCATGTTCGTCAACTGGCCCAACTACATGATTTTCCAACTTTCTGTCTTTTTGGGTAAAATCTGTGTTTTTATCTAGTTCCCTCTCTCGTCTCTTCGTAGCCGCAGTTTGGACAGTAGAGTCTCTCCACCACTGTGTACCTCCCGTTTGACACCTTGGCCGACCTCTCCACCACCTTCATCTTGGAGAAGCAACGGGGGCAGGTGTAGGGTCCAGGTCTATAGACCCCAGCCGCCGACAGTATCCTCCTCACCTCGTAGAGCGAGAGGCCGAAGGCCCGCGCCGTCTCCCTCAGCGAGGCCCCAGAGAGGTACATGTCCACCACCGCCTGGGCGATGTCGCCTCTCCTCTCGGCCACGTTCCAGATCTTGCCCACCGCCCTCGCCCGCTCCAGCGCCACCTTGGTCCTCTGCCTTATGAATTCTCTCTCCATGGTGGCGACGAAGGCGAGGACTGCGCGGAGGAACTGGCGGTAGACGCCGTCTAGGCTCTGCAGGGCCTGCTCCCGCTCAGACGCCGAAACCACCACGAGGCCCAGCCTGTTCTCCACAATATCCAGGAGGGTGAAGAGCTCTTGGAAGGAGCGCACAAGTCTCGAGATCTCGTAGACAAGGAGGACCTTGGGCCTGGGCTCCAGCTTGTTCACCTCGTCAGCCATCTGTCTGAATGCTGGCCTCTCCCATGGCTCCGTGGCTCCGGACACGCCCACGTCTATGTAGTGGCGAACTATCTCAATGCCGCGCTCCGCCGCCCACTTCTCTAGATAAACCCGTTGGTTTTCTGGGTCTTGCTCCTCCGTGGATACGCGGATGTAGGTGACAGCCGGTATCAAGATTTAGGCCTCTCCTCTAGGCCTGCCAGCGCGTCTGGGCCGCCTCGGAGGCTTCACCTCCTGTGGTTGCTGAAGCGGATAGACGAAGTACCCGAGAGGCCAGCCGTACGCCCTGTCCACGTTCTCGGCTGATGTGGTGTGGACGTCTATATACAGGACATTTCTAAATATGAGCGGCTCCTCTATCCACACCCCCACCCTCTCTGGATAGTACACAATAGGCTCTACAAACCACTCGTGGACTCTGTTGTCTTGTATAAACCTAACGAAGTCGAGATATTCGTCGGCGTTGTAGAAGCCCCACAGAACCACCACAGCGGCTGGGGGGAGGTTCACCGTTATCCTCCCCAGCTGGAGCGTGTAGCCGAACTTGTCGGCGGCGTCTCCGTACACATGTTTAGGCTGGAGGAGCTCTACTCTGCCGCCTATCTTCCTTGCGTGTTCCTGTGCAATGTTATAGGCTTTTTTGACGGCCTCAACCGCCTCGTCCCTATTCAGTGGGAGGAACCACACGCCACTGCAATATAGACAATATTTAAACAATAACGTCGGCGCGACGTCCAACCCCCCACGCCGGGGGGCACGGCGGCGGCCAAATATATTGACAACCCCCATAATAACTGATAGACATAAAACCGACGTGGTCGGCACACCCATGATCGGGCTCCTCGCCCTAACTGTGGTGGCTGTCGTAACCGCGCTGGCTCTGCGGAGGGTGAGAGACAGAGTACTAACGGCTCTTGCAGTAGCAGGGCTCGTTCTGCTGTCTATACCAGCCCTCCTCGTCAATGGAGACGCCGTAGAGAGACTAATCGCAGCTGTCTATATGTACGCCCCCTACTGGGAGTATCTGGTGCCTGTGGCCTTCTTCGCCCTTGCGCTACTTCCAAACGGGAAGAAGAAAAAGAAGAGCCGTTACACAAGACGGGAGGTGGTCACCGTCTAGAGGCGTAGACCAAGGCGACCACTGCAAGCAAGGCGACTAGAACAGGTATCCAAACACTTTTTTCCTCCTCCCCGGCGGCAGGAATTGTCTTGGGCGTCATGGTTGCTACCTGCGCCGGCGGTTGCGCCGCCTCCAGAGAGGGTCTTTGATATATCACCCTTCCTTTGGCAGTGCACGCCGCATCTCCCATGGCGGTGGAGTAAATGGAAGCCATTACGTAATACGCGAGGGCTTGTTGCTTACTTCCTTGTTGGCTACTGAAGTAGTCGCCGAATTGGAGGTAGCTCAAAGGAAGCGTGTTTGTGTAGCCGCACTGAGCCGCCCGCGCCATGTTTATAAGAGCTCTGGAGCGGGCAACCTCTAGATACTTGTCAGGCGCCGCAGTCATGAGGGCAGAGGCAGACTCGGCGATTACCTCAACCGAGTTGGCCATAGAGGCGAGGTAGAGACCTCTGCTGTAGAGGTCCTCCGCCAGCTGAACAACAGCGCCGTAGTCCCCGATGGTTACTCCATAGGTGGTCTCTAGGTATGCGTACATGGTCTTGGCGTAGTCTAGGTACATCCTGGCGACCTCCGCCAACATGCTCTCGTTGAGGCCGGCGCCGTAGGCCGTCTTACGCGCCTCCTCCACCCAATGCCTAAGAGTGACGGCGCGTGCATACATGGCGCCGGCGTCTGGAGAAGTGGAGTTAGCCTGGAGGTACACCTCGTATATCCGTGTATAGCTGGCCACCACCAGATCCACGTTGTTGATAGTCACGGGGATCTTCGCCAACTCGGCCTCCGCCTCTTTCGCCATCTGTAGAGCTTGGTCGTACAGAGTCCTGGCGGTCCTCCGAGACGACGAAGCTTGTTGTTGATAGTACTGTCTAATGCCTTGGAATATCAACGACGCGGCCGTGTAGTACTTCCCCTCTGCCTTAAGCTTATTTATAAGCGCCGTGTCGACGTATCCCCCGCCGATGGTTTGGTTGTAGTAGCTATATACGGCGTTGAAGAGATTCCGCGAAATCATTCTAAATGCGGCGTCGTCAACAGAGCTGGGCGACGGCGTCTGCAGCCTGTACCCAGTTAGGTAGTATATGGCGTCTTCCAGAGTCCCTATCTCAATCACCTTTATGCCGGCGACCCCGCTAGGCGCCTCGCCCATAGGCACAAGGACCGTGGTTATGCCCTTCTTAGCCGCGGCGTCCACCTTCTGTGAAACCCCGCCGACGGGCCCGATGAGGCCGTCGGGGAGGATTATGCCGGTCATCGCCGTGTCGTCTCTAAGCGTGAGGTTGTTCATGAGGGCGAACATCGCCACTGTGATGTAGCCGCTGGCCGAGGGGCCGCCTACCTGGGTGTCGCTGGCCAACACCCTCAAAAGAGCTGTGTAATTGGCGTAGGGCCGTCCGGAGTACCGCGACGCCACATAGAGGGCTATCTGCGCCGAGGGGCCGAAGCCCTCGCCGGCTTCAGGAACCCCGGCGACGTACGCCCTGCCGTCCCCCGGCGTGATAAGCGTCACCTTTATGGGCAAGACGGCCCCGCCCGTCGGGCCTACGGCAAGGGCGTTGATCTCCGCCGAGGCCACTTTCACGGTGAAGGTCTGCCACGTCACTGCAAGCACCACGGCGGCCAACGCCACCAACATGAGCAAGATCTTTCTCATGTGCCGGCTTGCAGATGCGTTATAAAAAAGTAACTCACTTGGACCCTCAGTGGAGGTCGTGTGGCGTCACCTCTCTGCTACGCCTGGCTCATCACTTTAAAAACTATTCAAAGAGCTTTATATGGATGCCGCCGACGTTGTGGCGAAGTCGAAACACTGCATAGTCTTCACAGGCGCCGGCGTGTCGGCGGAAAGCGGCGTCCCCACATTCAGAGGCACCGGGGGGCTGTGGGAGCGCTACAGGCCGGAGGAGCTGGCCACGCCTGAGGCCTTCGCCAAGGACCCCGAGCTCGTGTGGAGGTGGTACAAGTGGCGGCAGGAGGTGGTGCATAGAGCGGCGCCCAACCCGGCGCACTACGCCATCGCGGAGCTTGAGGCTCTTGGGGTTGTTAAGGCGGTGATTACTCAGAACGTAGACGGGCTCCACCAGAGAGCCGGCAGTAGAAACGTAGTGGAGCTCCACGGCTCTCTGTGGCGGGCGAGGTGCGTCAAATGCGGCGCCGTATACAAGCTGGAAAAGCCAGTGGAGGAGGTACCGCCTAGGTGCCCCAGATGCGGCGGCCTGCTGAGGCCTGACGTGGTGTGGTTCGGCGAGCCTCTGCCGCAGGATGCCTGGGCCAGGGCCGTGGAGCACGCGGCTGAGGCAGACGTGGTGCTGGTGGTGGGGACCTCAGGGCTGGTGTACCCCGCCGCCTATATTCCACACATCGCCAAGAAACACGGCGCGGTGGTCGTGGAGGTAAACGTGGAGGAGTCCGCCATAACGCCCATCGCCGATATCTTCCTCAGGGGAAAAGCCGGCGAGGTGCTCCCGAGGCTGGCCGAGGAGGTCAAGAAGAGGCTCAGCACCCGCCGAGAGTCTTCGCCACGGAGTCCGTCTGCCATCGGCTCGTCACAGCCGTAGACATGTACGCGGGGGTTTAAATGGCGTATCTCGTCTTCTTCCTCTGCCCGAGCCACGTGGTGGACACTGGCGCGGCGACGTTTAAGATAGAGGAGGGCGTCTACGTCTACGTGGGGTCCTGCGGCGCCTCGTGTCTCAAGCGGGTAGATAGGCATCTGAGGAGACCCGCGGCGAGGAGGTG
>Ga0080004_1162948_pt1 | contig 14312 bp, 12 predicted proteins | sample WasSprMetagenome_FD_69207 | JGI IMG/M metagenome (GOLD analysis project Ga0080004, IMG submission 69207) | Sulfidic aquatic microbial communities from Washburn Spring, Yellowstone National Park, USA - WS (SPADES assembly) (version 2) | ecosystem: Environmental > Aquatic > Thermal springs > Hot... | reverse complement strand
TTCCATGACAAGGCGGTCTATTATCATTGCAATTTTCACAGCAGTAACGCTTTTTCTTAAATAACCTACTATGTTAAAAGGAAGATCTGTTAGAATTAGAATAAAAGGAATGCCTATAACTCTCAATATCCTAACGTTTGGAGTTGAAGCTCTAATTAACCTGATTAAACCAAGAGAGGAGAATAGCCAAAAGGCACCTCCAAAAGGATTTGTACGAAAATTCCTCTCAATAGAAGAGTAATCTCTAGGCATAACTCTCCCGAAATTCCTTAAAGTCCTTAGATGCGTTCTCGACTGGACTATTACGTACTTTCTTGAAACTCGAAATGCTTCTTTTAAAGCTCTTTCAGGATTCCTTAAGTACCTTAAAACGTCTATAAGTAGTACAAGGTCAAAAAGGTTATCGGAAAACGGTAGATTTTCAGCATCAGTTTGAATAAATAGCACATTCCATCTGCCATAGCGCTTCTTAGCTCTAATCAACTTTGGCAGGGATATATCAATACCAACAGAGTATACCCTCTTATGTGTGAGAAACACTGTATAGAGACCCTCTGCACAACCAACATCGAGAAGAGAATCAACTTCCAGCTCTTCAATTAATCTTTCCACAATAATTCTTCTCATGTTCTGCCAATAACGTGTAAAGAGGTCCCCACTTGCATACATTTGCTTCACATGATCTCCATACATACCTTGCAACTCATAGCACTTTCTTATCTCTTCATCACTAATCATAAATGCCTCACCTTACATTCTCAGAGAACGGGTAAGTATTTTATTCTCACTAGGATAGTTGGGAGCATCCCATGGGAACCTCTCTCCTCTAAGCCACCTCTCCCACCTATCAATATCCTCTCTAACCATGATCTCGACTAACTTATCAAACTTAGTCCTAGGCTCCCAGCCTAGCTTTAGTTTAGCCTTAGAGTAGTCTCCAACAAGGCATGGAACATCTAGTGGTCTAAAGAATCTCTTATCAACCCTAACATACCTACGCCAATCCAGATCTACAAGCTCAAAGGCTTTCTCAACAAACTCTCTAACACTATGAGCTTCACTTGTAGCTATAACATAGTCATCTGGATCCTTTTGCTGTAGCATAAGCCACATTGCTTCAACATATTCCGGAGCATAACCCCAATCTCTCTTTGCATGAAGGTTTCCAAGCCTCAATTCTTTACTAATCCCTAGGTAGATCTTAGCTACTTCATTAGATATTTTTCTAGTAACAAACTCTAGCCCTCGTAGTGGTGATTCGTGGTTAAATAGTATCCCGTTAACAGCGAATACACCGTAGGCTTCACGATAAATCCTTGTAATCCAGTAGCTGTAGAGTTTAGCAGCAGCGTATGGGCTCATAGGCATGAAGGGATCATTCTCGTTAAGAGGCCTCCCGCCATTAAGTGCTCCAGCCTTACCGTAGATTTCGCTAGTCGCAGCATTATAGAATTTAGTGTCAGGGCTTACTAGGCGGATAGCTTCAAGAATCCTCGTAGTAGCAAGACCAGTAACATCACCTGTAGCTACTGGGGTTTCAAAACTAGCCTCAACGAAGCTTTGTGCAGCCAGATGGTAAACCTCATCAGGCTCGGATATCTTCAACGCCTCAACGATTGAAGACATATCTGTGAGATCAGCAGGGATGAGATATATCTTATCGAATACACCAAGATACTCTAAACGCCAGAAGTTCGGGGTACTAAGCCTGCGATAAGTGCCATAAACCTCGTAACCTCTATCTAGGAGAAACCTGGCAAGATACGCACCATCCTGGCCAGTAATCCCAGTAATTAAAGCTCTTCTACTCACGCCCTCTCACCCCATATTAAACCCCTTAATATCACTATGGACCTACACTTTAAAATCTTACTGCGCTATTAAGAAATGCTAACTCCACAGATGCGAGGTATTATTTCTGCATATCTCTTATTAGCTATTTCAACTTTCTCCTAGCAGTTCTCATGGTTATTGTGTAAAGAAGGTGCTTATAACATTCCTTAAGTATTTCAGTTTAAGCTTCATTATGGAACTTCTAAACACTACTCTTCTACTTATTACGTAAAACGGCCACCAAGCTACTAGTAGTATAAGAAATATGGTAATATGTTTTATACTATATCTATAATAGCTTTTTACATCATTCTTAAGCTTCCTTATAAAAAGTAACATGAGTCTTTTCATTTTTTCTTTTCTAACCTGGATATTATACTTGTGTTTTATGATGGCCTGAGCTTTTCTCGTCTTTCTTAATGTCTCTTCTCTATTCTCTAGGGCATCTATAATAGCATTAGCTAGTTTTGAAGGATTGCCGGGTTCGACTATAATTGCGATATCGTCTGTAAAGACCTCGTTCATAGCAGGCCTATCACTAACTATAACAGGAGTTCCTGCAACACTAGCCTCACAGGCTACCGTGGGAAATCCCTCTTGGTAGGAAGTCATTACAAATAGATCAGCGGAACATATTAGCTTTAGTAAATCCTTATGCGGAAGTTCTCCTGTAAATATGACATTACTTTCTATATCTAGCCTTTGAGTAATCTTATTAAGTAATAGGAATAAATAATCATCCATTTTCTTACCTACAATATATAATTTTACGTTTGGGTATTTCTTTTTAACTTCTTTTATTGCCTTAATTATTGTTAAGATATCTTTTCGAATAATATTATCTAAGAACAGGAACGAAATAGTTAAAATTATAGGATTTTCAGAGGAAGATCTTCCTCCAATAGTGCTACAGTCGTAATTCTCAAAATCTATTCCCTCATGTATGATAAACCCTTTCTTTCTACTCCATCTGTAAGCCCATCTTAAGGATTCCCTACTTATACCTATTATTTCGTCGGAATGCATGAATGCTAGTCTAACTAGAGGTCTTACTGCAGGATTCCATGGCAACCCAAATAATATTTCCGGGTAATAGGCTACCTCGTGTCCAACAGCATTAGCTATAACTGGCATACCTATGATTTTAGAGAGTAGTATTGTTGATGGAAAAGCAAACCACGCAATAACTATGTTACATTGGTGCATCATCTTTAGTATATTTCTTAGATTCTTTAGAATCAGAGGGTTAGGAACTACAGAGTTTATTCCCAAAATAGACACGTGAAAACCAAGACTTTGTAATATTTCCCTATCACGTAGTGCAAAAGTTCTATTGATCATCTCTTCACCTGTAACTATACAGATGCGCATCATGGTTAATGTTAATGGTATTCCGGTTATATTCTAATAATATTCCTTATCTCTCTCTCGACTTGGAAAGTTACTCTCATAGTATAGATATAATCTTCGAAGACAGGGATAATGTTCTTCGTACCTCTTAAGAGTTTAGCAAATTCGAGAAGATGATTCTTATGTCCTTTGTCTTGCTTCTTTAATTTTATAGTTCTTTTAGCATTGTTTCTGTAGATTGTCATCCTAGCGAAATCATCTATTATAATGCTAGAACTGTTGGTATGTAATTCTATGTATTCTTTTGGAAGTTCTGGGGATCCTACTGCGAAGTAGTGTATTGATGTAATAGAGCCATTTTTCCATTTCATAAGCACAGCAATATTATCTTTTGCTACGACCTTTACATTGTCTACTGGCAGGACTTTGACATCTAATTCTACAAGCTCACTGCCTACCATGTAATTGAAGAAGTCGATGAAGTGGCATACTTCGCCTATGATTCTACCACCTCCTACTTCGGGGTCTTGAGTCCAGTGTGTTGGAGGTATGAAGCTAGCGTTGACTCTGTAGATACCGTATATAGGCTTTGATGGAAGTTCTTCTTTAGCTTTTAGTGTTAGAGGTGAAAACCTTCTGTTGAAATCTACTGTTATCGGTACTGGATTATTTTTATAGGCCTCATAAACTTTTTCAAGCTCTTCTTGGCTGAGAGCTAAGGGCTTCTCTACGAAAACTGCTTTATTAGCTTTAATAGCTTCAATAACTATTTTAGCATGAGTATTATGAGGTGTTGCAATAATTACAGCATCTATTCTCTCATCGTTCAATATTTCTCGATAGTCAGTAGTACAGTAGTTAGCTCCAGCACTCCTTCCGGCTTTAACACAGTGTTGTGGGTGCTTGGTGCTGACAGCTATAATTTCATAAAGATCTCTGAGATCACTTAAGAGTATTGGAAGTATCACGTTGTTTATGAAGCCTCCGGCACCTATGATACCAAGTCTTATCCTTCTACCAGCAATATTTTTAGTTGTTGAAGAGATTTGAACCTCGGGCTTGTTAAGTTGAACTTTATGGCTTAACACACCACCAAGATATTTTGATGAGTTATAGGAGATAACAACTCCTATATATTTGCCTCTACCACTTACTAATTCCTCGTAGAAGCTGGGCGTATCATCAATGGCGACTACTTTACTAACTAATGGTTTTAGTGAGATTTTTCCCTCTTTTATAAATTCTAAGAAAGATTGCATATTTCTCTTTAATGTCCATCTCACATATCCTATGGGATAATCTAAACCTTTTACCTCGTATATTTCATCATATCTACCGGGTCCATAGCTCCTAGAAACTATTAAGGTGGCTTCTTTCTCATACATGAGTTCTCTATTTACATTGATTGGTATGTCTCCGATAACCACTAGTTTTCCTCTGTCTCTTAAGAGCTTTAATCCAAGGTTTACAGGTTTACTACTCTTAGTTGCAGCAGCGACCATAGCTACATCAACACCTACTCCACTTGTTACTTCCATTACCTCATTAATAACATCCTTCTCCAAGCTTAATACTATGCCCTTATCTGCACCGAGCTTTTTCGCCAACTCTATTTTCTCACTATCAATGTCTATCGCCACCGTCTTAGCATTAAAAACGTTTTTAGCGAGCTGAACAGCTATCAGCCCTATAAATCCAGCCCCAATAATAGCTACACTTTCACCGGGCTGAACCTGTGAAAGTCTAAGAGCGTGTAGCGCTATACTACCGATTGCTGCAAATGATGCTTCCAACAAGTCAACACCATCTGGAACTTTAACAACAAGATTCGTGGGCACTGACACGAGCTCAGCGTGAGAAGCGTAACCAGCACCTGCACACGCGACCCTGTCACCAACATCAAACTCGCGAACCCCCTTACCAATAGCAATTACGTATCCAGCAGAAGAGTAACCAAGGGGAACGCCACCTCCCATACTCTGAGAGAAATGTTTCCAAGTTTTATACGCACCTATTAAACCCTTCCTCTTCAGAATTTCAAGAGCCCTACTACGCATCTCCTCATCCTTAAGCATATCTAGTATTTTCGAAAACCACCCCTTTCTAGCACTTATTAACATAGAGCGCTCAGTACCGATGCTAACAGCAGAATAAGCATTAGCAACAACAACTTCATAGGTATCAGGAGTGGGGTCAGGCAATTCTTTGACAACTATACGTCCATTTTCCACTATTAATTGCTTCAAGGTATACCTCACCGTGATCTATATAATAGTGTTAGCGTTTTTAAACTTTAATGAAGCCCCTGTATCCCTTGCTTAACAACATTAATAAGCGTTCTCTAAATAAAGAACTCGTGGAAAACCTCTTCATCATACTAAAATCAATATCAGAGACATCAATACTATGTAGAATAGCACGCCCATTGATTATCTCTATTGGTTCCCATGTAATACCATAACCATATAAGTTGAAAACTCCAGGTTCTTCTAATGGATAATCCAGGTGGGGTATAGAGGCAGCTAAATTTAAATAATGAGAGAACCCTATCTCGGTCATTAATGCCGATCCGATATTGGCCTTCATACCTAGCCTCTGTGTCTGCAATATCACTTCACGACTAACTGTTAAACATCCCAGTTTAGATGGATGAAAGTTTACCGCGTCGGCTATTTCTAGTTGTGCGAATAATTTTATGTCTGAAGGTTTTCGCAAGCTTTCATCGAGCATAATCTCTATAGCTGGGTAAAACCTTTTTCTCAGTATTGCAATATCCCTCAGCATGCCACGCGGCATAGGTTGCTCAACTATATTAACGCCATGCTTTTCCATGATTGAAAGTGCTTTTTCAGCTCTCTCTAGCGTGGAAAAACACTCGTTGGCATCAGCTCTCAGGACGACTTCTTCTTTATATTGTTTTCTCATGGAATGAAGAGCCTCTAATAATCTTCTAAGCTCCTCAAGATTACATGGTATCTTGAACTTTATATGCTTATACCCTGATTTAATGGCTTCTCCTAGTCTACGAGACATGATACTGGGATGACCTAGGAATAGAGTATAGACTACCGGGATCTCTGTTCTATAGACGCCTCCCAACACCTCAGCCTCGTGCTTCGCTTTTTTAAACTGGGCAAGAGCATGTATCACAGCTGACTCAAGAGCAAGAAAAGCCCCATAATTAATTTGCTTACTTCTTCTAAACTCACTATACTCAATGGACCTTAGCACATTCAAAGCGTCTTCTAGAGATAATCCCTGGACCTTCTTAGCTAAAGAAAGTGTTTTAGCGTGATCCTCAATGATACTTGTACTATATGGCGTGCCCTCTCCTATGCCGACGACACCAGAGTCTGTTAGTAAAAACACTATGAGGTGGATAGTTTTGGTGACTGGTCTCCAGCCACTAATATAATGGGAGCTGGGAAAGGAGAGTATAGTACTATGTAGGGTTTTGATAAACATATAGCTGGTCACCTATACTAAAAACATTGTATACACACCATTATTATAAATCAAACATTTTCCGCTTCTTATTAAGAAATAAAATGGTTTTTCGTAAAAGCTATGGTATCCGATAGGGCCAGGCATAAGCTTATCTCTCGACGGCTGAGGAATTATGACTTGTTTATCCAAATAATTTTTCGTGGTTTCTATAACAGCTTCTGGAGTATTTATTTTAGGCCCTATGGAACCATGTCTTGGTATCTTTTGGGTTCGCCACATTAGATCACATAAGCCGAAACTTATGTATGGTTGCAGACATAGAAAGTGTGAGCTAGACGCATAGATGTTGACATATGAAATCGGATGTAAAACAAGATCGCTGAAACCTCCTTGAGAGAAAACGGCGTAAGTATACGTATCTTCGTCTGCCTTCATGATAGGCTGAAATGGTAGTCCGAAGTTTGCCACAAATCCTATAATAACCAAAGCTAGTGGAATTACAAACCAGTTTTTCTCTACTATAAATCTATATAACTTTTCATATGTTAGCAGGAGACTTACCGAAAGTAAAAAGGAAATTATGCTCAGAGCTCTAGCACCTGTCATAAACGATCCTACTCCAGCCCATCCTATTATCCAGGTCAGATAGGAAGCAAATAATAGTTGAGAAAACATCTTTTCATCATGATTAAGAGAGTTCCATTTAATCAACAACATAATTGTATGAATAAAGATCAGGCCTAAAATAATAACGTCTTTCGCATGGTTGCTTATCAAATACTGAAAAAGCTCTACATATGTTAAACCTCTTGCCTCAAGCGCTGTTCTCGCTATCTCGATCTCCCATATATACAATGAAAATATCGTGCTAATTGCTGTTTTAAGCAAACCATGTAGTAAATGCACATCAGTATATATTTCATAAATTATAAAAACAGATATCATTATAAGAGATATAGGAATCAATTCTCTTCTTAAATGCCTCGTAGCTTTAATCACTCTATTGAATACACTCGAAAATGATAAGATCATCGTAACTATTAATATGTATGCGATCACTATAACGCTTGTAGATAAATGTGTAGAGAGCAGTCCTAAAAATATAAGAAACACGAGACCTAAGACTCTGATTGCTGTGTCATCTCTTTTAAATATCCATTTTATAAAGATATAAAAAACACCTCCTGAATATATATACCCAAGCTCGACACCACCATAGTGAACAGCCAATGAAATCGATAATACAAAAATCGTTAATAGCCATAAAAAGTTATTCAGATCTTTTTTTCCCTGGGTTGAGCATTTAAGCTTATCAAATAGTGCAATAAGAAATAGCACATATCCTATATAGACAGTTATAAGCACACTATTCATGCTCCATCCAAGGCTAATCGATGATAACAGACTTAATATAGCAGGTATGATACCGTTACCAGGATGATATCCGTACTGGTCGGAATAATATAAAATTCCAGTTGTATCGACATGGCCATTGGCAATAATCCACTTAGCAAACGAATAATGGGCTGTGCTATCCCAGGGGCCCGTAATACTTAGTGCATTGGGATACTTTAGAACGGGTAAGACTACTACTAGGAATGCTTGAGCAATCAAGAGAATGATTACTGAAGCTCTGTTATCAAATAGTAAATATGAAAGCAAACTAATTGCAACAATTACAGCAACCGTCTCCCAGAAGATTCCTTCCAGAGGCCATACATCTATAAACGAACTTGAGTTCCAAGTCAAAAACATCAGATATAGTGCGAGGATGAGAGTTATTAATAAAATGATGATGGTTCTTCTCTCTTCAGGCTCCAAGATTGTCAGCCTGCACTAATCTACTTATAAGCTTAAACAATCTCTCAGCTCCAATTCTTCGATCAATGTATTTTCTAAAGGTGAGAACATTTTTCCTGAATTCATCTAGCAAATTCTTGTTTATAGTTAGTGCTTTAATTGCTTTTTCTATACAAGCGTAATCTTGAGGTTCGCATACTATGCCTAGCTTATTCTTCTCAACAATTTCTGCTAGTTCACTCCGCTTATTTGCTATAGCAATTACAGGTAATCCTACAGCAATATACTCGTAAAACTTGACTGGAACAGCATAATCATAAACAGGGTTTCCTATTCTTGGAATAACACCGATATCGCAAACTGATAATAATGTCACAACACTATTTGAGTCTAAAACCCCCATGTAGATGAACTCATCTTTAAAATAGTCAATAATACGCTTAATACCATCATTGAGAATAGGCCCCACTGCTACAAATTTAATATCAGCACCTAGTTCTCTCCCGATCTTCCTAATCACAATTAATACCGGCAAAATATTATAATATCCATATGAGGATAGCCCCCCTATGTATCCAATAAGTAAGGACTCTTGGCTTAACCCAAGTCTTTGTCGCATCTCTTTTTCGTTAAGTGGTTTGAAAACATTTAGGTCTGCACCATTAGGAATAAGGTAAACAGGTTTGTATAATTTTCGAATTAGCGTGTTGACAAGTGTTCTTGTCACTCCTATAATGATATGAGCTCTCCTGTATATACTATAGTTAATGTACTTGTAAACCTTAGCAATAAAGCCAGAAAGACCTTTTCTATACGTAAACGACATGATTTCCTCTTGAGGATCTCTAATATCTATAACAATCTTTGATCTTACCAGCACTCCTCCGATGTAGGACGCTAAAATTAAGTATGAATCAGGTATGCTGATTATTATTACCTTAGGTCTTAGGATTAGAATTAATAAGATAAGCGAAAAAGATAGTAAAAAGTTTATTAGAAGAACTGCAAGACTACGTGATGAAATGACTAATGGTATCGAATAACATTCTTCAGACGACTTTGCAATGCCATGACGAGTTATATGAGTGACACCAATGCAAGCAACCCTCATACCTCTTGCCCTAAGATATTTCATAAAATATTCAATTCTTCTATACGCTGCTTCAATTTTTCCCAGATGACTACAAATGAACAATATATCAACGTTATTCAACACATGGACACCTTTAGATTGCCATAACGTGATTCTTAAGCAACATCCTGTTTTCCTCTAGCTTGACTTCATTTTAAACCAAATTTAAAGCTTTTTAACGCTTTAACCATCTTTTTCTCTATGTTCTCTTTATTGAATATTTTTACAATGTGGTTTCTACACTCCATAGCAAGACTTAAGATGTTTTCCTTGGATTGTGATGTGAAGATCTTTAATTTCTCAATAAGATCGTTGGTGCTTTCTGGTTTAAACAAGAACTTCTTTGCGGGGCAATCACCAATAATTTCTGGTACACCCCCAACACTAGAAGCTACAGGTATTGTACCTAGAGTCATTGCTTCAACAACTGCGTAAGGTAATGGCTCCTCCCATATTGATGGAAATACTAAGGCCCATGCCCTCTCATGAAGCTTTATAAGTTCATGATATTCTACTCTTCCAACTACATCAATCCTTAAGTTCTCGTATTTGTTGGTCAGAGTATTCAAGATCTTTATACTTTCACGACTGTATTTATTTGTTAGTATAAACCTTGCCTTGATCCCTTGCCTACCCAACTCCTTCATAGCCTTTAAGAATATGTGAAAGCCTTTTACGTAGCTGTCCCCCCCAACATATAGAAACGTAGGTGTATCGTCAAGTTCTTTCCTTGGCCCAGCATTAATTACTTCGGATGGCAACGGATTGTACACGACCTCTATCTTGTCTCTTAGTTCTGGTGCTTGATCGGCTATTATCTCTGCTTGTCTCCTAGAGACGCAGATAATTTTATCCGCTTGTGAGATCCATTTTCTTGCTAGTTTCGGTAGCCACCATAGAAGGCTTACCCCTACGCAATGCCTGACGCTCTTCATGCACTCCAACGCGATGTTATCTAAGGTAGTATGATGCTTATGCTCTTCGTATGGTGCTAATACTGTTGCCGTATATGATATGGGAATATAACCATGTAGATGAACCACAACCTTTTTGCTTAGCCTCTTTGCAAATGGTACGATAGGAAAAGCAAAGCGAGGTATATACACGATATCACTTTCATCGAGAAGCTTCTGAAATCTCTGATTATTAATCAGTCTCAGAGTGTTCATCCACAACATAGGCTTCTCTCTCTTCGAAAGCAACGGTTCGTAGATATACTCTACACCAGATGCTTTGGAAATACTCCTTGTTCCTGTAACAACAACCACGTTGAATCTCTTCCTTAATATATTAATTATGAGATGAGTTGCAAGCTCTCCCCCACTACCATCAGGCCAGTACCGCTCTGTAACTACAAGAATAGATGACATACTATTTATACCCAGCTCTTCTTAGAACCATATCGACTTTTCTTCTGCTCAATAATAGTTGAGCATTAGAAGCATATTCTTCAGATGCAATAAATATCATCCCCATTTCTCCATTACCTGTGCCATTGGTTCTCGAGCCTTTGTTGCAACAACTACTATCAATTGTCTTAAGCTTGGTTTGATCTTTACTATGGGATATGCTAAAAGCCTTAAGACGTTTAGCTTTGTAGGTCTCTTTAAAGCAATCCTCACTAAGTCTTTGAAGCTTGAGATCCTTAGATAATTATCTGGATCCGCATCAATATATGTTAAGTCGTCTACTATAGAGTAATATGCTTTTATTATCTCGAATCCTGCTTCCCTAAGCAACGCTACTATCTCCTTCATTGTATATTCATGAACGTGAAACCTGTACTGGGGTTGTATACCTAGCAATAGCCTCAGTCTTCTGAATAGTGATGCTATATTTGGTGTAGTAAGGATTAGGACGCCTCCCAGCTTCAAAGCCTTGTTTATCTTGCTTAAGACTAAGGGCGCATAATAATAGTGTAGATGTTCCAAAACTTCTGAAAACACAACACAATCAGCATTATTAACGTTTAGCTCATCTCTCTCAAGATCACATCTGATAACACCAACGCCACAAGCATCAGCAATCTCTTTATATGGCTCAGGATCAATATCAAAAGCAGCGACATTAAAACCTATCTTCTTAAGAGCACAAGAGATTATGAAAGGCTGTGCACCAAGATCCAAAACAGTTGAGCCATGTTTACAATATTCTTCAGCAAGTTTTAAAACCTCCAACCTTCTACTAAACTCTAGATAATAACTACCAATAGCCCTCTGATCACCGAAATTTTTAACGATTTCCTCTATACTTAACAGAGCTTCTCTAGCTCTCATAAAAGTTCACGAATAAGATCAATATATTTCTTAGCGATCTCTATATAGTTAAACTGTTTAACAAATTCGAGACCATTTTTAGACAACTTTAACCAAAGCTCATCATTTTTTAATAGACTTTCTAAAGCGTTTGCATAATCCTCTGGATTGAAACTACCTACTCTGATCCCATTAAAACCGTTGATCACAACCTCATCTGGCACGGCATTAGATACTATTACTGGTGTCCCACACGCCATAGCCTCTAAAACTACATATGGAAGAGCTTCGTATCTTGATGGAAGAATCAAGGCTTTTGCTTCACATAAAAGCTTGTTTTTCTCATCTTCTGTTAAGCCCCGCCTAATCTCCACGCTATTATTCGTAGGGTGCGTCTCGAGGGCTCCTACGATAATAAGTCTAGTATTGAAACCTCTTTTTCTCAAGATCTATATAAATATCTCTACTAGAGATACCTGCCACATCTTTATATATAATATGAAACCTTTCTCAATGCTATGCCTATAACGATTAATGAATTGAAGTCTAAAAACTTGCTATATCGAGTTAGTCCATGAAAAATATCGGGGATATTGATAATGTGTACAAGTTCTTTCAGTAGAATTGTCGAAACAATATTTTTAGCCTCGATTTTATCATTTACTATCCATTTCTCATACGCATCCCTCTTTATAGATCTTACTTCAACTCCTGTTATCAGCCTAAATCCCAAATCTAGAGCCCTATTTAAGACGCTATTGTATAATGTTTGTATACCTCCTCTAAGAGGATAGTAGAATACTACCTGCTCCTTATACCCTACGGTATGTATGCCAACAGCACTTTTTACAACATCCTTCCAATTAGGTGCAGGAAGCCCGCCTGGTATTGTTAGCCAGTCGACATCTATTTCCTTTAAATCTCTCTTCCATACCTTCTCATTATAAGGCTTAAGTTAAATCTCTGTTAACTCCTTATCAAAGTAATACCTGAAATACTCCTCAAGATTTCTAGGTGTTTGCGAAGGATTCCTAGCAAGTTCTAACAAAGACTCTATAAATGAAATTAAGATTTCTGCACGTATCGAAGAAGGTAATACTTGTAAACCATTTTCAAATGGGTAAGGAACGAATGTATGATACAATTATATGAATGCTTTTCTATAAGATTTAATGACATAACTACTCAAAAACGATAATAGTTCTTCCAATATCGATTCGTTAGATAAGAAGATTATATGGCTACCTTCAAAATCGAATATGAAGCCGTTTAATTCTACTGTTTCATTAGACCTCCAGGAACAGTATCACTATCTATGCACACAACGTCTTTTACTCCCTTTCTCAATAGATGGTACGCTGCTGATATCCCTGCCCATCTGCAACCAAGGATCAAAATATCAGTGCTAATCATTTTGATCAGCTTAGAGTAGCGTGGAATAGTTTTATAGTTGCGAGTAGGGTTTAGGAATAATTTTTATAATCCCAAGGTTTTCAAGCAAATATTTTGAATAGCTTTTCTTCTTGACAAGTCTAGAGCTAACGAGAACAGCAATTCGGTGATTGTAATATAACCTATTTGAACCTAAGATCTTGAATGCGCGAAAACCGAAGTCCCAATCATCATTAGCCTTTAGGCGAGGATCAAAATTGAGCCTTGTTGTAATCTCCTTCTTAAATGCTATGAAGTATCCAGTTGTATTGTAAGGCTTTCTTATGTAACAATCGTATAGATACGCCATTATGTTAGTTGTTAGATCTAATGGATAGTATATATGCCCAACTGTAGCAATAAACTTTTCAGGATTATTTATAAAAACTCTAATGGTTTCATATATTGCTGAGGGTGTCATTATGACATCAGCATCTGTACGAATCACTATGTCGCCCTCGGCATTTAGCACCCCTACATGGGATGCGTATCCAACACCCGGCTTATCAACCTCTAATACCTTAGCACCCATTTTCTTCGCTATATTTGGGGTTCCATCTTTACTCCTATAATCTACAACTATGGTCTCAGCAGAAACTCTACAAACTTGAGTAATGTAGTTGATGCTTGTTAATAGCCTTGGTAGGTATCTGGCCTCATTTCTTGTTGGAACAACGAAAGATATGAGGGGCCTGTTATTTAATTGTCTAAGCCTTTCACAATGATACCCATAGTTAAGATTGAATGCGATACGCTCGAACATTTGTTTTAGCGAGGTAAGAGCTTTTAACAAAGCGATAACGTAATTAAGCTTTAAGCTCATAACTAGCACCTAGGCTAATGTTTTCATTAATTCCGTTCTTCATAGCCTTTTTCCTAAGCTTTGTATAGTTCTCTAATGTACGTTAATAATATCTCACTCCATGTTCTTATAAGAGCTTTTTCTGTTATAACAAGTTCTTTGTTAAATGATTTTGTCTCTGCCTCTATGTTTTCTGCTATTTCTCTTGTTATTATCGAGGGTGTTCCTATTGTTAATGCCTCTGCTATGAATATGCTATATC
>Ga0080004_1136571_pt1 | contig 14317 bp, 13 predicted proteins | sample WasSprMetagenome_FD_69207 | JGI IMG/M metagenome (GOLD analysis project Ga0080004, IMG submission 69207) | Sulfidic aquatic microbial communities from Washburn Spring, Yellowstone National Park, USA - WS (SPADES assembly) (version 2) | ecosystem: Environmental > Aquatic > Thermal springs > Hot... | reverse complement strand
ATATAGCATTTTTATAATATGGGTTATCCATGCTTTCTCCAACTATTTCTAAGCTTTCTGGTATAGGAACACCTCCTTCTAACAAAAACCCAAAATATTCAATAAACCTTAATATATAAACTTCTTTTAACATTGGGCCTATGACAGGAATATTTGCCAAAAAATTATATAAAGCTAATTTTCCTTCATCTGTTTTTGAATAATTGTAAAGAAGATAAATAACGAAAATTATAAATAGAGCTATATAAATCCCATAATTTATTAAAACATTTGTTATTGATTGAAAGAACATTGTTATCCCTGGCAATGGAATATTATTTTCTTTAAACATATCTGAAATTTTTGGAATAACCCCTAAGAACAAAACAAGCATTGTGGCTATAAATATAACAAAAACTATTGCTGGATAATATAAAGAATTAATTATTTTGGATCTAAATCTTTCCTGCCTGTCAAAGTGATTTCCTAAATTTTCAAAAACTTTTTCTAATGTTCCTGAAATTTCTCCTATTCTTATTAATTTTGTCATAGATGGATCAAAAACATCTGGAAATTTTTCTAAAGCTTGTGATAATGGTAATCCTGCTAAAACATCATTATAAACTTCTTGCAAAATACTTCTTAATCTTTCATTTGGAGTTTGTAAGGACAGAGTTTTTATACTTTCATCCAATGTAAATCCACTTCTTAAAAAATATATCATTGATCTACAAAACATTGCCAAATCTTTAAATGTTATCCTTCCAAATAAAGCTGGAATTTTTATTCCTTCTACTGGGAAAATATAAGTAACAACAACATTTTGTGTCTGCAAAATCTTAACTGCCTCTTCTTTTGATTCTGCAGTAATTACTCCTGATTTAAAATTTCCTTCTTGGTCAAAACCTCTAAATTGAAACTTCATTTTATGTTAATAAATTTCTTAATCTTTCTACGTTTACTGCAAATTGCAATGCTGTTTCTAAATTTATTTCTCCTAACTGCACAAGTGTTGCTAATGATCTTTCTAATGTTATCATTCCCTGCTCCAAACTTGTTTCTATTACTAAATCAATTTGATATATTTTATTTTCTCTAATCAAATTTCTTACTGCTTGGTTTGCTATCAACACCTCGCATGCGGGTAATCTTCCTCCTTTTATTCTTGGAACCAATCTTTGTGAAACTATTCCTATTAATGTTGATGCTAACTGAAACCTTGCTTGATTTTTTTGTACCTCTGGTAAAACATCTAAAATTCTATCAATTGTTTGTGATGCAGAGTTTGTATGTAATGTTCCTAAAACCAAATGTCCTGTCTCAGCTGCTGTCAATGCTATTGATATTGAAACTGGATCTCTTAACTCTCCTATCATAATAACATCTGGATCTTCTCTTAATGCTGCTCTTAATGCTCTATGCCAACTATTAGAATCTTTTGGTATTTCTCTTTGCGAAATTAAAGCCTTGTCTGGATAGAATAAATATTCAATTGGTTCTTCTATTGTTATAATATGGCAAGATCTTGTATGATTTAATTCATCAATCAAAGATGCTAATGTTGTTGATTTACCCATCCCTGCTGGCCCTGTTACTAAAATAAATCCTTGTCTTTTTTTAATAAGTTCATGTAAAACAGGTGGTAAATTTAATTCTTCAATATTTTTTATTTCTGAAGAAATTAATCTAAATGAGCCAGATAGCCCATTATTTTGAAAATATATATTTGCTCTAATTCTAACCTTATCATCAACATTAAAAGAAAAATCTATATCTTTATATCTTAAAAGTGTTTTTTTCTGATCTTCATCAAGCAAGGAAAGCAAAATTTTTTCAGTATCTTTTGAGGTTAAAATTCCTTCTTCTGTTAATGGATATAATTCTCCATCAATTCTTAATGTAGGATACCTTATAGGAACAATATGAACATCAGAGGCTCCTCTTTGTGCTGCCGTTAAAAATATTCTTTTTAATTTCTCGTCCATATTTATATTTTAAGTTAATTTGACTGCTTCTTCAAATGCTATTAATCCATTTAAGGCTTTTATAATACCATCTTGTCTTAGATTTATAAAATTCTGCTCTTTTAATAATTCTAATATTTCTAACTCTGATTTTCCTTGATAAATAGCATCCTCAATCTCTTTTGTTAATAAAATAATCTCGAAAATTCCTATTCTCCCAACATACCCTTTCCCACCACATTTTTCGCAACCTTCAGCACGATAGATTTTATATGGTTTTTTTACATATTTATCTAAAATTTCTTTTGGAATATCTTTTAAGTTTTCTTCAATAATATCTAAAATTTCTTTTGGCGGATCAATAGGTTTTTTACAATCATCACACAATCTTCTCCCTAATCTTTGAGCTACAATTAATCTTAATGTAGGGGGTAACAAAAATCTTTCTACTCCTAAATCTACCAATCTTGTGATAGCACCTATAGCATTATTTGTATGTAATGTTGAAAGAACAATATGACCTGTTAAAGAAGCATGAATAGCTAACTCAGCTGTTTCTAAATCTCTTATTTCTCCTACTAAAATAATATTTGGATCCTGTCTTAAAATTTCTCTTAATCCTGTAGCGAAAGTATATTTTATCTCTGGTCTTACTTGAGATTGATTAACCCCTTCAATCCTATATTCAACAGGATCTTCTAAGCTTATGATATTAACATTTTCTTTATTTAATTTTTGCAATACAGCATATAGTGTTGTTGTTTTACCTGATCCAGTTGGTCCTGTTATTAAAATTAATCCATGCGGTTTTTTCAATGCTATATTTAATTTATCTATAGAATAATCATTCAATCCTAATCCCTCTAATTGTTTTAATCCTATCAATGGATCCAAAATCCTTATAGCAACTTTTTCTCCCTCAACAGTTGGCAAAACCCCTATTCTTAAATCTATTTCCCTTCCCTCAATCAAAACTCTTATCCTTCCATCTTGTGGTATTCTTGTTTCATCAAGCCTTAATTGCGCTAAAACTTTTATTCTATTAACAATTTGATTATGAATATCTTTTGGTAAATATGCAATAGTATTAAGATCTCCAAATATTCTAAATCTTATTCTTGTTTTATGCATAAGTGGTTCTATATGTATATCTGAGGCATTTGAAAATACAGCTTCTTCTATTAAGCTTTGTACAAGTTTTATTATAGGAGCTTCTTCTGATGGCAATATTTCTTGCTCTAATGAAACAAATTTTTCTTCTGCAACAGGAGGTTTTTTCTCTCTTATTTGGAAAATTAAATTTTTTAATGTTTCAGGGAATTCTTCATATTGTTTTAATGATCTATAAAAATCTTTAATTGATATCAAAAATATTTTTGGTTCAAGATTCAATGTTTTCTTTATAAAATTAATAATCTCTTCAAAATTTTGTATTTTAGGATTTACAACACCTAAATATATCTCATTCCCCTTTTTATCAAATGCTATAATTTTATTCTTTTTCGAAAACTCTTTATCCAACAATCTAATTATATCTTTAGAAATTTTTTCATCTTGCAAAAATTTTTTTATAGGCAATTTATAAAACTCTCCTTTTGCTTCCAAAAAACTTTCATCCAATTTCCCTATCCTATAAAGATATTCTTCTAAATCTAATTTAGCTTCATCTGCTTCTTTAATAAAATTATCTATATCTAACTTATCTTTTAGTTTTTCTTTAATAAATTCTTTAAAATCCATTATTCGAAAATACTTGGTTTTCCTATTTCATTAGGTTGTATTTCTGGTATTTCTATAATTTGCGGGGTTGGTAATGTTGACTGAAGATTTTCTGCTGTTCTTTTAAAATCATAATTGCTTAAATAATCCAATTCTTTTTTAATATCTTCAACCTCTTTTGGTAATGTTGTTTCTTTTTTCAATATTCCAAATTCCCATAAAGCAATCCACAAAACAAGAGCTAAAATTACAATAATACCTAAATATGCCAATAAGTTTAATAAACTAAATCCTTTTAATCTAATTGCCTTTACCATTTTATTCCATATAAAATGTGCTTATGTTAATATTTGCTTCTATTAAATTATTTTCTTTTTGTGTTAATGTTAAAGAATTTATTGTGAATATTCTGCTATGATTTTCAAAATTTTTAATAAGATTTAAAATATCATCATATTTTCCATCTTGTGTTACGCTAAAGCTTATTTTTAAAATTTTATGATTTTCTAAATTTGGAATTGGCACTTCTTCTTTTTGGAATTGATAAATATTTGGTTCTCTAAACCCACTGCTTCTAAATATGCTATTTATCAATAATGTTAAATCATAATCATTAAATTTTTTAGGAAGGTAAAAATCAAAATATCCTTTTTCTTCTGTTGCATAAATTTTTTTAATTTCATCTTTTTGCAATAATGTTGAGATTGTTTGATTAACAAGAGATGTTTTAGAAAGCTTATTTAATGCCTCATTTTTATTTTGTACAGAAACACTATAATTTTTATAAGCTGGAATAAAACTATTTAAAAACAATATTAAAGCTACAAAAAACAATATAACTATTACTAAATTAATAAATAATCTCATTGTGATAAATATTGGCTTATTTTAAATGTGACCACAAAATTTACCGTGTATTTATCTTTATCAAAACTTACATTTGTTATTTTTGCATCTGGAAATTCCCTTGCACTATTAAAATATTTAACAACCTTTGCATATTCTAACCAATCTGATACAGTTGAATTTAAAGATATTTCATTTTTGTTCATATCAATAGATATTGAGTTAACTTTTAGATTTTTAGGAAGATAAAGATTTATTCTTGTTAATATAGGGCTAACAACTTTTTTTGTTTTTATAAGATTATCTAATGCTATAAAGTGAATAACACTTTTATAAATGTCTTGACCTAAGGCTTGCTTTTGATATTCTTCTGAAAGCTCATTTATTTTATTATTAATCTCATCAATTTTTTTATTATTAAAATTAGTTAGATAATTTAATCCCCAGCTTCCAAAGTAAAATAAAATTATTATTAAAATTAGTCCTAAGAAAAGTTTTTTTGGTAAAAATTCTAAAAATCTACCCATTTATAAATTTTAACCGAAAAAATACTTGAAACAACCTCCAATTGCATTTATTAATATTGGCCCTAAATTTAAATTCTTAACCCTCTTATCTATAATTATATACTGAAATGGATCGAAAATACTAACAGGTACTTCTCTAAATTTTCCTGAAAAACTATCCAAAAATCCATCATATAAGCTCATACCACCAGCAAGATAAATATGCTCTATTCTACAATTAAATTTTTCATTTATTTCTTCGCAAGTTTGAGACAATTCTTTTGAAAAACCATCAATTATACTATCTAAAACATTTTTGACATCTTCCTCTTCTGGTGGTATATTAAACCCTCTTTTTAAAATATACTCCTCTGCCCCATCTAAATTTACTTTCAATAAATTTGATAAAGATTCTATTAAAGATCTTGAATTTGTTTTAAGTTTTTGCGAATATGTTATAGTACCATTTGTAATAAAAATTAAATTTGAATAAGAATATCCTAAATCTACATATACTCTATTCCCCGGAATATTTTTAAAAAAGTTTTCAATTGCAAAATATTCTGTTTCTGCTCCTTTAAAATTTAATCCTGCTATTAAAGATACATTCTTTAATTTTTCTAAAAAATATTTAGGAGTTGCTGTAAAAAATATAAACCATCTTTCTGTTGCTTCTTCTAACCTAGGAGTAAATTTACTATTTCTCCATTCTATTGTAAATTCTTCAATTGATGCAGGCATATATTTTCTTGCTTCATAATTTACAGCATTTTTTAATGTGCTTAATGGTAAATATGGTAATGAAAAATATGTTGCAAATACATAAGGTGATGGTATAATATAAACAGCATCTCTTGTCTTAAATTCTTTAACTCCTGCTTCTAAAATCTTTCCTAAATTTTCTTCAAAAACTTGTGATGTTTCTAAAATTTTTGTTAATTTTTCTCCTTGTTCAAGGTTTATTATAATATAATTCAAGAGCTTTATTTTGTTCCCGGCTTTTTCAGTTTCAACAATCTTTATATTTCTTGACCCAAGATCTATCCCAAGCAAAGTTTTTCCTTTAAATATATCAAAAATGCCCATTAATAAATTATACCAAAAAATCCAAGAAATACTATCTCCTTATTATTGTTATAATTGTAAAAAGTTTTTAGATTATGGTTATTTGTGTGAAGATTGTTTAGAAAAGATAGGGTTTAGATTAGAAACATATTGTTTAAAATGTAAAAGGAGAAAGCCTTTTAATGAAAAGATAACTTCAACTTGCTGTTCTACGCTAATTAAATCTTTAATAACATTTTCTGATTATACTGAGAGTAAAATTATAGCTGATTTAATAAAGCTTGGGAAGATTCAAGGTTATAAAAAGATTTTTGAGTTTTTTGGATATTTGATAAGTAAGGAGATTAAAAAATTAGATAATGTTAATTTTGATATTTTAAAAAATTTTAAGATAGCTTATATACCATTAACTAAAAAAGTTGAAAGAAACCGCGGTTTTAATCAGGCAAAAATTTTAGCTGGAGTTATTTCAAAAGAAATTGGATTAGAAATTTTTGATGGCTTAATAAAAATAAAAGATACAAAATTGCAAACAGAATTAGATTATGAAGAAAGATTTAAAAATATAGAAGAAGTTTTTGAATGTAAAGAAAATCCTTCAAAAAATTTAATTTTAGTTGATGATGTAACAACAACAGGCGCAACATTATTTGAGGCAGCTAAAAAATTAAAAGAAAAAGGAGCAAAAAATATTATAGCCTTAACTATCTCTAAATAACTTTCTAACTGCTTCTTTTATTGCTTCTTTATCCAGTTTATATTTTTTAATTAAATCTTTCCAATTCCCTGATTCTGCAAAAGTATCCTTAAGACCAACAAACACCACAGATAAACGCTGATTCAACGCGGATTGACGCAGATAATTATCTGATTCATTATTTTCATTATCCGCGTTCATCTGCGTGTTATTTAATCCGTGTTTATCCGTGTTATATTCGTGTTCATCCGCGGTTTTATTTAATCCGTGTTTATCCGTGTTGAAATCCGCGTTAATCCGCGGTTGTACCACGATCTCGCTAATCGCACTTCCCATTCCTCCAGCAACTTGATGATCTTCAACAGTCACGATTCCATCAACATTACCTGCTACTTCTAAAATAGTTTCTATATCTAAAGGTTTAATTGTATGAACATTTAAAACATAAGAATAAATTCCTTCTTCTTCCAATTCTTTTGCAGCAAGTAAAGCTTGATAAACCAAATGGCCTGTTGCAAAGATAGCTACTGACGCAGACTTAGCAGAAGAAGATGCAGGCTTGGCAGAAATATTTTGCGTATTCTGTGTGAAGTCTGCGTAGTCTGCGTTGTTATTATTCTGCTTTTTCTGCGTTAAGTCAGCGTAGTCTGCGTTATTCTGTGGTACCCAGTATTTTTCTATCTTACCAAATCTAAATGGGGTTTCTTCTGTTGTAATTATTGGTGTTTCTGGCCTTGAAAGTCTTAAATAAACAGGTCCTTTAATTTTTGCTGATTCAATTGTTGCTTTTATTGCTTCATAATAATCACAAGGGGAAATAATTTTCATATTTGGCAATGCTCTCATAATTCCTATATCTTCTGTTGCATGATGAGTAACTCCATCTTCTCCTGTTACTATTCCTGTATGATGCCCTGCAATTTTAACATTTGAATTATTATATGCTATCATTGTTCTTATTTGCTCCCAGTTTCTTCCTGGTGAAAAAACAGAATAAGCAGAGATAAAAGGTATCTTCCCTGAATCAGCTAAACCAGATGCTATAACAGCCATATTTTGTTCAGATATTCCACATTCAAAAAATCTATCAGGAAATTTTTCAAAAAATTTATGAACCCTTGTTGATTCTTTAACATCACAAGTCAAAACAACAATATTTTCATCTTCTATCTTCAATAATCCATCTCCAAACCCATCTCTTATAGCTTTATATTCAGGATTTTCAAAAACTTTTTCGTTCAATTTTAACTCTGGATTAAGCATTATTCAATTATTCTATATCTTTTAATTTTTCTTCTATTTTTCTTTCTGCTTCTTCCAATATATCTTTTGTTTCTTGATAAAGTTGTCTTTCTTCCTGATTTAATTTTGGATCTTCGTCTAATAAGCTAATATCGTGTCTTAGATCTTGCAAAGCTTGCTTGATATGTTTTTTAAGATTTTCTTTTGCCATTTCTATTTTCTCTTTTTTAATTTCTTTATGAATATTCTCTATCCTTCGATTAACAAGGCCGATTATCAAAATTATAATTATCAACAAGAGTAATATTATTAAAAACGTGAAGTAAAGAGTATAATCCTTATGGATGATTATTTCTTTTTCTTTAGAAATTGTAGGAACAGCAAAAGTTTCTTCTTTTTGGACTGAATTTCCAGCTTTATCATAAACTACCCATTTGAATATATGGCTTCCCCCTTCTATATTTTTAATAACATCCTCAATAGTATCAGAGCTTGTACTTAAAACTAAATTATTATCCAAATAAACCTCGATTTTATCAATCCCAGAAAGCTCATCTTTTGCTTTAATCTTGAATGCAATTGAATTTGTATTTACCAAACTTAAAGAAAATTCTTCTAAAATTGGGGGGTGAGTATCTATATTAAATTTATATCTAGCAACATTACTTTGAGCTCCTTCTCCTATAAATTGAACATTGAGATAATAAATTCCATCTGGAATATTTTTAAGCTCCTTCTTTGAAATTGGAGGAGAATAACTTACAGTAGGAATAGCATTTGGATTTTTCCCATATAAAACCCTAACTTCAGTTATACCTTCTGGAACCTTCCATTCAAAAACAGGATTATTGTTATTATACCATTTTGTTTGATCAGGATGTGTGGGTGAGAAAATTTTTGGAGTAGGTAGATATGCTATAGTAGATTGCGTAGCTATTTCTTCTCTTTCAATTATTTTTTCTTTTATTATATAACTTCCTCCTCTCATATTTTTCAAAATATTCGTACCTAATCCATCATTTGCTAAAACAGAACCAGAAATAAATTTAAGATTAGCATTACCAGGTTTTATAGCTTTAAAAGTAATATTTAAAATTTTCCCTCTGCTTCCAGTAAAACCTGGATTTAAAACAATACCTTCTGCAAAAACTTCCCCATTTCCTCCTTGAGGCTCTTGTACCCATAAATTTATAATTGTCCCTGTTTTAGATAAAGAAACAAATTTTAAGAGATCTTCAGGATAAAATATCTTAAAAGAAGCAGCGTTCATTGCCTGGTCAACTGAATCAACATAAACAGAAATATTTAAAGTATCTTCTATATTTAATTCTTTACTCGAGGGTAAAATATATAAATCAGCAGCTAAAACTTTATACAAAGGCAATAAAAGAAAACCGGTTATTCCGCAAACAAGAACTAAGCCTAAAAGAAATAATTTATTGTTGATCTTTAACATATTTACTAGCTATTTATTAAGTAAAATCAACAATGAAATTTTATAATTAGTGTTTATATTTTAATTTTAACATTTTTCTAATTAATAGAGCAAAAATTAATATGCAATCTAACAAAAGTAAAACATCATCCCAAGAACATATTTTTTGAGGAGGTAAAATTGCTATTTGCTCATTACCTGCTTTATCAACTGCTTTTACAACAATATAGCTTCTTAAACTTTGGTCTTCTAATATATAAGGACTCTCTGCTTTTTTGAATTTTAAATTATTAATATCTGGTTTTGCCAAAAATATAAAAGTTATCGGTTTTTCACTAATTTCATAATAAGCAATCCCTGATTGTTTATCTTTTGTTTCAAAGGTAATGTAATATTTCCCATCAAAAATCTCTTTATTTCTTGCAAGATAAATTTTAAATGGTTCTGGAGGAAAGCTATCTTTAATTTTTAATTCTGGTTTTCTATTAATATCTAAAATATTAAAACTCTGGGATAAAGCAATTAATTTTGTTCTTGTTCCTAAACCATCATTAAGCAAAGCTTTTGAATTTTTATCGATTCCTATTTTCGCCATCCCACTTTCTTTTGCTTCAAAAATAAGATCCACCAAATCTAGGTTCCTCCCACTAATCCCACCCGCAATTATTCCCGAGAACTTAATCTGCGGACGTCGCACGTCCGAAGATTGAAGATGGGGTTTTTCGATCCAATGGGTGATAATGCTATTTCCATCCAGATAATCCCTAAAAACTAAATTGTTAGAAAGGTTAACATAAACTTCAACAGCGTTAATTTCTTCAAATTGAGTATCAAGATAAATAGGAACAACAACAAAATCGCCTCTTTTGACCTCTTTTGCTTCTATCTTAGGTTCTATTACTGCTGCATTAGCAAAACTAACACTAAATAACACGAAAAATAATATAATAACACTAAACAACACGAAAAATTTTCTTAAGCTTTTGCATTGTTTCATTGTTATTTTTCGTGTTTTTTCGTGTAGCATTATAAAGTTTGTGTTTTTTCGTGTCATTATCCGGTCCAGTAATATGCCATTATACTAAAATCAATTAAATCGACCTTGCCATCTCCATTTAAATCGACTTTTTGTTTTGCTTCTTTCGTTAATGGTCTTTTATACCAATAAGCAAGAATAGAAAAATCAATTAAACTTACTCGACCATCACAGTTTAAATCAGCCTTACCACAAACTTTTTTAACTTCTTTTGAAACTGTTCTATCTCCAACCTTAAAACTTATAACTCTTGAATAATTACTTACTAATTGATTTGCTAAAATTGATTTTGATTTTGTAAAGTGATCTCCTTTTTCTAAAATATCAGTTCCTAATTGGTATAAATAAAAGCCATCTTTAGTAGATGTTGTTCTAAAAAATAATTCTTCTTCAGAGCCTACGCTGATTAAAACACTTGCTTCTGGTTGAGTATAACCAAAAATTGAAATAAACTCTCCCCTTTTAACTTCTAATTTATCAACATCAATTGTTGGTGAGAGTAAAATACTTCCTGCTGTTATTGTTTGTCCTGTTTCTAATTTAACAGGAAAAGTATATAAACTGCTTCTTTTTCCTTCTTTATCTTCTGAATATAAAGTGAATAAATAAGTTCCTGGAGATAGATTGTCTAAAGTAAAAGAAAATTTTGCATCATCACCAGCTATTGTTGTTGCTTTTATTGCTCCATCAGACATTAATGTTACTTCACTTTTAGGTTGAGCATAGCCAGAGATTATTATTTTCCCATATTGAGGGATAAAGCCACCTCCACCTCCGCCACCCCCGCCACTTGGAATTTTAATAACACATCCACTAAAATTTAAAGTACAATCTGTGTTGCAGCTTAAGCTTCCTCCTGAATAGCCAAAATTAAAACAAGTCAATCCTCCAAAATCATTACCATCGCATTGTTCATTTATTTCTTTGATTCCATTACCACAAACTCCTGGGACAATAGCAGTAACTGTAACAGACGCACTTTTAATTTTTTGATAAACAAAAAAAGAAAAAATTATTATTGAAGCAAGTATAGATATCTTTGATATTTTTGAAAATCTATCCATACATTAATTTTATTATAAATAGCCCACAAATGGCAACGAATTATTTGCTGCAATTCGTGTTTATTTATTTGCCTTGCGTTGCTTTTCTAATTATATACTCATTATACTTCTTGATAAGCCTTGGGAAGACAAAAACTATTAAAATTATCAAGATTAAAATAATAATCACTGCTTTGATTGGTAACATAAAGAACCAGTAATTGAAAACAATATTTTTACTTTGATTTAAACCATAATAGATATTAAATTTAGCCTTATAAGGACCAAAAGCAAAATTATTTGACCATTCATTTTCTAAAACTTTCTCCTTACCAGGCAAAATTTGGAGCTCTCTTTCATTAACTCTTAAATTAGCTATTAATCTTCCAAAAGCATTTCTAATTTCTACTTCTCCTGTTGGTTTTACATAAGTATTTCCTTCGTTCTTGATTTTATAAGCAAATTTAACAGGAAATCCTAAATATATTCTTTTTCCCATAAATTCTGATATAGATATTTTATCAATTCTATTTCCAGAAACATTAATATAAACTAAACTCAAAACATTAACACCCATTGCCACTCCACTTCCTTTTTGCTTTGCTGGCATAGTTCCAAATCCAATAGCTAAAAAATGTCCTCCAGGAGGAGCATCTTTTGGTACATTAATAACAACAGGAACTTCAATCATCTCTTTAGGCGGAGCAGAAACTTTTTCAGGAATTTTAACCCATTCTATTTCTGGAGCATTTTCGATCCAAATTTTTACTCCTCCTTCATCTTCAGTAAATCCTTTAACAACAGAATAAAGATAAGTAGATGTTTCGCCATCATTTCTTGTATAAATAGAAAATTTAATTTCTTCTCCAGGATTAACATTAAATTCAATTTTAGCAGGAGCAATTGTTACTGCCTTAGTAAAATTAAAAGCTATCAAGCTTATGCCTACAATTATTAGCAGAAATAATTTTTTACTACTCATTGATTTCTAATATTTTTATTTAATTATACGCGAATTGCAACGAATAATTCGTCGCCATTCGTGCTTGCCATTCGTGCTTATTAATTAGAAGAACAATTATAAGTTATCGTATCTTGATAGGAACCTGCAGGAGTTAAACCAGAAACAGCTGCTTTATGAGTAACAACAACTTCTCTATTTGCTGTTGGAGCTGAAGACGTAGCGAGTATAGTATAGGAAGTTGTTAATCCTCCCACATCATTTCCAGTTTTATTATATTTCGAATTTAAACTTAAAGTTGAACCAGATCCCGCTGTTGTCGTTGCTGCTTGAATTCCATAACCTTCTGTCCCAGCTACTAAGGTTGCATCTGTTGATTGAATTAAATAATTAGCGCTTGAATTATACAAACCTGGATTTGTACCATTTCCTTGATCTTTTACTTGAACCTGACACCCAGCTGCAGGATTGCAAGAAACAGTTACAGTAACATTTGGATTAGATGTATAAACATTACTTGGATCAATTGTACCAAAGGCAGTAGTTGATGTTGAAAGAGTGCAAGTAACAGAAGTAGGCACTGATGCAGTTACAGTAACAGTTTGTTGTGCTTTAGCTAAATAAACAAGAAACCCGCAAATTGAAACTATTAAGGTTATGCTTATTATTAACCCGTTCTTTTTAATTTTCATTTATCTAAATTTTTATTAATTTCGACCGTTTTATTTTTTATATTTTATCATATATTTAATCAAAAATCAAGTCAAATTATTCACATCTTGATTTAGAATAAAAATCCTTATTTTTTATTGTGCTGTACATGTATAAGTAATTGTATCTTGATAATCTCCTGTTGGCGCTAAAGATGAAACACTTGCTTTATGCCTAATATTTATAGTAGCATTATTTACTCCAACTGAAGAAGTTGCTAAAACAACATCAGTTAAAGAGAGCCCACCAACATCATTCCCGTTTTTATTATATTTTGGATTTATTGAAATTGAAGAATTAGTTGTTGTTGCCTGAATTCCATAACCATCTGTTCCAGCACTTAAAGTTGCATCTCCTGATGAAATTAAATAAGTTGGAGATGTTGATTTATATAAACCAGGATTTGTTCCATTTCCAGCATCTTTAACATTAATTTGAAAACCGCCACTTGAAGTAATAGTAATAGTTATATCAGGAGAGGAAGTTGAAACAGCAGAAGGAGATAAAGAAGAAAATGAAGTTGATGTTGCAGATAAAGAACAAGTAACAGCTCCCGCTGCTGCAGTTGTAATTTGAGGAATAACTGTATAATGTTCTAGAAGTGTTCCATCATTTTTTACAACCCTAAGACAATAAGTAGTATTTGCTGGTGCACCATTATCTTTTAAAGAAAAATCCCATTTACCATCTTGGCCAAAATTAATAGCTGCAATAGAGTTGGTAAAAGGATTTAGTTCCTTGTAGGTTTGATTAACAATTGTGTCTGCTCCATAAGTTGGATCATTAGCATTGGCAGTTAAAGGAGCACCATCGCTTGGTGTAGGGTTATCGTTAAAAGCAATAACTGTTGAAGTAGTAACATCAGTATAGGTTTCCCCATTAAAGCTTGTATCACATAAACCATCTGATCCTACTTGGGCAAATTGAAGCTTAAAACTTTGACCATTTAAAATGAGCTTGCCTGATTCAATACGCAAAAGTAATCTTAATCTAAAAGCCTGTCCTGCTGAAGTTAAAGTTGCTGCTGTATCTTGATTAGCTAAAGGAGTTCCTACATCAGTTGAATCTAAATTATTAAAAAATCTATAGGCAGATTGATTAAATGTTGGCGAT
>Ga0080004_1165303_pt1 | contig 14330 bp, 21 predicted proteins | sample WasSprMetagenome_FD_69207 | JGI IMG/M metagenome (GOLD analysis project Ga0080004, IMG submission 69207) | Sulfidic aquatic microbial communities from Washburn Spring, Yellowstone National Park, USA - WS (SPADES assembly) (version 2) | ecosystem: Environmental > Aquatic > Thermal springs > Hot... | reverse complement strand
GGGTGGGGGGGATTTTTGTTTGGTTTGTGGTAAACGGGCTGTGGGCAATTAGGGAGTTGATGGGGATGAAATTGGTACTGCCGTTTTCCGTAGTCGAGGGATATCTGGAGCACGCCACGGTGTGGGGCGCCGTGTTCACCGGCGTGGCCACATTCATATTCTTCGGCTCCGTCCTGCTGTTAAACGCCATATTCTCCAAACCAACGGCCGCGGAGCCCCTAATCTACTACCGCCAGGTCGTATTCGTAGCCGAGGCGCCTCCTAAGGCTGAGGAGAGAGAGGCCGGGGCTGAAGGCAGGAAAGCCGTGGTTAGGAGGGCCGGGTAAAGTTTTTAAAAATTAGACAATTTTTTCTTTATGCTGAGGATTCCGATACCGTGGCTTGCGGCGCTGGTGATATCTGCCGCCGCGGTGACTGTGTACTTCTACGTCAACACGTTGCCGTATGCGATCCCCGCCGTCTTTCCCAGCGGCGAGGTGGTGGAGATGTCCAGCTGGGACTACGTGTTTGCATACGCCTCCGCCTACCCCGTGAAGATTCAGTCTAATGCCACGCTCGACTCAATCGCGTGGGCTAAGTACGGCATCGTCGTGGCGGCGCCTGAGGTGCCGGATGGGGGATCTGTGTTTGGCGGTGACGGCAGGCGCGTCACCTGGCTGATAACGAATATATCGGGCACAATATGGACGTGCTACTACCACCCCGAGGCGGCCTTCGGCGGCGCCTACCTGTGCACCCAAAACGTCGTGAGTAAGATAAGTACGTACTTCTACCTCTACGTTCCTATACCTCAGGGCATTGTGGACACGGCGGCATACAACACCTTAGTCGAGAGGATTAGAGGCGCGGCGCGGCTGGGCGCCGTCGCCTTCGACAAGCCTGTGTACATACTGTTCGGCAACGTCTACATGTACAACGACACGACAATAGGCATATCTGTGTACCAGGGAGACGGCGTCTTGACCACGATACCCATAAAGACGTTGATGCAGAAGTCCGCCGCGGGGATCGAGTTCTACCCCGAGTACTACATGGGCTCAGTCTACTCCATACCTGGAGAAAAAAACACAAAGATATACTGGAGGGCTATCTACATAGTTGCGTTCAGGCCCGCCGCGGGCACGTCGGCTAGGGTGACGCTGTCGGGAGGGCCGGGGCCATGAGAAGAGAGAAGAGGGAGGCGCTTGCCGCCGCGGCCGCCGTGGCGGCTGTAATAATACTGTGCATAATATTCTGCCGCCCGCAACCGCGGCTTGAGGTGTACCAGCCCACCGTGGCGGTCTATCAAGGCGCCGACCTCATAGCTGTGGAGGACTTCGCCGCCTCCACGGTCGTGGCGTACAACACGTTTAGAATAGACGTAACCGCGCCGCATGAATACGGCGCCATACCGCTGTGGGGCGGCTGGTCTCTCCGCGGCAACATATCCACGTCGCCGCTTGTGGTTAACTTAAGAGACGTGGGCGGCCCCGACGCATACATCTTGGTCTTCGGCGTGGCTTCGAGGAACGAGACGCTTAGGCAAGACTTAGGCAACGGGTTCTTCGTATATGCCGACAAATACGGCGGCTACGTCACGTTCAACAAAACCCTGGCGGCGTGGTGCCTCAGGCCCCCGGAGCAGTACGTAGATGTATACGTCTGGCTCCCGTCGTCTGCATGCTCCTACACCGACGCTAGATATATTATCAGGGTGACGCCCAGCTGGGGCATAGCCTCCATCAACACCATCGCCGTGCCGATTTACAAAAAGACCATTGTTAAGGTGCAGGGCGTCATGCCGGGTTGGCACGTGTATACAAACAAGACAGGCGTCTACTACCTCTCTGCGGCGCCTTAAAGCTTTTAAATTAGCACATTTTTTCTCTACATGCAGGACAGAGCCAGCATGGTTGTGGTCGCGGTCGCAGTGGTGGCGCTGATCGTGGCGGTGTACGCCGTAGCCACAATGCCGAAGCCGTACCAGCCCCCACCCACCGCGTCGGCCACAGTCAAAATCGCGGACAAGGTGGTCGTCAGCCGCCCAGGCACCTACGAGGTGAGGCTGGGCTGGATCTACGTCAAAGACGCCCCCGCGGTGGTTCAGCTGACTGCGAATTACACGTACATATGGTTCCTCCTGGACGGGCAGATGTACGGCAACGCGGTCAACGCGCTCCTGGCCCCAGGCAACCACACTGTCGCCGCGATAGTAAGCGTTGCTAGAAACGGCACGGCAATAAATATAAACTATAAGATAGCGGGTTAGTATGATGCGGCTTCCTTTCCCCGTGGTGCTGGCGGCGCTTGTGGTGGTGGCGGCGGGTACTGTGCTTGTTACGCTGTCGTTTAAGCAGGCTACGTACACAATAAACGCGACCTCGTTTGCAGTAGGCGAGGGCACGTGGATATACCTGAGCTACATACCGCAGCACATTACGCTGGTCGGCTTCAAGAACTCCACCTTCACGGCGGAGTACAGGATATGCATCTACGCCGACGCCGTGTGGAACGCGACCGGGTCGCTCTACGGCGTGGTGTACAGGTTCCTCCCCGTAGCCGAGTCGCAGTGCTTCTCGCCTGTGGTTGACGGCGACTTCATACAGATCACGGTGCGGCAGATGCTGACTAAATACACGAACTCGACGATATTCGTACAGCGCACAAAGTAACCCCACCCCTTTTTTCAAACTTTTTAATCCGTACGTATCCTACACTATGTTCATCCCATTGGCGCTGGGGACGTTCGTAGCGCTCCTAATTGCGCCTAGGCATATGTTTTGGCGGTTGCTGGCGGCCGCATTTGTGTCGAGTGCGGTGGCGGTGGCGGCGCCGCAGTGGTACTGGCTCTTCGCGCCTGCCTGGATCTTGGCCGTGGCGCTTAAGGTCATTATGTCTGAGAGGCCGTCGGTGGTGGGGACGTTTGTGTTGGTGCTGGCAGGCATATTGGTGTGGGCCTCGGACAACACCGTGATTTCGCAGGCCCTCACGGCGTTTGCAGGAGCTTTAGCTTATGTAATAATACAGATTTTCAAGGCGCTGGGCGAGGCGTTAGGCTTTGCCGGGGCCGCTGGTAGCGCGGTCGGCGCCTCTCTGGCGTGGACGTATTTAGCCAGGAGGCTTGAGAGGACGGCTGAGGAGGTGCCCTTCGCCGCAATGGCTGTGGTGGTGATCGGTTGGGTCATGATAACCGCCGTCGTCAACGCCGTCGGCGCCGCCTCGGGGCAGTTCTCCGAGCTCACGGCTATGGCGTTTCAGGCGCTGGCGGTGGTGATCGCATTTGTGAGCATATACAAAATATATGAGGCGTTTAAGGGCGTGGTCGAGTCGGCAGTAGATGCGGCCGTGGGGGTGCCGTTCCTAGCCGCGGCCTTCCCCCAGCTGTGGACGGCGCTGGTGCCCCTAGTCGCCGTCTTTGTCATACTAGACACGGCGTTTTCAGCCTTTAGCCGGCGGTACGGAGTGGCCGCAATAGCCATTGCCTTCGCTATGGCATATGTCCGCCGCCCCTGACATACTCGCCGCGTTTATCAGGTTCATAGCGTACGCCCCATTTTCAGTGGTACCTGTATTGACCTGGTCTGTGTTTATGGCTGTGGCGCTTTCGCTCTACTTCTACTACAAACCAATGCCGCTAGACTATATATTTACGCCGATTGCGGTCGCCTACATTATGTACGCGGCGTATAAGAGAGACCGGTGGCCAGGCTTGGCAGGCGCCGCCTTAGGAGTCGTATTGATACCTACACTGAGCGGGGTGGGAATATTGGCAGATGCTTCACAATTCTTTTGGCAGATGATGAAGTACCTGGTTGCGGCGCTTTGGCAGTTCACAATGGCGTGGGCCGCGCCGGTCTTCATCGCCGGCTTAATGGCAGGGCTGTTGCCGTTTGTGTCGATAATATTCGGCGTCATCGCAGGGCTCATTGTGGGGTTCTCAGTATCTGGCGTCTCGATGTACATCCAATTCATAACCTCATCCGCTAGGAAGTTGATACACAAATTCACGGAGCAGCTCCCGCCCGGGGCGCAGGCCCTGACCGCCCTCCCCGCGGCGGCTCTGGTGATGGCCGTTGAGGTTTCCCTAGCCATGATAATACTGATATTTGCGTTGCTGTTTGCCGTAGGCTTCCTGCTGGGGTCTGTGGTAGGCATCTATATTGCGCAGGTAAAGGTGGCCGCGGACGGCGCGGCGTTTATCATCGGCCTGGTGATTTCCAACTTCTGGCACCGGATGAACATAGAGGCGTTTTCCCCAGCCGCATGGCTGGCGGCGGCGCTTACATATGTCGCAGGGGCGGGCACCCCCGCCATGCTGATGGCGCTCGCCACGCCGACTCTCCTTTCCCGCCTCTACGGATACAAGGCATATACCTGGATGGCCGTGGCGCTCTCCGTGCATTCGTTTCTAGTGTGGATAGGCGCCGTATAAAAAACCCCCTTTTTCCCAAACCTAAATTTATATAAAGAGAGGTGCAAAAGTTTTTAAACAGGTACATTTCATAGACACATGTCGGTTACTGTAGAAGAGATCAGAATCGCCAACGTCCCCGACACAGTAGTCGGCTCCGAGGCGGTGGAGGCGACTGAGGAGCTCTACAAGTCAAAATACGCGATGAAGACGTGCGACTACATTAGGACGGCGTTCCCCGACCAATTCAAGTTGATGTTCAAGAGCTACGAGGAGTGCGTCTACCAGCTCTCAGCCGGCGCCGACATCGGCTTCGACAAGTGGAAGACGGCGTACCCGTCCGGCCTCGCGGCTTGGGCCAAGGCATCCGCCACCCGGGCCCGGTAAAAACCTTTTTTTCCAACACCTTTTTCTTAAAACATGTGCGAGTGTCTAGAGAAGGTGCTGAAGGAGCTGGAGTCCAGAGGCTTAATTAAGAAGAGGGGGGTGCGATGAGGTGGCTGTTTTCGATCGTACTGCCTGCGGCCTACGCCGCAGTTAGGCTGTACCTCGAGCATCAAGGCGCCGCGGCGGCGGTTGCCGTTACGGACGTGGCTTTCTTGGTGGCGTTCCTGTACACGCTGAGCGACGACATAGAACGCGCGGCTGGCGAGCTGGGGATACACGGCATCTACAACATAATGATAGTGTCGTGGGTCGCCGCAGTGCCCCAGACCATAGTGGCGCTGTACTTCGCCCAGGCGGGCAAATACACGGCGGCGTTTCTCGACTCGATGGTGTCCACGTTAGTAGACGCCTTCTTGGTGACCGCGCTGGTCAGGCTCCAGTACCTAGACGCCATAAAGAGGGACTGGCACCTGATCGCGCTGTGGGTGGCCGCCACGCTGGCATTCGGCGCGCTGGTGGAGGCCCCCGTGCGGCTCTCAATACCGCATGAGTACTACTGGGCGTGGTTCCTCATAGGCGCATTCGGCCTGCCGTACCTCTTCAGCCGCGGCGTGCCGGGCAGGATTCGCTTCAACGCTAGAACCGCCGTGAGCCTTGCGGTGAACACGGCGCTGATAATATACGTGGCTTGGGATCTCGGCCAGGCGCTGGTGACGTGGCACATGTCTGAGACGGCTCTGGGCGCCGTGGCAGCGGTGGTGGCGACCCTCCCAGACCTGCTGGTGGCGCTGTCGATAAGAGCCACCTTGGCCAGGGCTATTGAGGAGTTTGCCGCAACCGAAGACGCCATAAGGACGATGTTTGCCGCGGCCATCCACGACCAGATATCCGTACCCGCGCTGATTGTATTAATTGCCCCGGCCGCGGTCGGCGTCTTCCCGCACTGGCTCAACGTCTGGGTGTCGGTGCTCAAATTCACGCTCCTCTCCAGGCGTGCCTTCGCCTACTTCGGCCTCCCGGCCGCAGTGGCCACAATTGCATACCTGGCGTTGAGTTTTTAAACTGCGGTTTTTTCTATACATATGCGTAGCATATTGTCGGTATACACGTTTGCCACCGCCGTGGCGCTGTTCCTGCTATTCATAAGTCCGATATTCCTGTTCTTCTACGGCCCGTTCGCGCTTGTCGTAGGTCTGCTCCTCCTAATTAGCGGCCTTCTGACAGCCATGTTCGTCTACGACTACATGACATACGCCGTAGAGGAGTATAAGGAGTTCGCGCCGCAGGGGGTGGGTCTCTCTGTGCTGTTTACCCTGTCTTACGCGATAATGTACATGTCCCTGATGGCACTAGGCATCTTTGGCGACGGCGCGATAAACCTGGTCGTGTGGGCCTCTGTCATGATATCCGCCGCGCTCATGCTGTATGTGATGAAGAACGTGCCCCTCCACATCACCTCAGGCAATCCGGTGCTGGACGTGGCCGCTGGCGTCAAGACCCTCCCCCTGGCGTTGCTCATAGGCCTACCCCTTGCGTGGATATTCGCCGCGTTCTACGAGGCGCTCAGGATGTTCGCAAGACGCGCCACCATGGCGGCCATCTCGGTCATGGCGTCCATATTCCTGGCGCCGCTCGCCCTCCTGGTGCTATCCACAACCAACGTTGGAACCAACGCCTTCGTGCTATCGGTGTTTGCGCCCCTGACGCATGCGGGCTCGATGCAGTTCACCGGAGTAGAGGTGCTGGCGTGGCCAGGCATTATCGGCTGGGAGGAGCTCACGGCGCGCTTCATGCTCCCTGCCGTCGGCCCGCTCGCCAACTACATGTTCGTCGTGCTCCACGCGCCCAGCCGCTGGCTCATGGCGCTGTTCCTGGCCCCCGCGATATTGGCCGTGATCTCAATGGGCACTAGGTGGCTGACTGAGGTGTATAAAAAACATGGCCTCATCGGCTCCATTGCCGCCCATAGCGTCTATAATGGCATGTTAGGGTGGCTTATCGGCTTGATATACTTCCCGCTCCTGACGCTTGTGACGCTTATTGTGCTCATAATAGCTTATATATATGTGAAAACTCGTGAAACATGATCGCGGAGTACGCACGCCTGGCGGTGGCCGCAGTTGCGGTGGCCGTTGCGTTAGCCGTAGTCGCCGCCAACCAGCTCATGATACACGACGCCACGGTTAAGCTAACCACCGACTCGCTAATCGTTGCCAAACAGATACAGTTTGTAAACGGCACGTGCCCCGTCATGAAGGCTGGTCCATTTGAAAGCACGGACTGCATCCGCCAAATAGGCGACTACTACATCGCCTACGTGCCGCCTAAATACGTGGTAAAGATAAAGGAAGGCTGGGTTATCGGTTTCTACCAAAAGGTTGAATAAAAAACCAACTTTTTTCAACGCTTTACTTTTTTCAGCTCCTCCAGCTCGGAGCGGCAGGCGTTTAGCTCCGCCTCGTACCTGCGTATCACGTCTGTCAACATGTCTAGATCCTGCTTCTCTGCCACGCAGAGCTTTGCCCTTTCAAGCGCCCACATCGCCCTAGCCGCCTCGTATGGCGGCGCGATGCACTCAATTGATACCTTGTCGCCCCGCTCTATCACATGTCCAAGACACAGGTAGACGTCGGCTGGCGCCGTCCTGGACTTCGCCGCCGCGTCTATGCCAGCCACCTCTACCAGCCTGCCCTTTGTGTCACGTAGAAAGCCGCGGTTGTCGTAGTGCACCTCGACCACCTTAACCCCCGCCGGCTCCCATACTATGACCGTGTAGTAATAAAGCGCGACAAAATCTGGGGCGCGGATTACATACGGCACCCGTCTCTCCCTTAGGAGCGTCTCAAACGTCGAAAGCGCGCCATGGGGGTACGGCCAGCACTCCCTGCCTCCGACTCCTACGCCCCATCCGACGCCCCATGCGCTATCTTTGGAGACGCATATCTCGCGCCGCATCTTGTCAATAAATATTGTGACTAGCTTATCAAGCGTAGCGTCGTATGCCTTGTACGACGCGGCTATGGACATAGTATCGCTATATCGACCTCCTTACCCACAATGTTTTCAAGCACATCCCTGACGTCCTGCGGGACATCTCTTACATGTAGATACAGCATGTAGTATCCGTGGCTCGTCCGCCACAGCTTGCCCTTTAACTTATAGCAGACGCTCATGTGCTCTCCACAGTCTCTACTTTCTTCTTCTTAGCGCGTCTCTTTCCACTGTCTTCCGCCTCCTCCTTCTTCTTCCTACCGCGTCTCTCGAAGCATGTTTTGCCATATGCCAGCTTCAGCCAGTGGGCCTTTGCCTCTAGGAACCGGCGCAACTCGTGGAATTCCTCAGGCGACTTTACTGTCATTTGAAACATCTTGGCGAATCCGCTCTCGGTTTTTGCCACACATATCACTTGAGGCGTGGGTATTGTCAGCCTTAGGTCGCCGTTAGACGTGCTATATGTGTATAACATGTCTATGTCTATGAAGTCCTCCGCGTTGATTACCAACACGCCGCGTCGGGTCAATAGCTCTATGGCATCTTTCGCGCGGCTTAGCAACTCTCTACAATGGGGGCAGTCCTTGCTTACCACAAGGAAGCACTGCGCGCAACTCATAGCGATGCGTCTAGAGCTAACGCCATTATGTAACTCTGCATGTTTCTAAGAGCCATAACGACGCCTTGGTACACCCGGCAAGGCGGCTCGTATGTGATCGCAGAAACCCAGGCTTTCGACACATCCTTAAGCGGTATGTTCGTCGTGGCGATGAAATGGAGCCACGCGGACTTAATTGCGTTTAATGCGACGCAACACTCGGCGCGGGGGTAGTACCACCCCGCGGCGTATCTAGAAGACGTTATCCCCTCTACCGTAGCCGTTATCATTGCAGATATGTACGCAAGGTATATGTAGTTCTTGCTTAACATGTAGAGCGTGGCGGCGCGGTCTTTATCCACCTCTACGGCCACCGCGGCAACTCTACGGAGGTGCTCCGACCTTGTGGAGTGCTTTATGTACTCAATAATCGCGGATAGGTCGTCGGCGTTCTTAGCCTTAACCGCGGCTGACGCGATGGAACTAACCACGTCTGGATCTAGCTCTGGATTGATCAGGCACATAGACGTCCATTCCGCATGGATATAAAAATTTTACCCACACAGACAGTTAAATTTATATAAAAGGAAAATAAGTAGGACATATGGCGCCCACGGCCTCAGAGCATGGAATACCGATCAGCACGAAGACCATAGCAGCAATTATCATAACAATTGCCGCCGTGGCGTGGCTCATATTATCCAACATGCCGCCCGCCCCCGCCCCGAAGGAGCCGCCGCGCGTGGTTAAGATAAACGCCACGACACCCGCACCGCCTCCTCCTCAGCAACCGCAACAGCAAAATATCATAGGCCTCTTCATGTGCCGCGGAGAGGCCTACCGGACGCGGGCAGGCATAACCATCTGCGGCGTGGAGATGGTGACAGATCAATACGTTTTCATCAGGCGCGGCTGGATATATGCGCCTAACTCGACGTTTGCGCTCCTTGGCGACGTCTCGACCTGCCGCTTCTCTGTTTCGGTAAACATGCTTCATCTAAACTGCACCGCCCCCATCATGGTGGTGAGATGATGGACTTCGTGTTTCAAATAGTGCTTGTTGCGCTGATAATTGCAGTGTGGATAGACGTGGCCAGGCTCCACCGCCGTCTCGAACGGCTCGAAGAATTTACTAGATACATATACAGCCTAGCCTACTACACGTACTACAGCAAGGAACACGTCTCGCCAAACGTAACGGAGAGCGCAGACGAAGCCGCCGTTGGGGATACGGATATGGTGAAAGAGAGTTGCGTCATGGAGATTGTCAGCCGCATGGGTTGCGTGGACATGGCCGAACTTGTCGAACGTTGCGGCGTGTCTAAGTCGTTTATACTGAATAAGATATACCGGCTCAAAAAACTCGTTTCTATGACCAAAGAGGGTAAGGTCTGTCCCAAAAACTGAAAAAATTTTTTTCGGCGTTTCATCAACGGCGTTATTCTGGAAGCTCGTCGACCTTAGCCGAGTCTAGGAACATCTTGACAAACCGGGCAAGCGGCATCGCGTAGCCATACCGCTTAACCCCGTTTACCATGTAGACGTTTTTCTGAATTCCAGCCAACATGCGGGGGGCGCCAGGAATAAGGGGCGTCTTTGCCAAAATCACCACGCTCACACGGCCGTCCTTAGCCAGCCTATCCAATATGTTGACCACAACTGCGGCATCTTCGGCAAGTCGGTCCTGCGTCTGCGACACTGCCGTCACGTACATATTCTTTATGACCATGACCACCTCATACACATCGTCTGCTAGCGCGCGGATATCGCCTTTAGGCGTGGTAAACGATATACCTGCGCGGCTCGGGTTCTCCAAGATATGCCTAAGCACTTTGACGGCCGATAACTGGCTCACCTTAAGCTCCTCTGCGGCAAATTTGTAGGCGCGTTCCACTATGGCGTCGTCGTCACGTAGAGACAGCCTCTCCGACCTCTTCTCTTCGCGGATTTCGCTAACTATCTGCCTGATGTAGTCAGCCATCTCAGCAACCACCGCATCGCCTGGGTGCTCCCTAACCACTACGTCCGCTATTTTCTCTATCAATTCAAGCAAATCTGCCGACTGAATTAGCTCATTCCCATATTTACTCCACAGCCGCGCGGCGTAGCCGTAGACAGGCTTAACTTCGGGGATACTTTCAAACGCCCCGGGCTTTATGGGCTCGAAGTCCCACGCTAGCTCTATGAACCTGCGGATAAGTGCGTAGTCTGAGCTTTCCGAGGCCGCCTCTCTTATAAATGTTGAAAACGGCACGTTTGTAAACACCACTACGCCCCTAAGGTTTTTGAATTTGACAGCTATTCCGTGGCCGTGCTTGGCGGCCTGCACCCCGGTGGTGCCTAGCCCGACAGCGGCCGATAGTAGGATCGATGCGTTGTTTATCAGCGCCTTTTTCGTCTGCTCGTCGAGTATAAGCGGCAGGCGGTTAAGTGCCAGGAGGTTGCGCATCTGCGGCTCCGTCCTCACGGCGCCGTCTACTCTTATGTTATACGCTTCAAGCGCGTCCTCGCCGCCTAGCATCGGCGTCAATATGTGCCTGGCTAGCGTTGATTTCCCCTCGCCGCCCCGGCCGACATTATAGATGACATAGTCCACGAAGCTTTTCTTCCTAACTCTTATAAGTGGCGTAACCAGCTTCGCCAATATAGCCATAACGTTAAACCACGCCAGCTTTGCGTTTCTGGCGGAGTAGAAGTTCACTATCCAACTGTAAGCGTTTACAAGCGGCTCTATGCCGTAGTCTACCTTATCTAGCACGTCGGCAGGGTCGACTATTGAGTCGTCGGTGAGCCCGGCCGACATGACGGATTTGACACGCGGTAGCACCTCCTTGATTTTGTCGACCAGCTTCGAGTCGGCTGTTATTGAGTACGGTGGGAACTGCCTTACCGCATGTAGGAAGTCGTCCCACTCGCCTACAGGCGCGGCCACTATTAGCTTGCCACTATCTGTATACGCCACGTAGTACTCCTCGCCGTAGAACGGATCTAACACTACTGCTATTTGGGCAGGCAGGAGCGCCACCTCTTTTATATTCTTCTTTTTCTTCCTGATATACACAGCTTCAACCAGCATGCCCATGGGCGCGGTTTTTGCGCGTATGTATTTGACGCACCTGACGCCGCGGCTGTCCACCTCGCGTTCCAAACACCGTCTCATTTTAACCTCAGACTTTGCTATTATCCGCTTAAGGCTCCTAATTACATCTTCCACATCCTTAGCCGACCTGCCTGTCTCCTGCGCCACCTGAATCAGCTCGTTACGGAGGCCGGGCCAGCCGTAGAGGCGCCACTCCCGCCCCTCCAATACGCCGCGTAGGATATAGTCGTCTTTTTTCCTGTCCACGTCGCTATAGACCGACGACGCCCACGACTCTAGCGCCTCATAGAATTTAGCTATGGACTCGTTGCTGTAACACGCCCGCTTCAATATCCCGAGTAGCGCCACCAGGACGTGGTTGCGGTGGCCAGGGACATACCAGTCCTTAACCACCTCAATTATCTTATCTATATCTCCGTCCGAGAGCTCGCGCATGGAGCGGCACCTTTCTGGCTTATCTACCTCACGCGGTTGTTGTGGAGCCGCCCCACTCAATGCCTCGATAAGCGCCTTGAATTCATCTATAGACAGCTCTTTGGGGTCTCTGAATCCACCGTCGGCCCACGGTGGCGTGACCCATTCATACGTGACGCCGCTAGGGTGTATTGATGGTGGAATCAATTGATACCCCCTTATCCTGATTTCAACCGCCCCGCCCATTAGCTTGGCGACCCCCCCGCCTAAGATCTCCTCGGCCTCACGTGGCACCAAGATGGCATATGCCTCACCCCTTACGGCTTCGCTTAAATCAAAGTCGTGGTCTTTGTGGCGGCACGCCACCGGACCACACGTTATGTCGTGCTTGTCGCCGTCTTTAGGACACCGCGGCCCCGTTAACCAGTGCCACGTGTCTTTTAGCGTCTCGCGCACCTCTGGGGGGAACTTTGCAGGATCGTCTACGTCTATTATCGCAAGCACGTGTACGGGAAAATAAGGATTGATACGGCCTAGGAGCGCTATACCAGTTTGCTTCTTTTTAACGCCACGGTCCTCAAACAGTTCTACGAGGTCTCTACAGTGCCGGTCGTAGCAGTCCTTGTAGCGCGGCGCTAGCGGCTCCTTCTTCGCGTCTACCGGAATTACGTTATACCCCCGCCCTATCAGCTCTTCATGTACTGTCTTAACTGACATGTCTTAGCTCGTACTCAGCTTTGCATCTTACGCATGTTAGGTTTCTAGACGCAAACTTCTGCACCAACACTCCGCCGCATTGCGGACAGCGCGGCCAGGCAAGCGCAATGAGGTCTTTGACATTTATCCGCGAGTAGACGCTATCGCGCGCCACTTCATCAATGACGTGGCGCGATTCCTCCGATATTTTCATCGTATGGTATACCGGCCCCGATTTGGCTGTCATCAAGACTATGAAAACATGTATTTATAAACGTTTCCTCATTTTTTACTCACGACTTATGACACGAAAACGGCGCAGAAACCCTAACGCCGCCAGAAAAACAGAAAATTAAAGTATATAAAACTAGGCGGGGGGCTCCGCCGACTTTATATAGCAGTTAAGCAGGATTTTCACGACATCGTCGTAGCTCTTAAACCCAAACCTCTCCTTAATTTCGCTAAGTTGTATGTATGTATCCCGCTTAACTGCAATCGTTGTAAACACAACACTTAGTCTAACGCGGATTTATAACTTTAACTACACAAACATCCATGGTGGTGATAGTGGAATAACCATGGAGGTGAATGCAGTAAATATGCGAAACTAGACACATAACCATGGAGGTGATTACATAATTTGTAGATGAGATACGGCGGACCTGCCGGAGGCCACCCCAGGGGTAACCCTCGGCGCACCGGGGTGAACCGGGGTGAGGTGGTGAACACGCTTTACGCTTTACATATATTTAGTGCGTGTGCTGATAGGGTATCGTTATATGTCGATACATGAGTAATGCATGTAAAGCGCAAATCGTGTTCATCCCTTCATCCCTTCACCCCCAATTTCTTTATACAGAAAAAATTTTTTCATACGTGAGGAGAGTTGAAAGCAGAAAAGACTGTTTTCAATGTCAGAGAGTTGAAAGTTGAAAAAATCGTTTTCAACACCCGTAGATGGGGGGCCTAGTGTGTGTATAATATTATCGCTGATGCCGGTATGCTCCACAGTATGTTGTAAGCCATATCTACCGCTAGTCTACCAGGCGACAATAGATCCAGGATTATGTGCACAATCCCCAGTATCACGTATGCTGGATTATGTAAATACGCAGAAATTACTACGCCTACCAGTAAAGATACCACGTCGTGTATCTTATTACGCCTAAGCCCGGTGTGGCCTAGCGTATCTGTCACAACTGTGTGTAGGGATGAATAGGCCGCCGCCTCGTATAGATTTACATGGAGGAGCGATAGCGCCGCCACACCCCAGAGTATGTGCGTTACCCACTTCACAATAATGAAAAAATTGTGGGTTTTTATATCAACGGCAGGAAGGCGGCTAACACAGCCGCCAGGGAGGCCACGGCCGAAAGCACCTCGTCGACTCTCTGGTCCGCGTCCTGCGCCACGTCTAAGAGAAGTAGCGCAACCACATACTCGATACCTCTCTCGACTGTGAGTTGCACGCGCCCAGCCGCCGCCATCACTAGCGACAACAGTACTACTAGCGCCACCACTAGCCCTGCCACAGACACAACCTTCATTGCCAATACATGTATACACAATATATAAGCTTTACCACGGCACCAAAGGCCTATCCACCTCAAGACCCACCACCCTGGCATACTCTAGCAACATTTTGTAAGACGAATGTTGCGTCCACCGACGCACCAGCTCAATAGACCTAGAATTAAGCAACGCCTCAAGGATAAAGGCGTGCCTGAGGTCGTGAGGCCTCCAGCCCCTTAGCC
>Ga0080004_1117422_pt1 | contig 14331 bp, 9 predicted proteins | sample WasSprMetagenome_FD_69207 | JGI IMG/M metagenome (GOLD analysis project Ga0080004, IMG submission 69207) | Sulfidic aquatic microbial communities from Washburn Spring, Yellowstone National Park, USA - WS (SPADES assembly) (version 2) | ecosystem: Environmental > Aquatic > Thermal springs > Hot... | reverse complement strand
ATAATATAAACAACAAATCCAACAACATCGTCCATGTTCTCTAGAGCCTTCTTTACTTCTTCTACGTTTTTAACTAATGTTTCCTTAAACTCAATTTGGGGAAGTGCTTTCCTTAATGCTTTAGATAGCTCAGAAGCTCTAGCTTCAAAGTTGTAACCAATGTGAGGCCATGATGGAACTTCAGAAGGCACCGCTGAAAAAATTAATCCTACTTTTGCGGTCATCTTTCGTCTCTCTTAATAGCAGTGTAATTCTTCTTATTTAAGTCTTTCTTCACTATACTAGGCTCTGTTGACTTAATGTTTTCTAGGCCAAGGGTTACCTTTTCTTATGTTCTTTGAAATAAACTTTAAGAAGCAGATAACCCACATTTCGTTAGTTCTCTATGCTCTTTACTTGGTAACTAAGTTATAGAAAAGTTTCGAACGTAATTAAAGTTTTCGTTGAAAGAAGTTCATAGCAATTGGAGCGGATTCAAAAAGTTTAAGAAGATATCCAAGGTAAACTGTAGAGTTTCTATTTTCTTGGTAGATGAAACTGCTGTAAAAGTTGCTGGAAAGCTAGCTTGAGTTTGGGTAGCCTATGAACCATACTCAAAGAAAATCCTTGGGTTTTGGCTTTCTAGGACTAGAAATTCCTATGAAGCTGAACTTTTCCTAAGAAGCTTAATTAGTTTGTACGGAAGGCTTATGGAAGCTTAAGTCTTGTTCATTGAACTTATGAATTTAGGGGTTGTTTAATTTATTTCATTTGTTTAACAAAGAGGAAGGTAATAAAGTAATTCAAAAAATCTAGAGATGTAGTAGTATGGGATTTAAGTTAACAGAGCGCAAAAGTAGCAAAGAAGGATTTTAATAACCTACTAGGATGCAGTTCACCGAATGAAGGTTTTACAGGATGAGATAGTTGCTAAGCATAGTTGTTATCTAAGTTTAAATCTTCTACCGAACCTCTCCTATTCTCATTCATATATAGGGACAAGTCTTCTAACGGACTGTTAAAAGACTGGAAGTCTGAACTGGATGCGCAGAAGCTGAATGAAGAATGCACCCGGCACACTATGGTTTATACTGATACAGAGACAAGATTGCAGGTGCGATGTATCGCAATAGAGTATCATGATTTTCCAGCTGTGGAGTGGATTTTATACTTCAAAAATACAGGTGTTGAAGGCACTCCAATTATTAAAAGCATTTAGGCTCTGGACGTAATCGCACGTTGTCAAGATGGTAGATGAGCAACACTGTCTTTAGGCTTCGTGAAATACAACCTGACGCTCATTATGAAGTAACCGATCTGGATACAGAGAAGAAGAGAACTATAACTGGTAAGGAACTCATGAATGATGAGCTTAAGGTTCATTTGGCTAAGAATCCTGATTCAACTCTTATAATGTACAGGTGTGAACACAAGTAGAAATTGCCGAAAGCAAAGTTACACTTCTCAGCTGAATCGATAGTTAAGCGACTACTTAACTAGGAAGTAATAGGAACTAAAAGTTCCTATTTTCTAGTTACTTATAATGCCCACTATTTTCCACTCTTCGCTTCTCTAGCAGCCAAAGATAGGCTTTTTTCGTTAAATTAAAAGACTAAAGTTTCATCTGAGCTGTGAAGCTTCTTCTTTTTAAGTTATTAGTATAAAAATACAGATTGTGGCTAACATAATTCCACTTAACAACGGTATAATCTTAACCTTAGTAGGTTTTCTGAATATTTCAATCTTTTTCACTATCTTCCTTGAAAAAACAATGAGTATCAGTATTATTACCAAAGGAAGCACAAATACTAAATTGTAAATTAGTAGCAAAATGTAGAACTGAAGCGAATTTCTTAGGACAGACATAAGGCTTACACTTACTACATAAGGGCCTCCACTACATGGTAGAAGAGTAAAACTAGCTACAAATCCCATAATCATGGCGAATAAAGGGCTAAAATAGGCTCTTTGTAAAAAATACGACATTATCTTCCTTATTTGTACAGGAGTTCTTGGATTGAATTCTTTTTTTAATCCTCTTAAGATATCATCAAGTGAAACAATTAATCCAAAAATTCCAACTATATACTTGATGTACGGAACTCCAAACATTATTTTGTTTAAAAACAACCCTAAGATGTAGTAACCTATTAAAACAGAAGATATAAAAGAAATTCCTACTAGAATAGTTTTTATCCTACCAAAGGAATTTAAGGTTAACAGAAGTAAAGCAGTAAAAACTAAAAAGGTACATGGGTTTATTGAGTCAGCTATAGCCAAACTTAAAGTTGGGAAAACTAAGTTTAATAAAGCCGTATTTAAATATCCTCTTAGAAAAAGTTCCTCAATTTCAGAATTGATTTCTTTATTACTAAGAGAGTATGTACCAATGCCATAAGGTGTAATTACTTTTACACTATCTGTGAGAGGTTCATTTAAGATCTTATTTAAGTATTCTTCATCTGTAGTTGCAATTACTATGAAAGCTAGCTTACCATCTTTAAATATTCCTATTAATGGAGTGTCATACAGTAAAAAAATGTCTTCTAGTGTATGTCCTTTTGTAAGAATACAGCTGATGCAAACATTCTCTGGGATTATAGGAACATTAGAAGCATATAACAAACTTACTATTTTAAAAAAGTTTTTAAAGTTTTCTTCTTCATTGATGTTATAGAGTGCTATTTTTATATCTTTTTTAGAGATATTCAGTTGTAAAGGGAGCTCGTAAACAAAAACTTCTATAGAACTTTCAGTACTAGAATAAACGTTAAAGGTAAAGCAAAGAAGGAATAGACTCATAAGACAAAGAAGTACTACTTTGTTCATGGCTTAGTTAAAGATACAGGAAGCAAGCAACCTTTCGTCCAGTCTTAATTTCTAAAAAAGGAGGCGTTTCGTTTCTGCATTTCTCTGAAGCAAACGGACATCTTGCAAAAAATACACATCCCTTCTCAACTTTAAGTTTCTTAAACGATTCTATGGATGTTAAGTCTAATTGCTCCTTCCATCTCTTTGTAGGATCAGGTATAGGTATAGAACTCGTCAAAAGTTTAGTATATGGATGCAGTGGTTCCGTTATTACTTCATCTTTTGGTCCTTCTTCTACTATTCTACCGTGGCATAGAACAAGTATATCATCAGCTACATAGCTTGCTACGTTAAGGTCATGTGTTATAAAGATGCTAGAAATGTTATACTTATCTTTAAAAGATATTAAGTAGTTTAAGAACATCGCTCTTAATGAAACATCTATCATTGAAATAGGCTCGTCTGCTATTATAAGGTTTGGTTTTATTAAAAGAATTCTTACAAGCATAAGTCTTTGTCGTTCACCTCCACTGAGCTGATGAGGATACCTGCCGAGTATGTCTTCTGGTCTAAGTCCTATGTCTTCCATAGCTTTAAGTATAAGTTTACGAGTATCTTCTCTATTCGATGAAAGTTTAAACTTCTTTACAGCAAGTTCTAGTACGCGTTCTACTCTATAAAACGGATTATAGATTCCGTAAGGATCTTGAAATATAGGTTGAACTTCTTTGTAGTATTCTAGCTTATTCTTTTTAAGCCACTCAAGTATATTCCTACCTTTATAGATCACTTCTCCAGAAGTTGGCTGAAGAAGACCTAAAATAATCCTAGCAATCGTAGACTTTCCACTTCCACTTTCACCAACCAATGCAATTATTTTAGGTTTATCTGAAGGTATCTGAAATGAAACAGAATCTATAGCTTTTACAGTTCTTCCAGATAGTAAGCCACCTATCCTATATACCTTAGTTAAATTCTTCACTTCAAGTAAAGGCTGGTTCATCGTTAAGTCACCTAGATAAGTGGCACGCAACATATCTTTCAGAATTAAATTCTTTCAGAATTGGTTCAACATTTCTGCATTTCTCTGAAGCAAACGGACATCTTGGATGAAACCTACATCCTGAAGGCCAATTCAGAGGACTAGGCGCAAGTCCAGGTATACCTTTAATGTAACTTTTACCTATCACGGGGATTGAAGAAATTAAACCTTTAGTGTATGGATGCAACGGATTTTTAAACACATCATAGATAGGTCCTACCTCTACAATTTTACCAGCATACATTATAGCAATCCTATCTGCTATCTGTGCATGAACAGCAAAGTCATGCGAAACTACTATGACAGTTATACCGTAATCTTCTTTTAAGCTTCTCAAAAGTTGTAAAATGCCCTTTTGAGCAACTACATCAAGTGCCGTAGTCGGTTCATCTGCTATAACTAACTTGGGCTTTAAAGCTATGGCAGTAGCAATTATAACCCTTTGTTTCATTCCACCACTAAGCTCATGAGGATACATTTCAGCAACTTCCACAGGAAGTCCTACCTCTTTAAGTCTGGAGATTGCAAGTTTTCTAGCTTCTTCCCTGCTTATATTAGTATGATCTAATATAGAGTCAATCATTTGTTCTTCTATCTTAATAACCGGATTTAAGGAATTCATTGCACCTTGAGGCACGTAAGCTATTTTAGTCCATCTAATTTTTCGTAATTCTTCACTAGACAACTTAAGAAGATCTTTGCCTTCAAAAATAACTTCGCCACTTGGAATATAACCTGGGGGCTTAATTAGGCCAAGGATGCCATCTACAAGAGTAGATTTGCCACATCCTGACTCTCCAGCAATACTGAGAACTTCACCTTCATACGCTATAAATGATACATCATCGACCGATTTATAATCGCCCCATATACTGTTATAATAAACTTTTAAGTTCTTAACTTCAAGTAATTTTACTTTTTCCACTTCTTACTCACCTGTGACTTTTTTAAGTCTAGGATTGTAAATTTCATCTAAACCCACGTTGACTAAATTAAATGATAAGAAAATTGATATCAGAAACAAAACTGGAGCGATTAATATGTTCCAGTTCCCCATTATGACAGCACCAAAACCTAGCGCCCAATTAAGTAAAGTTCCTAAAGTTACTATGTTTCCAGGACCTAGACCAATAACTTCTAGTCCGGTTTCTGCTAACACAGCACCTATTACTGAGTTTCCAATCCCTACTCCAATATATGGTAAAATATTTGGCATTAGTTCAAGAAAAATTATTTCAAAATCGCTTAAGTTAGTAACCTTTGCAAGGTCTACATATGGTCTTTCCTTAAGACTAAGAACCTGACCTCTTATTATTCGTGCTGATAAAGGCCATGTAAAAATAGCTAAAATCATTGCTAAACCCTCAATTCTCATAAACTTTATATACGTCGCTAAAATAGCAAGTATTGGCCAAGTTGGTATAATTATCATAAAGTCTGTTATAGTTCGTAATATCGAGTCGTATATTCCTCCTTTATATCCAGAAATGAATCCAATTACTATTCCTATAAATGATGAAAGAAAGCCTGCTACTATGCCTATTAAAAAGGAGTATTTGAGTCCGTGAAGCGACAGAGCTAGTAAATCTCTACCTAGAAGGTCTGTTCCTAAAAGGTGCTCTCTCGATGGTTTAAGAAGTGGCTTAAAAATTCCTGGTGTAATAGGACTGATGGGACCCAATATTGCTTGATTGATTACAGGCTCGAGAATAGCTAGTGCAGATATTACCAGTAAAATAAGCATACCTATTTTTAATTTACTATTCAATCTAAGTATATCCTGAATACCTTTCGTAATATACAACTTAACTTGTTTCGCTAAATTGAAACGAGCAAGATTATTCATCGTTATTCGCCACCGTATCTTATTCTTGGATCTAAAAGTGGATAAGTTATATCGATAAGTAGTATTGCTGTAAGAACTGTAAATATAGTTAGCATAACACATCCTTGAATAGTGTTGTAGTCAAGTCTGCCTAACGCTGTTACAAAAAGGTAACCCATACCCGGATAGTTAAATACATACTCAACTAAGTAAGCTCCATTGACAATTGATCCCAGTGCGATAGCTAGTCCTGTTATTTGCGGTAGCAAAGCATTTCTAAATAAGTATCTACTTAGAATTCTATGTTCTTTTAAGCCTTTGGCTTGGGCAAACAAAAGGTAATCTTCGCCAAGTATGCTGACAGCTAGAGATCTCATGGAAATCAACCATCCGCATAATCCTACTAAAATAAGAGATAACGAAGGAAGTACAGCGTGGTAAGCTACGTCCAAAAAGAACGTTAGGCTAAATTCTGGATACAACGTAGATGAGTACGCTCCTCTAGGAGGAAGAGTCCCCGTTATGTATACAAATAGAAGAATTAAGACTACCGCTACTATATAGTATGGTATTTGGGAAAAAACTAAAGCTAGAGATGTTACTACTGAATCGACTTTTGTACCTCTCTTCCATCCCACAATGATGCCTATAATGTTACCTAAAAGCCAAGAAAATACAGTAGTTTCTGACAAGAGTGCAATGGTCCAAGGAAGAGCTCTAATAATAAGAACTTGAACGGGTGTAGGAAAAGAAATAAAAGAAACACCTAAGTTATGATGAAAAATTACTTCTTTAAAGTAACATATGTATTGTGTAAGTAAATCGCCCTCTAACCCAAAAGTTTTCTTGTACTCGTTTATAAGTTTTTCAGCTTCTACAGGATTTATTTCATATTTTCCCTGTTGCATTAGTTGTGTTACATAAGCACCTATTGGGTTTCCTGGTACTAAGCGGAAAGTTATAAAAGCAACTGTCACTGCAGACCAGAGGGTTAAAATGTACCAACCAATTCTTGTTAATAGCCAAGTAACAAGAGACCTTCTTTTCATATTGCTTCTTTTTCTTTTTAAATTCACTATATAAATTTTATCTTTTTAAGTACTTCTTACAAAATTAATGGAATAAAAAAACAGTAAAGTTTAAATAGTTTCATTTTTATTATAATCTGGTGAAAAGAAATTGAAAACTAGCTTACGTGTAGCTATAATGTTATTGATGATGGTAACGCTACTCGAAACAGCAACTCTGCTTTTACCACATACTGTAGTGTTCTCTTCTCCTGAAGAAACTATAGAAGGACTACCAAGAAATGAAACCTTGGTCATGACAGAAACTTCAGAACTTACAATTTATGATAGTTTCAATCCGTTTATTCCAATGGGGTGGCAAGGGTCATATGGTGAAGATCAGCTTCTTGTTGAACGTCTATTCTATGTAAATTATGCTACTGGCGAACGTATCTTTTGGCTAGCTACGGGTTATGACTATAGTAAAGATTTTAAAACCTTTACACTTCACATTAGAAAGGGTGTTACATGGAATGATGGTGAGCCGTTTACTTCTAAAGACATAGCATTTACAGTTAACATGCTTAAGAAGAACTCTGCACTCTACGGTTCCAGCTTTTGCAACGAGTGGATAGCAAGTATTAGTACTCCTGACGACTATACTGTTGTGTTCAACTTAACTAAACCAAATCCGCTCTTCCATTTTGCTATACGTGGTCAAGCTTGGGTGCCCGAGCATGTATGGAAAGATAAGGATCCGTCAACATTTAAAAATAACCCACCTGTTTTCACTGGTCCATATAAATTGTTTAAGGCTCTTCCTGATAAAAAAATGCTGATATGGGTACGGAGAGACGATTATTGGGCTAAAGCAATCGGATATTTCCCTGCGCCAAAATATGTGATATGGAAAGAGTCTTCACCTCCAGACATAGAAGCCGTAGAAATTATAAAGAATCAAATAGACCATGCTCATAGAGTAACGTATTCATGTCCATTGTTAGTTAGTCTGCGTGATGCCAACAAAAATATAACTCTAGCAGGTTTTTGGGATCCATGCCCTAGAGGAATATGGGTAAACTCTTACAAGTATCCGCTTAATTATTCACAAGTTAGGTGGGCAATATCGTATTGCGTGAATAGAGAGAAACTTGCCAAAATTATATGGGCGCCATTCGAAACAATACCTGCTAAGTATCCATGGTCAGTGTATGCTCATTTAAAACCATTTCTATTCGATGATGTACTGTCAGAATACAATCTCACGTATGACCCCCAGAAAGCTGCAAAAATACTTGACGATCTAGGTTTTAAGAAGGGTTCTGATGGTATTCGTGTTACACCAAATGGAACCCGCTTATCATTCGTTATCATCACCCCTGCTTACGTGGGAGGGCCGGAGTATACTATAGCATTCGATCTTGCACAGGAGCTTACAAAAATAGGAATAGAAGCCAAAGTACAAACATTACCTTGGAACACTTTTGATGAACTAACCGCGACCGGTCAATTCGACATAACATCACATTGGTTGTGTGGAGCATGGGACGATCCGAGACAACTCTACGATGATTTACAAAGCAAGTATATCGTTCCAATAGGAACAAGAGCAATGGCTGGCAATTGGGTAAGGCTTAAGGATCCAGAATTTGATAAGGTAATTGAGGAGTTGGACGAATTATCGCCAGATGATCCTAATGCATTGCCAGTTTACAAGAAGGCATTAGAAATTTATATGAGAGATTTACCTGCGATCCCAGTAGTTCAAACAATATTTGTAATGGACTTTGATAACACATACTGGACAGGATGGCCTACTCAAGATAACTTATACATTCAACCTTTTACTTGGTGGGATTCCTTCTTACTTGTAATGTTTCGGCTTAAGCCCGTTACAGCGCCAGTAACTATTACGCCTTCAGTACTTCCTCCTGGGATAGTCGGTAACCTTACAGCAATAAATAACAAAATAGCAAACCTGAGTGATCAAGTAACGAGTTTGTCTCAAGAAGTAAAAACACTGAGAAGTGACATAGGAACTATAACAAGCATGAGCGCTATAACAATTATAATCTTAGTAATTGGTATGTTAGTTATATTTATGACTACTACTCGAAAGAAGTAAAATTTTATTTCTTTTTATTTTTTATTGAATCAGTTAAAAATTAGTTTAGTCTTTAGAAAACTGGTTAGAGGTGAAAAGTGTAAAAGAACTAAGATTTTACTTATTATTCGACTCTTCTGGATGCTCGAGTTTTTCTTAGTTTAACTTTGTCCATGCTCTTTGTACGAGCTTTATCTTTATGCAAATTGCTTGACTATAGGTTTTTAGGCCCTTTGAGTTCGTTCTAAGAAGAAACTTTTGTTCCATCAAGAGCTAAGGTGAATATAATATAGTGTGCTAAACAGTTGTTAAAGCTTATTCTATTATCTCCACAATGCACCCCTTGTTTTTAGGAATCAAGTTCAAATCTATAGTGTTCAACTTACTATCGTACTTATAGGAGAGAAGATCACCTTCGGTGCATTTTATTTTTAATGGCTTATTCTCGTCGTAGAACATTACTCTCCACGTTTTTTCTGACGGCCCCATCTTCAGCTTCAAGACACTGTTTTCTCTTAAAACTTCTATCGGAAAACTCTCATCGAAAAAGTAGTTTAAGAATGCCTTGTCTCTAACGAAGACTTCGAGAGTCATTTCTCCAAACTTTTCACCCAAGTGTTGTACAGGAGCCGTTCTAGGTATTATAGAGTTCTCTCTGATGAACAGGGGTATAATATGCAATGGAACACTATCTCTAATCCAGCATCCTCCTTCAACAGTTTTCTTGCTCCACCAGTCCAGCCATTTTCCTCGCGGCAAGTAGTACTCTACGTGCCCCTCTTCATTGAGAACAGGTGCGACAAGCAGACTTGGGCCGAAAAAATATTCAAAATCAATACTTCTAACGGTCGGGTCGTCTTGGTACTCTAATACAAGAGGCCTCACTATGGGAATTCCTGTTTCGCATGACTCATAAGCATGCGAGTAAATATATGGTAAGAGACTGTACCTGAGGCGGGTAAACTCCCTGAATATTCTTAAAGCCTCCTCGCCATATTCCCACGGCTCCCTAGGAGTAGTTCCATGACACCTAGAATGTGGGCTTAGAAGACCCCACTGAGCCCATCTTACGTAGAGAGTTGGGCTTGGCTTAGGTCCTTGAAAGCCACCTATATCATGGCTCCAAAAAGGTACTCCAGACATAGAGTAGCTCAGCCCGCCTCGCAATACACACGCCATGTCTCCGAAGGTGGTGTGGCTGTCACCACTCCATTGAACCGGGTACCTCTGGATACCAGCGCATCCGGAGCGCCCCCAGACAAGACCACTGCCCTTTCCGTAGACTTCTTCCACCGCTTCGAAAACGGTTGCTTGGTAATATAACGAGTAAAGATTATGCATCTCCACACCAGTCTTACCGTTGTGGAAAACCGCATGCTCAGGAACTGCTTCACCCATATCACACTTAAAGACTGAGGCTCCTTTTCTTAGAAGGTCCAAATGCTTATTCTTATACCACTCTCTAGCTTTCGGATTCGTGAAATCCACTATGGCCACTTCGCACAGTTCGAAGTCTGGTATATGAATCACCCTATTTTCCTTATCCTTAAGGAAGAAGCCGTTCTTCAAGCCTTCCTCATACATAACGGTTCCTTTCGGAACATACGGTTGCTCCCACAAGGATATCTTGAACCCCATGTTCCTTAGTTTTTCAAACATATCCTCAGGCTTCGGAAAAGCTTCTTCATTCCACTCGAAATCGCAGTAATGCTTAGGTTTCATCCAAGATGGGTCTATATGTAGCACATCGCACGGTATTTGCTGGCTTCTCAACTTTTGAGCAACATCCTCAACCTCCTCTCTATTTCGATACATACTTCTTGACATCCATAGCCCGAAGGACCATAGGGGTGGAAGGTGCGGACGCCCTGTTAGCTCGGTGTACATTTTTAAAATATGCTTTAAGTCTGGACCATAGAACACTATATACTCTAAGTGATCGTCCCAGACCTCAAAGGAAATAGAATTGTAGCTATACTCGGAGCCTACTTCAAACAGAGTTTTGCTTCCTGTCTTCACGAATAAACCGTAGCCTTCACTCGTGAGGTAGAAGGGTATACTCTTATAACTCCTATCGGAAGAAGTTAGAGTAGTGTCCGAATTCCAGAGAAGAAGAGTTTGACCCCTCTTATCAATGGGCCCGAACCTTTCGCCGAAACCGTAAACTGATTCATTCGGCTTCAAATAAACACTTTCAAAGAAGTGTGTCTCCCCATCCACAATTTTATAGCCGAGAGGATATACCGGAAACCAATTGCGGAGAATGCCTGAGAGATATTCTTCGAAAAAGATCCTTCCCTTTTTATCCTTCAGCTTAAGACACCAAGGCTTCTTCTGGATCTGGCAGAATATCATGCTGGATGAAAAATTCAAAACATCGTTAGACTCTGTAATGCTAGCTTCCACTGGCTCTAAAGACTTTTTTACCATAAGAGGCTCAGTCTCAAACGTCGGAAGCCTGCCTATACCTGCTCTCAACATTAGAGCCTGCCCTCCAAGAAAAGAGACCTCTATGTGCAGAGGATTAGTCTTAGGCTCTGTTTCGACTACTAGTTTGACCTTGTCATCATGAACAACCCATGAATCTACTTGTGAAGCATAGTGATATTTCCAACGAAGCCTGTCGAAAATAGGTCCTCTTTCAGTCTTATGAAGATACTCCGAGTAATACCTTTTGCTGAAATAGCCGTTCTCCATGTTAATTAATCAAAACATAACGTTCTATTAAACTTTACTGTTGAGACTGTCAACTTAAGGCTTAAAGTAATCTCCAATTGTCTTTACTAAAACTCTTCTTCTAGGAAAGATTTTTCTATTACTGAACAAAGATATAGCTGGCCTATGCTTACCTTCAACGTTATCACCTAAGTATTGTTCAAGGGTAAGCGTAACTTTAAGCCTTAAGTTGACAGTTTCGTCTCTCTCCAGAAAGACTTAAATCGTTCTTTAATGGAAAATATAAAATATGGCCCACGTTAATAAGGTTCACGTGCCTGTAGCCTTAGTGACTCCGAGTGGTTCCTTTGGAAATTGGCTTAGCGTTATTAAGCCAGCCCTTGAGGGCCTTTACCCAAGCATGGACTTCGCTTACTACTCCATTTCAAGTGCTAATGATGTTCACGACTTCCTTACTAAGGAGAGCGGTTCAGTAGGTTTCCTCGTATTTCAATTTCTCTCACCTTGGGTTTCAAGGCCCATTATTCAGAGCGGTAAACCAACCATTGTAATCACTCACACCCTTTACGGCTCTGGCGAGTACCTTTACGAGTATCCTAGGGCTAGGAACCTGGGTTATCCTGTAGTTGGTTACTCAACAATGAATGTCACCAGCCCTAACGCTCTATGGAGGATTAAGCTCCTTGAAACCATTGCTAGGCTTAGAGAGTCTAGGGTTGTCTTTGTGGTTGGGCCTGACGTTAAGCCGTTAATCGACTTAGAGTACCCGCTGAGCGTTGAATTGCTGTCAGTGTTTAGGCGTATTCAGTCGCTTTTTGGTGTAACGCCGATAACGATTGATGTTAGGGATTTTAAGGCTAAGTACTACGATAATATTAATGAGGCCGAGGCTTCTAAGATAGCTGAAGCTTGGATTAAGGGTGCTGAGGCTATTAAGGATCCTTCAAATGAGGAAATCTTTAAGTCGGCTAAACTATACCTAGCACTCAAGGCTATAGTAAGAGACTTAAATGCCGACGCAGTAGCCGTTGATTGTCTAGTCCTAAGAGGAAAGGGCTACCTTGACGCTTGGCCATGCTTGGGCTCCATGCAACTCTGGTACGATGGAATTGTGCCAGTCTGCGAGGCCGACCCATATTCAGCAGTTGTTCTATTAATGAGTAAGTTTATGCTTAATAAGCCTGGTTTCATAAATGACCCAGGTATTGATGAGGAGCACAACAGGTTGATATATTGGCACTGCACAGCACCCACCAGCCCCCAAGGCTCAGGTAAACCAGAAGTACTATACTTAATCGTAACTGCCCACGATGAGACTAAACACGCCTCAGTACACGTCAAGCTACCTACTAATGAACCCGTCACAGTGGTCGGCCTTAATCCTGAGGAGAGAGAATTAACCATACATACAGGCACTGCTGAGGAGTCTGAGTATGATCCGTCAATATGCGCTACTGCCCTTAAGGTTAAGGCTAATGCCAGAGTTATTGCGGGTAAGTTTAGATGGCGTGCAGGTTGGCATAGGGTTTTATTCTACGGTAACTACATCGAGGAGTTTAGGGAATTAGCAACACTACTGGGGTTAAAGACCATAATCGAAGATGAGTAATTTCAATAAATAATAATCCCTACTATTACACCCTAAGTTTTTAAATTGTTTTAATTACTTCTTCTTGGTTAAACAAATGAAATAAGTTAAGCCATTTCCAAACTTATCTAGTCTGCAAACCTTCTTACTACAAGGAAAATAATCATCGAAGTTTTCAGTTCTATCCTTTACAGCTTGCACTTCTTTTTTATTTAATATTTATAAGTGAGAACCTAGGATACTAAAACTGAAGATCTATGTTGAAGGGAAGAGAACTTGTTGTGAAACCAGTTTTAACTTACAGTACATATGAAAGACATGAGGCTACTAGTTGGCGTGCTTGGGGAGGAATAGCAACAGAAAGAGAAGCGAACGATGAAGCACATAGAATAGAAAATGAACTAAAAGATGTTAGAGAAAGAGCAGAGTTTCCAATTAAGTTTCTTCCTATAAGCGTGGTAAAAAGCTACAACGACATAAGTAGCATGGAAAAAGCAGATGTAATTTTGTTGTACGCTGCTGGAGGAGGCGAAGGTCTCTTAACAAACATCTTAACTCGTGGCTCAACAGTAGTATTCTTAAGACATAAATCAGGACCACTTTACCTTTGGTACGAAATAATAGATGCTATACTAATAAGACGTTATACAGATAACGTTAGCCAAAATTGGATCGACTATGATGATGTAGTTGTAGATAGCTACGATGAGCTTTTAAAGCGCCTTAGAGCATTGTATGCGCTGAAGAACATTTTTGGAGCTAAGGTAGTTGCTGTTGGAGGAGCTTTTGGTTGGGGTATAGGTAAAAAAGCAGTTGAACTTGCCGAGAAGAAATGGAATCTAAATATAGTTGAAATATCTTGCAGTGAACTTAGCGAAAGAATAAAAAAGTTAAGAAGTAGCGAAGAGTATATGAAGGAAGCTAGACAAAGAACAAAAGAATATCTTTCAGAAGAAGGAGTCCAACTTAAAACTAAGGAAGATTTCGTTGTGAATGCTTTTATTTTGTATTATGTATTTAAGCAACTCTTGGAAGAAAATAGTGCAAACATAATTACAGTAAACGAATGTATGAGTACAATAATGCCAATTGCAGAAACAACTGCATGCTTAACTTTAAGTTTGCTTAACGATGAAGGTTATCTTGCATTTTGCGAAAGTGATTTTGTTGCAATACCAGCAGGAATACTTCTTCACTACATTTCAAGCAAGCCTGTGTTTTTAAACGATCCAACTTTACCTCATGATGGAATAGTAACTATTGCTCACTGCACTGCTCCTAGGCTAATGAATGGTAAGA
>Ga0080004_1060941_pt1 | contig 14336 bp, 16 predicted proteins | sample WasSprMetagenome_FD_69207 | JGI IMG/M metagenome (GOLD analysis project Ga0080004, IMG submission 69207) | Sulfidic aquatic microbial communities from Washburn Spring, Yellowstone National Park, USA - WS (SPADES assembly) (version 2) | ecosystem: Environmental > Aquatic > Thermal springs > Hot... | reverse complement strand
CCGCCCCACAGCTGGCCGTCCTCGCCGCCCTAACAGCCGCCGCATACCGCGCCAAGCCAATACCCCGCGCCGCCGCAGGCCAACTAGCGACGCCCCTAAGGACGTTGCTAATGCCATTCAGTAAATAAATGCTACAAAGCTACGTCTCGAATTTCCCCACGTACAGCGCTGACAACACGCGATGAGGATAATCCACATAGCGCCGTTCTATATGCCCGTAATTGGCGGCGTGGAGGAGGTAGTCAAAAGGGTGGCAGAATACACGGCGTCTAGGGGCTACGAGATCTACGTAATAACCTACAACAGGCTCAGGAACGGCGGCGTAGGCTTGCTAACCAAGGAAGAGGAGATAAACGGCGATATCTAATTGTAACAAGCAATGGACAAAAGAAATCTCCGGGGAGAAGCAGGAGAAGAGCTAACCGATAGGATGAGGAGGTGCTGAGCGTGATGAGGATGCTGTTCATAGCACCGTCCAACTACCCACTCATAAGAGGCGTAGAATATGTAGATAAATCCATTGCTGAAAGTCCTGCTAGAGCAGACCACGAAACAAGTATTATCGGGAATTTGCTTTAACAGAGAATTAAAGATTATAAAGGTTATGATATCATTTTGTGAGCTTGGGCTAGAGGTTTCAATGATGCGAAAATGGTATAGCATAGGTGTGGAATGCTGAGAATAGTTCATGTATCTACACTTCTCTATCCATTTGTTGGTGGTCTTGAGAGAGCTGTTCAGAGGGTTGCTGAGGAGCAGGCTAAGCTAGGCCATGAGGTCATAGTTGTTACTTCTGATGCTTATGCTGAGGATAGGCCTAAGGTTGAGATGAGTCTTATTACAGTTGTTATGGTTAAGGGGTGGAAGAATCCCTATCCGTATCTCATAGTTCCAAGGGAAATACCTAGGGATGTATTAAAAAATGCTGATATAGTTATTGGTTGGGGTCACACGTACTACTTTGTATATAGGATGGTTAAGGAGGCTAAGGATCTTGGAAAACCCGTGGGCATGTACTTCATAGGTGTGGACTATTTGCAACGTCACTACAATCCATTGTTTAGATTGCTAGGTTTTCAGTATCAGAAAACTCTTACAAAGAGACTTGTAGAAATAGTGGATGTAGCTTTTACAACTAATGAATTTGAGAAGGAACTGCTTAAGACTAGGTATGGTCTAGACCCCTTCGTAGTTCCTCATGGAGTAGACGAGATGTATTTCAGATTACCTAACATGGCAAAGCATTTCAGGAGCAAGTACAACGTAGATGGAAGAATCATTTCATACATAGGCAGAATACACCCAACAAAAGGTGTAGACCTTCTAATAAAAGCATTTGCAAAGATCGTAAAAATAGAGCCTGACCTCAAGCTTGTTATAGCTGGCAAAGGAGATGAGAAGTACCTTAGGAAATGCCTGAACATAGCAAAAAAGCTTGGCATAGACAACAAGATTAGGTACCTGGGCTACATACCAGAAGAGGATAAGATAGGGCTTATAGATGCGTCAGAGGTGGTTGTCATACCCTCAAGGCATGCGGGAGAAAGCTACCCCCTAATAATCGATGAGGTGAAGGCGCGAGGAAAGCCATTAGTGGTAACAAACTATGGAGCTTTACCGTATATGATAAAGAACGTGGTTGAGGGAATAGTTGTAAGTGCTGATGCTAACAGCTTAGCAAAGGAAATAACATACGTACTTAATAACATTGACATGTTTAGAATTGTTGAAAAGCCATATACATGGAGTGAAGTAGCAAAGAAACTGGTGGATCTATACTTTGAAGTTACTCAGTAATGATAACGCTGACATTTAGCAGAGCAATCCCAGTGTTCTTTGTTATTCAGACTTTGCTATTCCTTCTACTCCTCATAGCTTCAGAGAAGAAAAGTCACATAAACACGAAACTTAACATTTCTAAGAAAGCTCTATTTACAATAATGATCCTTCTCTACGTAATCCTTATAATCAGTAACGTCTTGCTACTTCTAGGCAGAATTGATTATGCCTTCCAAACCATTATTGCTACCATAATGCTCGCAACAATGGTATCACTATTGGCAATGAATTCTGAACCTAAATTAATGTTTGCCACAGTCTTACTTTGGCATCTGCTACTGCTAGGTCTTATAATGCCGCCAGATTTGCTATCTATAACCGAGGGAGTTCACATGACCAGAACCATGGTTATATATGGTAAGTGGATACCTGAACTAGCACATAACCCCTCATATAATCCCTTTCCAACAACGGCTTAGCCACCTTCAACCTCCTGGAGGCCATGCGGAAAAACGACTCCAGCCAACTAGTCTTTGCCTCCTCCAGCTCCGTCTACGGCGAGCCCCCGCAGATACCGGTCGACGAGGAGGCCCCCCTCAGGCCGGTCTCTGTCTACGGCGCAAGCAAAGCCGCCTGCGAACACTTAATACACGCCTACGTCAAGCTCTACGGCTTCAGAGCCGTCGTGCTGAGATACGCCAACGTGGTGGGACCCAAGCTCAGACACGGCGTAATCTGGGACTTCATAAATAAGCTAAGGAAAAACCCCCACGAGCTGGAGATCCTCGGCGACGGCAAGCAGGTCAGAAGCTACATCTACATCGACGACGCCGTGGAGGCCACCCTCTTGGCCTGGAAAAAGACCACCGACGCCTACGCCGTCTACAACGTAGCCGCGGAAGACTGGATAACCGTAGACGAAGTGGCGGACCAGGTAATAGAAGCCATGGGGCTGACCAACGTCAAGAAGACCTACAAGCCTGTCCTACACGGCGTAGGCTGGCCCGGAGACGTCAAGAAAATAGCGCTGAAGATAGATAAAATAAAACAATTAGGATTCAAACCCCAACTAAACTCAAAAGAAGCCGTAAAACTAACAGTAAGGAACTTAATAAGCGAGATCCATGATTGAACGGCCAATAAATATTATATTAAAAGGAATTGACATAGTGAAATTATATCATCAGAATTTTAGTTACACACGTTAAGAATGCATAAGTTTCTAATTATATCAAGGACATTGGATTTTACTCTCTCAGCACCAAAGTGTAACTACAACCTAGCACTAGCCCTAGCTAAATTAGGCGCGGATGTAAAAATCCTAACAAGTACAATCACATTACCGAAGGAAGAACTCGAACAACTATTAAACCTAGGCATTAAGGTAGTTAGGGCTCCCAAAATATTTGCCAGCAGGGCATCAGCACCACTGTTCTACACATTCCTTGCAAGAAGCATTAAGGACGACAGAGTAGTAATTGGAAACGGCTACACACTATGGGACGACATCACGTGGGTACACTTCACCAGGTTAGGCGCACTTAAACACGTACCCTTCCTAAGCAACAAGGATAGAAACAAACTACTCATGGAAGCAAAAATCGAAAAAATAATCTTCAAAACAAGCAAAAAACTATGGGCAGTATCCAACCTAGTAAAGAAAACACTCACGGAAGACTACGGCATACCTGAGGACAAAATATTCGTGCTACATAATGGCGTAGATATAAACAAATACCACCCCCTAAACGACGAAGAAAGAACTAAAATACGGGAAAAAATGGGACTAAAAGAAAACACCTTAGTAATGATATTTGTCGGAGGAGATGTTTATGGGAAAGGTTTCTTTAGAATATTGTATGCGCTCAAAAAGAGCGCCATTAAAGACTACGTACTATATGCAATAGGGTTTACACCTGACCATAAGATATCGAGTTTTAGTCAAGGACTCAATATTAAGTTCCTTGGAAAACTTAATGAGAACAACCTAATATTATATTATCAAATATCTGATTTAAACCTACTATTAAGTTACTACGACTCGTTCTCAATAGTCATATTAGAAGGCATGGCAAGTGGGTCCATACCCATAGTAACCCCTACAGTAGGAGCTTCAGAAATAATCACGAACGAATACGATGGTTTTATAGTAAGAAACGAAACAGAACTAGCAGAACTCCTAAACAACATTAACCACATCGACCTAAACAACATACGCAAAAACGCAATAAACACAGCAAGGAAGTACTCATGGGACAATATAGCTAAACACCTCATGAACATCGTTGAGAAATAATTGTTAAATTGTTAACATGTTCTTATCATATACAATTTCCTTACTAATCTTCGTCACATTAAATACACTGATATTCTTACTTAGTCGCATCATTTCAGGTAAAGTCAGGATTACAATATTTGCAATTTTATCTTTGGATTTACTTCTCTTTTTCTACGTATTAGTTACGCATGATTGGGCATTCATTGAAACGTACCCATCATTCTCACTTACGGCACTTAGCATCAGTGCTTTACTATCCGTCCTAATATATTCCACCATTAATAATAAAGGAAAGCCGCCTCAGCGCTACACCATAGCCATAATCATCGGCATAGCATTGCTAGACGCCGTACTTGAGTACTTACCAAACATTACAAATGGATTTGTTGAGGTCAGCGAACAAACTCCTGACGCCGCTATGTACATGACCTATGGCCATTGGAGTTTTTCGTTAAAGAATCCATTTTATAACATAATCAATGTACCATCATACTGGATAGCATTACTTCACATGGTGCTTGGCATAAGCAACATAATGTACGACCTACCCAACGTAATGCTTTACTGCATCATTGCATTATTAATCATGCTTCCTGTTTATGTAACTTACAGAAGGTTTAGATCAATAAATAGCACTCCAATAGCGGCAACATTAGCATTAGCGACACCGTACCTAACACTTATCACTGTTCCCCCAGCATTATCCGCAATGTACGCTGTTCTTGCTATTATGCTTCTAGTGAAGGAAGAAGTTAAATTCCCTGACTACGTAGCCATTATATTCCTCTCAATTACCGGGATACTCACGCATGCCACAGCCATTGGAATACTCCTTTTCGGCACAGCGGCTTTATACCTAACATTAAGACTATACAAGGTAGATAATCTAAGAACGTATCTAAATGTACTCACATTAATAATCATAATTTACTTAATAATATCTATTGCGAGATTTATATACACCAGCGGGGCATACATATCAATATACCCATACTATGCCGACTTTCTACGATTCCTAAACTTCCTGCATTCACCCAGCACTGTAGAAGTTAGGGTAACTAGGTATGGCGAGTATGCACCTCTCTTTACATCATTCTCATGGACCATATACCCAGCCCTCGCGGCTTCCTATATCGTATCACTACTACTTTCCAGAAGGAGACTTGAAAGGAATGAAGTCCTCTCATTTTCGTTGCTTGGCGCCGGGTTATTAATGATATTTCTAGGCTTCGTATTATCACACTTCAGCAACTCGTTCAGTAGGGAATCGGCATACCCAGGCTACGTATTACTACTTTTAGGGTCGTTCGAACCATTAAGGCAAATCGTAGATAAAGGCAACAAAACCATGAAAATAATATTATTTGTAATTCTCTTCTTAGCCATCTTCTCAGGAATGTTCACATTAAAAAACGCACCATGGATATACATAGGCAAGGTCCCATACCTCAGTTACGAACCGCCGACACCCTCAGAAATCTTAATGGCTAAGAACTTACTGGAACTAACTGGTACAAATAGTATGATGCACCTAAAAATTTACCAGGACTTCGATACTAGCGTATACACTGTAGAATTGATTAAATGGAGATCGATGAAGTTAAGCACGATTTCTTCACTTAATATACAAATTCAACGTTTAACAAATATAAGCAATATAACTAATGAAAATATCATTTTCAATGCATCTCAATTAGTTGCGTCATTGAGTTAAAGCCATGCAAAATATTAATAGTGGGTATTTTCTGTATGTGGATGGCAAAAATTCTGTTTATTGCTAATTTTATTCACAGACCTGGAGGTGCTGGAAGACTTGAAGCATATTTAGCTAAAGCTATATCGTTACTAAGTCATACAAGTATCTTGATTGCTCCAGCAGAACCTCATCCAACTAATGAACAAATTTTGAATGGTTGTAAAAATATCAAGCTTTATGTATTAAAACCAAGGGTTCGTTATCATAAAATAGGCGTGTTAGAGCGATTGATGGTGGATTATTTAATGATGGAGAATAGAATAGCTAAATTACTTTTCCGTGAAAAGCCTGATATCGTTATAGCAAGCGGTGGTATTTCAAAAAATCTCACTAATATAGCACATTCATTAGGGTCTAGGGTTTTGGTGTATTACCACATGATAGCACCTTGGTATGCTGAGATAAGGGGATTCTACAGGAGATACAAATGGTCAGATTTATCAATGCTATATTTTGGGTTCTCTATGGCATTAGGTAAAAAGTTGTCGGTGGATTTTTCACCTTTAGATTATGTCGATGGTGTAATAGTAAACTCTAGATACATGGCATACATAGCTAAGAGGTATTGGAATACAGTGCCGCACTTACTTCAGCCTCCTATTGAAGTTAAGAATTTTGTTCCCTTACCTAGAGAGAAGAGATTCCTTCAAATTGTTGGTATTGGTAGATTAGATCCCGATAAACGTTATGAAGATATTATTGAAGCTATTGGGAAAAGTAACGCTTTAAGGAAAAACATTAAGGTATTGCTATTGGGCTTTATGAGTAATTCACGATATCTACTAAATATCCTTAGATTAGTGAAAAAGTACGATGTGAAGTTAATTATAGAAGCGAATATTTCAGATGAAAGAAAACGTGAAGTACTTTCAAGTTCCATGATCTTCATCAATTCCTCTAGGTATGAACACTTTGGCATAAACGTTGTAGAGGCAATGGCTTCAGGAATGCCAGTTATTGTTCATAAATCAGGAGGTCCTTATTACGATATTATTGATAGAGGTACATATGGATTGAACTATTCCACTATAGAGGAGTTACAAAATAATATTGTGAAATTAGTCAAAGAGCCAAATATATGGAATAAGTACTCTCAGCTTAGTATTATAAGGGCTAGACACTACGATTTTGAGTTGTTCAAACAAAAACTGACAAACATACTTGATAAGACGGTATGAGAAGGGCTGAGAACACTTTAAGAAAGTTCAAAACATTGTATAAATTAGTTGTTGAATATAAGAACATAGGCTTTCTTGCAACATCACTGTACGAATATCTCAAACTAAGATCCTCTCTCAATAAGTCATTTATAGAGAATCTTAAAGGGATTTTCGTGTTCAGACTTCCTAATGGTCTTCGCGCAGCTGTATTGGCAGACCCCAAATATTTAAGAACATATGTATTTACTTATGACGAGATCTTTGTTATGGACATATATGATCGGCTCAGAGACTTTATGCCGAATGAGCATGATGTAGTTCTAGACTTAGGAGCTTTTATAGGTCTTTACACATTAAAGCATTATAGAGCTGAACGTATCTTTGCATTTGAGCCAAATCCAATCTCATATACATTACTTCGTAATAACATTAGACTTAATGAGCTTGAGAATGTGAAATTATTTAATTATGCATTATGGAGTCAGAGCGGTTATATGCCTTACTATGAAGAGGAGTTCCTTGTAGGTAGCTCAACACTTATCCCAGAATGGCATAAGAGTCTACATATGAAGAAATTTATGGTTAAGACTATTTCATTTGATCAATTGATTGACCAGAAGATTATTCCAGCATATATTGATGTAGCTAAGATTGATATTGAGGGGGCTGAAGTGGAGTTTGTAAAGGGAGGTGAAAAGTCTCTTTCGAGAGGCTGTATAAATAGAATGGTCATGGAAGTACATAAGAGGGTGGTTAATCTAAGCGGTTTTTACAATAAATTGAAAGAGTTAGGTTTTAGGGTTAATTATAAAATAAGTGGCTACGAGACGGACATCATCTACGTGATTCACATCAGGTGAAGGGGTCCCTTTGATGTGGAACGCAGTCCATATAATAGTAGGAACATTTAATGCACGAGGAGGGAGAGAGTTTTTAACTTTAGCGTTTACAAGATTCTTTGTAGAACATAAGTTAGCAAAAAAGGTAATTCTTTATACAAAAGATGAGCCCAACCCCTTAATAGTATCTACATTTCCTCTTGAATTTGTAAGTAATCTTAGACATACAATATTTAAACCCTTAGGAATGTTCTATTCTGAAAAACTTTGGTATGGAATACCGCATATTAGAGCCTTGCAAAATATATTATCCCTGAACAATGGTAGATCTCTTACGATAAATCTTAATGCTGATTCTATACCTATTCCAGCCCAGATATGTTATGTACATTTTCCTTATTTTGGCATAGGCGAGAATATTAACCTGAGAAGCGAACTTAGAAAAATAGTGCACGTATGGTCCCTCAGACTATGTAAATTCATATTTGTTAACAGCACCTTCACTAAGAATGTACTCTGCCAAATAGATAATGATATATGTGAAAAGATTTACATATTTTATCCACCTATTCCAATAAGACCTATGGATAAGAGTGAGCTTATTAAGAACATAAGCAACAGAAGAAACATTGTGCTCACAATCTCACGATTTTCTAGAGAGAAAAATATCGAAATTGTAATGGATATAGCAAAAGAAATAAAGGAAGGTAAATTTATTATTGTAGGCAGTCTTGTCGATAATGAGTATTATATGTATCTTAAGAGAATCATAGAGAAACAACATATTCATAATATTAAGCTACAACCCAATATATCTTTCGAAGAATTACACTCTCTAAGAGCAAAAAGTAAAGTATATCTTCATCCAATGCCCTACGAACATTTCGGTATATCTATAGTGGAGGCTATGGCATCAGGTTCTGTACCTGTAGTTCATAGAAGTGGGGGGCCATGGTATGATATTTTAGAGCACAAGGAAATATACGGTTATGCTTATAGCTCTGTTAATGAAGCGGTCATAAAGATTCAAGCACTGCTAAGCGATCCAGATCATTATCTTAAGAAGGCTTTGCAAGCTTTAGAGAGGAGCAAGGCTTTTACGTATGAAAAATTCTATGAGAGATTACGCGAGTTTTTGCATAAACATTTTATAATGCCATTGGACAAGAGCTCTGGCTTTTTCAAAGTCGTATAACTGGACTGAAATCGTGACGAGTCTCCTTATGTGTATAATCAGAGGTTTAAGGGAATGAGGACATTGATTATATTGTCGCCTTCTATACAGTTGAGGTACTACGAATTAGTAATTAATAAACCAGGGAATAATGCTAGATGCGCTAATAATTGTGAAATATGCTTTGATAGCATCGTAAAACTAATAACTAATTTGCATAAAGAGGATTGTGACTTAACAATATCACAGAGCAAGCACCAAGGTACGCATTATCAGCCTTCACAATAGTTAGAAACCTGGAGGGATCCTGAATAGCATAGTGAATTCCTTTATTTACATATGAGCGATATACCTTCAAAAAGTATTTAAACGCCCTTAATATTTCATACGAATGAGGTTCTTATACATTAGTAGCGGCGATGTGTTTACTAGGCATGAGCTTGGTTTTGTTGCGACACTTAGTATGCTTGGTAATGTCGATGTTGTTGACATAGAGCGAGAAGCAAGTGGTGTTGAGAGGAGGTTAATTGGGAGTGATAATGGTGTTTGGGACGTAATGTTTTACTATATTCCATGTAAAAATGTTTTACAGTTAACTAGGTGTAAGTTATTGTTTGAAAAGATTATAGACTTTGAGAAACACGATGCCGTGTTTGCCACACCTAGGTTGTCAGCATTCCTGGCTGAGTTCCTGTCTAAGTCTGGTCAACCAATAAATACTCAGGTTATGAAGCATTAGGGTAGCCATGTTGAGGGATAACCTGAGGTTTGGGGCGTATGAGGACGTGGCAATATTTATGCCGAGTATTATTGCTGACATGATTTAAATAGCTAATTCGGCATATTCAATGACTGTGGATCATGCAACGTATGCATTTGCCTTAAGGACTTATCCCATGTTTAGAGGCAGGCTGAAGTTGTACCTACCGTATGGGTTCATGCCTGGAGATTCGAAACAAGAGAGTTACTCTAAAGTCCCTGAGATCATGGATCGATATTAATCATGGCATTAATAGGAATTTACGGAGTGCAGAATCCAACGCGCTCAGCAAACACATTAGTAATGGCCATGCTACGATCCTCCATATTTGCATATGCCCTTGTGGCGTACCTGGCGGCGATGAGGTCAACGATTTTGTTTATTCACTTGATATGAAAGTCCTCTTTGAATCAATTGGCGTATTAGTGCACTATAACTTTTCTTTACCATATTACTTGACTAAAACATCTGAAATTAACAGTATTGCTCTGTTGACAGGTCTATTTCCGATCAGCATGGGTGGATACTACTACATCGGTAGAGCTTGGAAAAAGTTAGAGGTATACCTAGATAGAACAGGTGTTGGATTTATCGATGAATTGAATTATGTTAAGCCTATTAGAGAAACGTTGATAAGACGAATAACGGCGAAACAACGCTATGACGTCATTCATCTAAACTCTAAGGAAGATCTAAGCCAATTAAGCGGGGTAAAGATCCCCAAACTGTTTGTATTGCATGGCTCTCCTGATTATGCAGAGAAGCAAATCTGTAAAATGCTAGGAGATATATACTCCAAGGTTGATGCGTTCGTGGCGGTAAGTCGCCACGCGGCGTATATGCTACGCGAAAAGTGTGGTTTTGAGCCCACTCACGTCATCCATCATGGCGTCGACGTAGAACTATTTAATCCGCTGAGCTACGCTAAAGATCACGCTAGAGCTATGTTGGGTCTTCCACAGGACAAAAGGGTCATACTGTGGAACGCAAGGCTTTCGCCCGAAAAAAGGCTTGAGACGCTTATATACGCGCTACCCAAAGTGGTTAAGGAGGTTAAAGATGTAGTGGCTATGGTGAAAACCCGGGCTGTGGTGAAGGATTACGAGGCCAAGATTCGAAGCATCGTAAGGAAGCTAAGTCTGGGCGCCTATGTAATATTTGTCAAAGGCTGGACTCCCTTGGTGAAGATGCCTATGTACTACCGGGCATCTGACCTCTATATTAACACCTCAGTGACTGAGGCTTTTGGTTCGCTGACGATGCTGGAGGCGATGGCCTGCGGAACCCCTACAATTGCGAATAATGCTAGTAGCAATCCCGAAGCCTTAGGAGACGGCGGTCTTTTATATGATAAAGATGATAGCTCCGACCTAGCTGAAAAGATCTTGAAGATATTGACGGACGAGAGGCTGAGTATGTTGTTAAGTTACAAAGCCTCCAGGAGAGTGCTTGAAGAATTGACTTTGCAAAAAGTATCAGAAAAATATGTAAAATTATATAACTCTTTGGTACATGAAGGCATTAGTTGAAGTTATAACATCTCTTTCCTTTGCAAAAAGATACGACTTCGGACCTAGCATTGCGATAAGTTTCGACGTTGAGAGCCCGGCCGATTTGTATATTCAGGATATCAACGCGGCGAAAGATCTGGGGTTCAGAGGAAGGATGGGATTAGCGAGGCTGATTGAGGTTGCCGGCGATTATGAAGTTCCTTTTACGCTTTTTTCCACAGGCCATGCATTGCTTAAGGAGTGTAGGGGTCATAAGAGCGTAATCAGAATCATAAAGAGGAATAGGAAGTATGGTTTTCGTGCAGGTGAATATGTATGGCATCTAGTGGATCCGGGATCCAACTATGTGGAGAGCCCTGAATTTTATTACGGAGATCTTATTGAAGAAGCCGTCAAATCTGGTGTAAGCGAAATAGCTTCTCACTCGTTTTCTCATATACCATATTCGCTTGTCGATGACGAAGTTGCCGAGAACGACCTTAAAAGATCGATAGAGGCGTTGCGTCTACATGGTATAGAGGCCTTCTCATTCGCGTTTCCGTTTAATCTAGCGGGAAAGTTTCACATATTTCAAAAGCACGGAATAAAGATAGTGCGAATCGGTCATAGGGCTCTTTGGGCTATCTCGTATAGAAATGGAACAGCAATCGTCAAAACTCATATAACAGATTTTTCTATTACATCATTAAAACATTGGCGGAAAATAGCAGATTTATTATCGAAAAAGAAAACGTTGCTTAGCTGGTATCTCCATCCAGTCAGTCTTTATGATGAGAATATGTTCAATTTATTTAAAGAAATAATTAAATATTTAAAAAACAAAGAAATTACGTTTCTGACATTCAGGGAATTATATGATGCCATACAGCTTACTTAAGGGCCAACAAATACTTGTCTCTTTCTCTAGCTCTAAAATAATATAGTGTACCTATCCATCTCTATGGCCTCTGGAACCCAGGTGGGTTGTGACGTAGTAATGCCAACATGGAATTCGAACGCGTTTTACTTTCCCGCTGTAGTTGTGCACCTAGTCAAAGAACTTATGCCGCATCATCTAATCGTGGTGGATAGACATAGCAACGACGGTACTCAAGATACCGTGAAAAAATACGTGGGCGACATCTGTAAGCTCGTGGAGCTCGATAGCGATCTTGCGTGGGCTAGGAAGATAGGAGGTATGTTAGCAGATACCGATGTAGTGTGTTTTATAGATGATGATGTTCTCATACCTGACGGGCTCAGACCCTACGTATATGCGGTTTTAAACATAGTTAAAAAATTCCCAAAGATAGGTGCAGTGGCATTTTCGACTTGCGCTTCAGATACCAAGAAGAAGATTACAGTTAACAGAGTAATCAAGCCGCTACACGCGGTAAGCATGGCGGAGGTTTTCGCAAAAGGTCTTCATGTGCCTTCTCGCGCCCTTACTTTTTTCTTCTGTATCAAGCGGGAACTAATAGCGACGTGGAGTCCTCCTGTATACCTCTCTGCCTACGAGGACTTCCACCTCTCTCAACATGTGGCTAGAAGTGGCTATCTATGGATCGAATTAGCTACGCCGTGTATAATTCACCTGAAGGATCTTCGCTTCAAAGGGATTATGCGATACATAAGACAAGGCATGTGGGAGGGGGCAAATGCGAAACTTGCAGACATTCCTTTACGGTACATACTCGTCCATTTGATAGGCAGACTGGTGGGAGCTATTGCAAGAAAGAAGCCGCATCAATTTTTTACATACATAGGGTATGTCTTTGGCTTAATAGCTGGGGAGAGGTATAGAAAATGGAAGAGATGATCCTCTTTTCATGTCATCGCTACGTAAGCAACGAGGAAGACCAGTAAAAGCCTAGTCACAATTAGTTGATGCTATGGAATATCAAATACTTAAGCGAAGTGGAACCTGCCATAAAAGTGGAATATCTGGCTAGAACGAGGTTGCTATACACCGTTCAACACGAGGAGTTTTTCGGCACTGTTACTGAAATGGTGCGACACGGCGTCACAAGCTTTCTGGTGAGGGACCTAGACGAGATGATAAAGGCAATGAAGCTTGTCGACTCTCTAGACCGCCGTGAATGTAGAAGAGACGTTGAGAGAAGGTTTTCCTCGAAGGTAATGGCGCAACGCTACGAAGAGCTGTATCGGAAGCTGGCGGGAACATGACTTCTGCAGACAGTATAGACGTAGTGATGTTAACGAAGAATTCCAACAAGCCGTACTTCAGGCGCGTGCTGAGGGCGATAAAGCGGGAGATACCAGTACATCACTTCATCGTAGTTGACGGCTACTCCACAGATGGGACCATGGAAATAGTGAAAGAATTCTTCGGCAAAAGAACCAAGGTAATTAGGACTGACGCGCCTCTCGGCGGTGCAAGATATTTAGGAATGAGGGCTGTGGACACCGAATGGTTCGCCTTTATTGATAGCGACGTGGAGATTTTGCCGGCTTGGTTTGAAACGGCAAAGAGAATAATGCAACACCCCCGGATCTGGGGGGTAGAGGGAAGCTTCTGGACTGGGCGAAGAGGAAACTACGTAAAGCCGCTTCTGCATCCAAAGAAGCATTTCTCGTGGCGCTTAGTCCTTACACGTGGCATAGTAGAGCCTTACTGGGCAAGCACTTCTTCGGTTATCCTGAGAAGAGACGTTATAGATTTAGTCGATCCTAGATTTCTTTACCACCTAGAGAGTGGAGAGGATGCATATATTGCATGGAAAATAATCGAACATGGCTACATATATATATAAAGGTGGGAGAAATGCTAGCTGTCCAAAATGATGGAGTTTAATATTTCGGCGTTAAGCGTTAGAAATATCGACGGCGTGATTTACGTAACGTCCGGCAACGGGAGCATCTGCAGAGTTTCTGTACTTAGGGGCAATGGGGTGGAGGATATTGCCTCGATGAGGGGTTTTCCATGTGTGTTGTTGTGGGGTCGTAGGGATGGGCTTTTGGTCCATGCAGGGAATACGCTTTATTTCGTAGCTGGCAACGAGGCCAGGCCGGTGCTTACTGTCCGTGATGGGAACTGGCTTTGGCACGCCGCCGAACTTGTCGGTTTCGTCTTCGTTCG
>Ga0080004_1188518_pt1 | contig 14338 bp, 12 predicted proteins | sample WasSprMetagenome_FD_69207 | JGI IMG/M metagenome (GOLD analysis project Ga0080004, IMG submission 69207) | Sulfidic aquatic microbial communities from Washburn Spring, Yellowstone National Park, USA - WS (SPADES assembly) (version 2) | ecosystem: Environmental > Aquatic > Thermal springs > Hot... | reverse complement strand
CCCCCCCCCCCCCGCCACCCCCCCCCCCGCCGCAGCCCCACCCCCCCCCGCAGGCCCAAAGCGCGCCGCCACAACCGCCCAGAAAGCGAGCCCCGCAAAGGCGTTAAGCAGCGAGTACGCTGTCAACCAAACCGCGCCCGAAAGCGCCCGCCCAAACCCCTCAGACGCCATAAGCCCCCAAACACCCCCGCGTTAAATACCGCGCGCCAACACCACACAGCACTAAACTGCGCATCCAATCAAGCATAACCGGCGCAGGACCGCGCTCCCGAACCGTTACCAAAGCGCGGGGAGAACGAAGAGATGCCGCACCGCCCAGCCCGATAAAGGCGTTACAGCCGGCACAGCTCGCTTGCTGCGCCCGCCCGCGCGCTCCTTAAATACCGGTGCGTTCCGGGAAAGCCGTGCCCTCCGCCCTCGAGAAGCTGCTGCGCGAGGTCGAGAGAACGCAGGTCGTCGTCATGGCCGGCGGCGAAGGGAAGAGAATGGGGTTCATCAAAACGCCCAAACCCCTCATCCAGCTCAACGGGGAAACGCTCCTAAGGAGGTGCATCAGGTACATAGCGTCCAACGGCTTCAAAGAGTTCGTCGTACTCACCAAGTACGAGGAAGTGGTCAGAGAGGCGGAGAGGGCGTGCGGCGAACTCGGCGCGACCGCGAGGTGGTGCCTCGACCCCCCGCTCAAGAAAGTGGGGAAAGGCAAGGCGCTGAAGCACGCAATAGAGAAAGGGGCGATCGACGCGAACCGAAGAATCTTCATAGCGTTCCCCGACGACATCTTCCTCGACGAAACACTGCCGCTGCGGTTCCTCTCCAGCCACATCGAAGCGGTGAACCGGCTGGGAGTCCACGCGAGCGCCGCCGTCACCACAGGCCTCCAGCTGCCCTGGGGCTGCGCCGAGATCGACCCCCTAGGCCTCGCCACAAGCTTCAAAGAGAAGCCGGTCCTCCCCGTCCACGCGAGCGTCGGCCTATACATCCTCGAGCCACCAGCCCTGAAAACGCTCCTCGACATCGTGGACATGACCGCTGAGGAAGCCGTGGAGTTCGAAAACACGCTATTACCCCTACTCGCGGAAAAGAGAAAGCTTCACGCGTTCATCGTCCCCCGAGACGCTTGGCTGCCAATAAACACGCTGAAAGAACTAGAAACGGCCGAAATCGAACTAAAACGCCACAGCCATTAAAGAGACGCTAAACCCGCCGCCGGTTCTCAGAGCGCTGCAGACCGCCACCCTCCCGAACCGCAACAATAAGAGCAGCGAACACGCCCCCCGCAAGCTGGTAATAAGCGTAAGCGGCCAACATATCAGCCATCACAGAATCCCCAGCGGCAAACCTGACGGCAGCGAGCACGAGCAAAACTATAAAAGGAAAAAAGAAAAGAGATTGTAAGTTCTCCCCTCAGGTAGCCTATAACGCCCATCAATTCGCGCACCTCACTCTTCAAAGCGCGCGCCACCCTTAAAGAAAGAAAAATGCTTAAAAATAGCAGCGGCAATCAAGAACACGGCTGGTCCCATAATTTCTCCATATAAAGGGCTGCCATACCTAGCGCACAGGCAAGGAGTAGCACAAAAAGGGTTCTCGCCATATAGTAAAGAGTAAATGTCAACAGAACTGAAAATATAGTTAAAGTCAGCGGAAACTTCCTAAATTTTGCTCTATGGAATAAATATATCCTCTTATGGAGATATACGACTGAAGAAATGCATTAAAAGCATCAGGGAGAAGGAAACTCATATTTTGGAAAATAAAACATTAAAAGATGAATAGCTTAGAAAACATAAATATTTATGAAAAGAAATATGAAATTTTGAATACCTCAGGATATTTGTCAACGCATTTCATACACATTATGCATTTCTTATAATCTATAGTCGCTTTATTAAAATTAATAGCTTGAGTAGGACATATATTTCTGTTAACCGTATTTAGCATTTTTTTATTTACAATCACTGGTTTATTTCCAAAATATTTAGTCTTATATAATAATTCATTAAACATAGCATTAATATGCAAATAATTGAAGAATATGTTAACCAAATACATATTATTATAGAAAAACTTATAAAATATCGAAGGATTTGGAAGTAAGAAAGGTCTCTCAAATATTATTGCATTCCTATCGCCATAAACTATATAATTCATCTTATTACTCTTCTTGTAAAATTTTAGGTAATATATTTTATCAATTAAATATGGATGTTTAATTATTTCGCGCACAATAAAAGAATCTAAAGATATAATATCCGTACCACCAACAAGAATATTTAGATATCTAGGAATTCCAAATGCAGGACCTCTCCCCTCCATTGCCGGATAAGCCTCCCCAATATTATAGGAGGGTCTTATAGTCTCGACTACGTCTAACAAACATCTGTTAACACCTTTTATGTGCATAAAATTTCTTGTATAAGGATGAAGTATTCCCATTAAATTTTTAGCAGCTAAAGATACTTCTGTTATCAAGTGAGTTTTTATTTTAAAAATATTAATTAATGGGATTTCAAAAATATCTTTTACAATTAACATTTCCTTTAAATAATATTGTGACTTTATCCTTATAAATTCTTTAGGTGGTATTTCTATCTTCAAATTTTTATGTCTTTTTATCAAATTTTTAAGTTCTAGAACGCGAACAACGTTATCCGGTCGAAATTCCATACCAGGATATTCAACAATACGAACCTTTACTTTATTAATTTCACAATAATTAAGGATATTATCTATTAATTCAATATTAGTAACTGAAATTTTTCTAGGCACAACAAAATTTGGTTTAATTATAATTTCATCTTCCGATTCCAATATTTTTCTTAATGAAATATCTTTCCTTAAAAGATTTTCTAACGTTTCTGATAGCTTTCCCCTAAAAATGTAAACATTATTGGCCATTTCTAATATCCATCAAAAAATTAATTAAATTATATTTGTATTTATAATTAAAATACTCTGCAAAATTATCTTCTACAATTCTTCTTTTGCAAAATGACTTCAACCTGTAAGTATTAAATGGTTCATTTTTATTTAATAGCTTGAATACGTTCTCTATAAAAAACGCCGCTAGATACATTAACTCATAAGGAACAGAAATATAACCTCCCTTTCCAAACGTTTTCCTAACCATATTAACAAGGTTAGTATATGAATAATTTCCCTCACATAACATAAAGATCTTAAAGTTTTCATGCATTTTGTTATAAATAATTTCATAGTGATCCACAATATATCTTATAATATCTGCTACTTCATCAACATATATTAATGGTAAAGTTCCTACTTTGTTGGGAACTAGGGGAAATATCCCTTTCTCTATTATTTTTATTAAACTAATAAACTCTTTAGATTCCGAACCATATATTTGAGGTAATCTTAAAACTATAAACTTTGTTTGTTTATAATATGTTGCTATTTTTCTCAGAAAAACTTCACCTAAATATTTTGCGCGTTCATATGGTAGCACAGGGTGGCATATCATTGATGCATGAAATCTTTCTTCAGGGTTAAGCGCTCCCGCTGCCGCTAAACTACTTAGATGTATAAATATCTTAACATTATTTAGTTTGTTCGAATTTATCAATATTTTAACCAAGTTTTTTAACGTTGTAAAGTTAAGATCCATTATTTCATTTTCTATATTATAATTAATGGTCAAAGGACCGCCACCAACTAGATTAATAACTATTTTTATATCTGAATTTAATATTCTAAGCTGCTTCTCAATAAATTTAATATCTTCATATTTTAATAAATCACCGTGAATTATTTTTAAGTTTTTTAGGTATTCTTTCCTGAGCACTTTTTCAAGCTTAATCGGATTTCTGACTATGACGATTATATCATAAGAAGATAGCGTAACTAGCTTTCTTATCACATACTTACCTACAAACCCCGTAGCACCGCTAATGAGGATGCCCGGCTTACTCAAGTACAAACACCATTAGAACCTATAGGCTAACCCCTTATAAGCATCTCTGCTTTCGATACTCTCTACGAAAGCGTAAAATAGTATAGCTCGCTCAATAATATATCGCGTTAATATGGGACGAAAATACATAAAAGCTAGCATAAACAGATTCGATATCTTACCAAACATAGACTTTTAAGGAAATATTTCGAATTTAATGGATAAACTACTGCAATTAGCGAAATAGAAGGCATTCAAGAATAAATTTGCCAAATAACTTTTATCTCTTTTACCATCATAGATGATTCTAAATAAAGGCGAATACGATTTTGCCAATAACAGAAAGCCCTCACTTATAGGAGGCTCTACTATATAATCACTTCTATACCCTTTCGGAGAGTAAATATAGTAAATTTTGACCCTTTTAAGCTCGTTAGGGTCAAAGTTAAATAGATATACAAAATTTTTTGATGGACAATTTGTTACAACAAATGATTCTAACAAAAATTGAGAAGATAAAATATAATACGTTCCATTATCCTCCAAAACTAGATATCTGAAATTGTTTATAAATTTACTTAATATACGAATGTCAATAGGATAATTAACTATCAATATAACCTTATCATCATCACTTAAATTCTTGAAAAACATAGAAGCATTGCTCTCATATGTGTAAATGTGTATAAGATTTTTATTTTGGAATTTAACATCATTCATAAAAATTATAGGATGGTCTATTCCAAAACAATTAAGCATTTTGATAACACTTTGAATATTCATAACTCCACTAATTGAAAAAGCATAATTAGAAATTAAAATTTCATTATCGGTTTGGTTTTTTATCTTTAATATCAAAATATAATCATTTTCAAAATATTTTTCAACAAATCTTTCGTCAAGTAAACCATTTATTATATTCGATGGCATTATATGTTTGTAAATTATCAAATATTGTAGGTTAAACAGCAGTTTTACTTTTAAATAGAAATCATCAAATTTAGATTTCAGAATATCATCATACCATAATTCTTCGATAGTTTTTAAAACAAAAGTAGGTGTTTCCCATCTAGATGGCGGAGAAAAAGCTTCTTTCAGATTATATTTTGCACAAAGATACTCGTGGAGATGCATTATAGAGTACCCTACCGTCGGGAATGGCTGATAAACGTAAGTTCCATTGTAACTAAGAGAGAAACCCGATCCAACATTCCCCCATACGGGGAGCATTAAGACCCTGCTGTAAGGCGGTATGCGCGAATATGCTTCTTCTAAACTTGGAGGGATAGCGTAAGTAAACTGTGTATGAGTACTTATGTAAAATGCAAGCCATAATAAGGAAATGTAAATGACAATCTTAGTTATTTTCTTCAATTTAAAGAAACCTTTACTGCTAATAAAGACGTTACTGATCTTATTAAAGCCTAGTGCTCCCATTATTATTAAAAATGGATGTGAGATAGGGAGAAATATTCTTCCTGGGGCTCTAAATGGTAGATTATACTTGAGATATAACGCAAAGAATGGCCCATAGGTTCCACAACCCGCTAACATGATCATTATTATAGTGAATAAAATCAACCATTTTTCCTTTTCGCTTAATAAGAAAGTTAACGATGCAAAGAACGGAAAAGAAAGAATTAAATTCAAGACAATATCATTCATTGCCTGAACAACAATAGGAGTTCTATTTGACATTCCCCAATTTAGAAATATAAAACTAATTAAATTAGACATTTGTGAATATTCTAAAGTATTTCTACCAAAGAATTCGCTTGCGAAGTATTCTGAATAATATAAATAACTATATGACCAAAAAACCAAAGCAGGTATAACAGATATTATAACCAAAAATATTTTAAATTTAAGACCACTCGGTTTATGACAAGTCAAAAATGGATACATATACAATGACAACGCAAAAATCGCCATAAAAATTACAAAGTTTGCAAATATAAAAACCAGATTTATAATAAAAGCCAACATATAACAAATATAAGATATTAATTTATTCTTAGATTCTAAGAAAATATAAATAATTGTCGGAGATATTGCACTACAAAACAATATTATTAAAAATCTTAAATGCCCCTGAGAATACATATTAAATATTAATGGGTTAGTTATTATATACATTATAGAAAATACGAAAGCTAAAAATATTGATACATGTATTTGCCGAAGCAAAATAAATATCGCATATGACGCAAAAAACTCCAAAAATATAAAAGTTAAAATATAAGTAACGCTTTCATTATAAATAATGTAATTTAAGATCACTGCTAGTGCATAGGGAATAGCTTTCCCATATGGCATAAGGTCCGGCTGCCCATATGTTCTACTGTCAAACCAGAAAACATTTTGGGAGTTCGATAACACCTTAATAGCTACAAGCTCCCAGAACCCTTCTTCAATACCTAAAAAAGATTTTTGAATAGAGCATATCCATTTCCAATTTAGTACTAGTATAACAACAAAGATAAGAATAGAGAAGAAACTTTCCCTAAATAAGCTTTTCTTATTCATGGCCTAATTTGTAATATTCGACAATTATGAATATTATATTTTTTACAAAAATCATTTATCTGCTTTTCTTCGCCAATGAAATATAATTCTTTTGAATTTTTACTTAATTTAACTATTTCATCAATATTTAGTTGTGAAGATTCTATTGTTTGAATATCTATTAGTATATATACTTTGTCAAATGAGTAAAAATTATTTAGTCTAACAAAACCTAAGGATGGGGCCCATATGTACTTTTTATTTGGTGCCCAATAATCATGGCTAAAGTACGGATGGGGCCAATCCCCAACTAATAATATCTTTTCCTGAAAATACGTTACATATATATTTACTATAAAATACATCAAAATAATCACAGTTAAAAATAATTTCATTCTCGTTTTCTTCAATTTCTTACTCAATTTTATCTTTCTTCTAAATTTAAGATAGCAGACAAACTGAAATAATATACCTAGTGCTAGACTGAAATATGAATACATAGCCATATCAATAGCTATATTTTCTAAACCTAAAGCCAAATATATAGCGGATATTAATAGCATAATAGTAAAAAATATTATAAAAGGTATACCATAATTTCTCCCTAAATAATCCATTAAATGATATGTATCAATAGTAACAATATATGTTTTCATATGTATATTATAGAAAACTATTTTTAGAGTAACCTTCCTATAAAATTTAAGGAATCTAAACATCACAATGTTACAACTGTGCTTACCAGTAGGTTTTCAGGGTGTTCAGCAGCGAGAGCCCCATCCTCACTACAAGCGAGATGCACGCGCTTTATGGTTAAGTATGATACTATGATCGTAATTAGTTTTAATATCAATTTTTCATCAAATGATATAACCTGAGAAATCTTTTTCCTCATTTATGGTGACTTTTTTATTACTATAACAGCAACATGTATTAAATCCATCCATGGTGGATGTATGCGTACTATAAAACGATGGGTTCTATTTAACTCTCTGAAAAATAGTAAAAGCTTCCAACTAAACATTGACGGCGCGGGAGGATAAACTTGCACCGGTCTTCCAAACTTTTTCATTATAATTTCATACGAACGAAATACTATGTGACTTGGCGCTAAAACCATGGCCAGAAAAACAGACAACAACCATCTTTTTTTAGAATTCTATAAAATTCATTAAAAACCCGAATCAGCTCTTCGAGTCTGAAATGCTCCATTACTCCCACATTCCATAAACCAGCAATAGATTCACCCCTAAATGGCATCGCGAATATATCTGCAAGGATATAATCGTCATAAATACGTCGTTGTTTGGCTCTTTTAAGGGCTTCAAGGGAAATATCGAGCCCAATCTTGGTAAAATTATATTCGCGAAGTCTAATAGAAGTTCCTCCACTTCCGCATCCAGCTTCCACATACACTTTGTTAGCTTGGAAATACCTACTTACATAATGAGTTACAAATCGACTTATTAGCAATGTTCTAAACAGATCTGCTACTTTCTCTAAAAATGATGTCGTTTTTTGTCTCTCTAACCATTGCCTATCCCATATTTTCTGATATATAGTTTTGTCTAGATTTCTATTATAATGGTAACTTAGCAACCCTCTTGCCCGTATTTGAGATAACAAATGAGCTGCAGCGCAGAGGCCGAAGCCCTCGCCGGCCCGCTTCCCCGGCTCTTCTTCGAGAGCCCTCTTCACGGTGCCGCCGGTCGTCCCGTGACCGTGCTCCTGACAGCGACGAGGTGCCACTTCTCCTTCTCCTTCAGCGCTTTGCCTATCGCCCGCGCGGCTGCTTCGACGTACTTGAGGTCCGCCGAGCCGTCGGGCGCGCTGGGTGTCCCGACGCAGATGAACGAGATGTCGCTGGCGAGCACCGCTCTGCGCGTTCACGTCACCTCTGGCCAGTACGCTTTCGGGGTGTTGAGGAGCGCGAGCCCCACCCTTAGCGCGTACGAGATGTCTTTCAACCATTCTAAAGCCTGGTAGTATCCCAAGGTGAGCGCCTGCCTCACCCGCTGCTCCACGACTTTCAAGCCCAGGGACAGCGCCCGGGCCTTCACAGCTAAGGAGGGTAGAACTTGAGAGATTATCTTGAAAAGGATGGGGGCGAGGGTGGGGCTCTTGATCACCGAGAAAGAAGAAGATAATCGGAGGATGGCCCGCTCCTCCGGGCTCAGCCTCCAGTACAGCCCCGTGCGCAGGGCCCGCTTGTAGGCGGCGCGAACCGCGCTCCCGTCGATGCACGCTGGCGCGATGGAGGCGAGCCCGGAGGGGCTTTGCATACGACCGCCCCCTTTCTCCGGGGTTCTTAACTCTTACTTGGTGTCCGAGGATCTCTTGCTTTGGTTGCTTTATGACGCGCAATTGAGGAGACATGGCGACTGCCGAAAGAATCAAGTCTGCTAAGATCTGAGGATAACAAGGTGTATAGGAAAATGCACTCGCGCTCATCGTAATTTATTTTTTAAAGGGTTAATTAAAAACATTATTTTCTGCGCCGACGCATCGTAAACACTAAATAACCGCGCTCTTATGGTCGCTGTAAAGGTGGCTATGAGCCTTGGGAAGCGTTCCACACTATATAGAGCGCTTAATCCCGAGAGGATTTCGCAAGTGACTGCTGGGTTCTCATTACTGTTGAGCATATGGTACAGCTTATCAGCATTGAAAATAGCTTTGCCTGAGCCTGGCTCGGTACAGCCTTTCCACCTCACCTATTTCCACGTTGAACCGGCTTGGGCTGCTATCCTGTCTTTAGCCTATCTGCCCGTTCTTAAGTACGCTAGCCTCTCACTTTTGCTTCTCGCATTCGCTCCGCCATGGGTTCTAGCCGTTGCTAGCATTATGACACTAGTTGTGCATAGGAAGGATGCAGTTAAAGGTTTGCTGTGGGCTTTGCTACTGCTCGAGGCCTTCGCATTGGTCGAGAACACAGCTTCACTGTTAGGTTTGAGAGTTTTCGGTCTCGTAGCCCACATCGAGAGGAGCCTGAGACTAGCCGCTTCAACGACAGCGCTACCGCTGATAGCGGCCCTAGCGCTGCTGGGCCCCCTCAAATACATCGATCGGCTGGTAAAACTCAGAGAGAAGCAGGTAGGGAAGTCACAAGGAACTTCTGGAGGAAGACCGCTTGTATTGCGCGACCTCGCACCCGCAATACTATTATCTTTGGCAATAGTTTCACTCCCTTATCTGCCTACGCTAAATCCTTCAGGTAAGCTGGTGGGCGTTGACCCTACGACGTATTACTCCGAGTGGATCGGTGAATTGAAAACTAACTTTACTTTTAAGCATCCAGCGCTAAGGAGCAGACCAATTTTCGTGCTGATGATCTACGGTTTGTCGCAGCTAGTCGGAGTGCATTGGTCGATGCGGATAATGCAAATGCTGGGCTTCGACGTGTTCACGATCGCCATCTATTATTTCACTCTTTTGCTTACGGATGGATATACAGCTAGGCTGGCAGCTCTGCTCTTCCCGTTCTCTTACACTGCTACAATACTGCTGCATTCTGGCTTTTACAACAATATTTTCGCTTCATCCTTTTCTCTACCTGCTTTAGCGCTAATATGGACAGCGCTCCGCGAGAATAACTCTAGGCGCTTGACTTTGGGGATACTGTTTTTCGAAATAGCCATATTCACTCACCCCTATTCGACACTATTCTACGCCATTGCCCTAGCTGGGTCGGCGATTCTGGAGTTGCTTAAAAATGATAGAAGAAGAGGATTTTCCTTGCTTCTTCTATCAATAATTTTCGCTATACAATCTGAAATTGCCTCTACCGGTTTTGGAGAAGAATCTCTAATGGAAATCGCTATGGCACCCGCTCTTCCACTAACTGCATCATGGTATCAGGCTCTTGCATTTGTAGCTTATAATTGCGCACTAAATGCAGCGATCGATGTTTCCAACTGGCTTCTAGCTAACAAAGGATTGCTATTCACAGAAAATGAAGTCTTAATCGGCATATCAGCGGTTGCAGGTGGAGCACTACTCGTAGTGCCACTCGATAATTGGCTTCTCAAATGGAGAGCGCTTTATTCAATGCCTTTACCGACGTATTACGCTATTGCTCTAAGAAACGCCAAAAAAGATTTAAGAGCATTATTGTTGCTATTAATGATTAATTATTGCTTGAATTTTGTGCTGTTATTGGCAATATAATTTAACAAATTAATTAAAATCTAGTGGATAATAAAGTTTCTAATTAATTCGTTAAATTATATTATAGAATATATTTTTTGCAACTTTGTAAAGATGTACAGGGCTGAGAAGCATGTTGGAGTAGGACTCGTTGGCTAGTGGGCAGGGGTGCGCTTGCTTGACTTTTTGGCGTACCTGTTGCGCTTGCTTGGAGGCCCACAGTTTTCTGAAGTCGTAGTCGTAGTTTCTTAGGTTTCCCATTGATGTGGCGTAAACGGCGCACTCCCAGACTTCACCAACAGGCGAAATGTGGGCGGAGGCAAAGCCTGCATAGGATTTTATCTGCTGTTTTCTTTCCTTATATAATTTTCTGACGATTTCATAGTATTCAATTCTAAATGCTTCTGTTATTAAAGCTAAATTTCTCCAACCTCCTTGTTTCAGCCTTTCCTTTATTTTCGAAATTAAATACGATACTGCCTCATCGTATTTTTCTGGTAGAGGGGTAATTCCTTCTCCAAAGTTTTCCATCTCATTCCTTTCTTCAGCTATTTCGGTTATATATTGATCTGGCTTAAATTTCTCCATAACCGTTTCATAAATTTGTGATATTTTGTCAACATTCCAAGAGGAGATAACTGTATGAATTCCAATAACCAGGTTGTGATATTTTTCTTTTAATTTATAGGTTTCTTCGTAAGCTTTGACTAAGAAATCATAATTATCAGGTATCCCTCTTATCATATCATGATCTTTGCCTATACCATCAAGTGAGAAATTTATTACCAAATTCGTATCTTCTGAAATGCTTTTGAGTATTTCTTCAACTTTTTTAGGTATTATATTCCAAAGAATACCATTTGTTGGGATGTTTATTATTTTTGGTTTGTTGTATTCATCAATTATGCTGATTATTTCGTCAAGGTCTTTGCGGAGGAAGGGTTCTCCGCCGCTGATTGTTATCCAATAGGGTGAGTCTCCTAGGCTTTTCAGGACGCGTTCCCATTCTTCCGTTGTTAACTCTTCTTTTTCTGGTATTTTTTGTTGTATTTTCCATATGTGGCATGTTTTGCAGCGGGAGTTGCAGCGGTAGGTTATGCTTAGAGTGTAGTTGAACGGTAAAACTATCGGTTTTCCTATTTCTCGAAAGCTCCAATAGAGAGGAAGCTTTAAGATTAATTGTGCAGTCGACCTCATCCAATCACCTTTTTAGTGCTCGATATCATTTCCCAAGCAACATATTTTTTCTTTCTTATATAGTAATCGTAGTAACCGAGAATCCTTGCTAAACCTTCTAGTGCGCATGCACCCATGAAATAGACCCACTTTTTGGGCTCATTTATTGGGAAGAGTGTTAACAGTATTGGAAGCGTGTTCGTCATTTTCACAGTTGATACCGTGTATCTTGTCCGCTTTTTCAGATCGAGGTGCCCGCACGCGATTCTTCTCCTTTGTTTTATGAATTCTCGTATTGTTTCAGGTCCATGGTTGTAAACCACAGCTTCTGGGACGTATGCTACTTCGTATTCTCTCTTTCTAACTTCATATTCTATCCAAGCTTCATCTGTAACTATATCTTCCGGAATTTTATCAAAAAGTTTTCTGAAAGCAATTAATTCACCGCATTTGGGTGTTTTTAGGGATATTTTGTGATGTAGATCCCAAATGAGATGTACGGCATAACCTGTAAAAGTATCCCTGTTGTTGGTAGGAATAGGGTGGGCTCCTGTCATTCCTATTTTTTCATCCAAAAATGGCGAACATAATTTCTCGATACAATCTTTTTCAGGAATTGTATCAGCACTCTCTAGAACTATAATGTCATTGGTGGAAGCCTTGAGTATTTCGTTTATTGCTGAAGCTTTCCCTCTTCTCTGAGGTTGTCTTATCAAAATTATTCTATCGTCAATATTAGAATATTCTTTAACAATTTCATCTGTTCTATCGGTAGATCCAGATGATACAACTATTATTTCCGAAATTTTTGTTCTCTTTTGCTCCTGCATTAGAAGAGCTGTTAGTAGGGTTCCTATATTTTTTTCTTCGTTATAGGCTGGTATACCAATTGTAATTTTCATAAATAGGCGGTGCGAAATACTTGTATCTTCATGGAGCTATATAGCATTCTATGCAAAGATTAATTAAATGTTTTAGATAATTTATAAATTCTTTTGAACTTAGTTTGCTCCGTCCTTTCGTTCGCGATTTAAATATAAATGGTATTTCTATTATTCTTTTTGGTTTTGCTTTTACTACTATTTCAAGCATGATTTTATATCCGATTGGATTCAATTTCTTATTTTGAATTATATCTTTTCGTATGGTAAAATACCCGCTTGTTATATCTTTTATTTTTCTTGATTCAGGAAATAGGATATGAGCTAAAATTATTGCTCCTTTCGAAACGATCTTTCTTTTTGAGCTCCAATTTTCAGTTCCTCCGCCTTTGATGTATCTTGACGCGATGGCCATATCGTATCCGTTGAGTATCGCTTGGTAAAGCTCAGGTAGTAGCTCGGGTGGGTGCTGTAGGTCGGCGTCCATTAATGCTACGATATTTCCTTTTGCCAGTTTTACTCCGTCGAGGAATGCTGTTGCGAGGCCCATTTTGGCTGGTCTATGTAGTACTTTTATGTTTTTGTATTGTTTCGCAAGTTGTTCAGCGATTTCTCCTGTTCCATCTGGGCTGTTATCATCGACTATTATAATTTCATAATTCGTTATATTATGTTGATTTAAGCTTTTTAGAATTCTTTCAATTAGTATTGGTAAGTTTTCTCTTTCATTATATGTTGGAATAATTATAGAGAGTTGTTCCAATGGAACAATATTATCTTGAGATTGTTTAACATTTAAACCCATACCAGCGCGCGTGCTCCTTTATCTGTTTTCTGACCGACGGCATAAGCTGTTTTTACGCATTTTCCCAGCATCACGTGATCTCAGGCCAGTACGCTTTCGGGGTGTTGAGGAGTGAGAGCCCCACCCGTATCGCGTAGGAGATGTCTTTCAGCCACTCCAAGGCCTGGTAGTACCCGAGGGAGAGCGCCTGCCGCACCCGCTCTTCGACGACTTTCAAGCCCAGGGACAGCGCCTGGGCCTTCACAGCTAGAGAAGGTAGAACTTGGGAGATGATCTTGAAAAGGATGGAGACTAGGGTGGGGCTCCTTATTACCGAGAACGAGCAGGATATTCGGAGGATTGCCCGCTCCTCCGGGCTCAGCCTCCAGTACAAGCCGGTGCGCAGCGCTCGCTTGTAGGCGGCGCGAACCGTGCTGCCGTCGATGCACGCTGGCGCAGTGGAGGCGTGCCCGGAGGGTTGGGCGCTCATGCGATCGTTGACCTTTCCTTTTAGGGGGTTCTTAAGCTTTGCTTGCTGCATGGCGGTTTATCTTAACTTTTTCGATCTCTTTTCGCTATCAGCGCCCTCTTCACGGCTTCCCTGTGCAGCGGCGATTGCCACGCCACATATTTCCCGATCCCGATCTCCGGGTCTTTCTCGGGCGGCGGCTGGTCGATCCAGAGCGGAGGGTCTCGGTAGGTTACCGCGTCGATAATGAGGTTGAGCTCAGCGGTTTTCTCCACCAGCAGCCTTCCCCTCGCAAACAGCGTGCCAGCTTAACAGCTTGCGCCAGCCGCTCGCACTCTCCCAGGATCGCGCGCTTGAGCATTCCGGTTAGCGCTTTCAAGGTTTTGTTTACTTGCGTATCTGAAGCCACCGTTCCTCTACGGATCCACCTTTTGCGCGAGTCGCTATTAGGGTTTCTCCGTACGCGC
>Ga0080004_1128027_pt1 | contig 14346 bp, 14 predicted proteins | sample WasSprMetagenome_FD_69207 | JGI IMG/M metagenome (GOLD analysis project Ga0080004, IMG submission 69207) | Sulfidic aquatic microbial communities from Washburn Spring, Yellowstone National Park, USA - WS (SPADES assembly) (version 2) | ecosystem: Environmental > Aquatic > Thermal springs > Hot... | reverse complement strand
AATCTATTTTTGTTCTTATGATAAGCCTAAATGTGATGGCATAGAACCTTCAAGGTTAAGAATATTAACGATGTTCACGTGAGTAGGCTTAGGCTAGATTTCGCCTGGTTGCATGGGACCCGCTGCTCAGAGCTTAGAGTATGTTAACAGCATTTGTTTAATGAAGATCATAGTAGGCGTAGCGTCCTACAACAGGGCGGCGGCACTGAAGCTGTGCCTACGGTCGTTCGTGGGTAGCAAGCTGGTGAGAGGGTTCGTGATCGTGGCCGACGCCGCATCGGCGAGCGAAGCCGAAGAGTACGCGGCAGCCGCGAAGCTCGCCGCGGACGCGGGGTTCGAGGTAATACACGACATCAGGGTCGGAAGGAGGGGCTCAGCGAAGGCGCGCAACGAAGCGCTTGAGCTGGCCGCAGAGAGGCTTGGCAACAGCGGCGCGCTCGTAGTGTACGATGACGATTTCGTTTACCCGGGAGACCACGCGCTGGTGCCAGCCCTCCGCTGGCTGAGAGAACCCTCGGTCGGCGCGGTAAGCGGTAGGGTCGTCAACTTGAGGAGAAGAGGAGTGGACCCGGACTTCGCGCTCAACGTGCCCTACTTGGCTGACATCCTGACTAAGCTCACGGGCTTCATAATACTAGACAACAAGCACGGGCCTAGAGAGGTCGAGTACACGACACCGCTAATGGCGATGAAAGTTGAAGTGGTGAGAAGGGGCGTTAAATACGACGAGAACTACAAGGGGACAGGGTACAGGGAGGAGAGCGACCTGCAAAGACAGGTCAGGGTGCTCGGGTACAAAATAATCTACGAGCCCAGCTTCTACACGTACCACATAGCCGCAGAGAGCGGCGGCAACAGGTACTCGAACCTCGAAGACAGGATGTACTGGAAGTGGAGGAACCACACGTACTTCATGAGCAAGTGGCGGTACCCCCTCCGCAAAAAGGTGCTAAGCTACGCGATACTGACCACGTACGCGGTGCTGAACGGTCCCCCCGCAGTGAAAGGAATGGCAAGAGCGGTGCGCGGATGAAAATCGTCCACGTGCACCATCACTACTGGCCAGTCGTCGGCGGCCTGGAGAACGTGGTCAAGGCGCTGGCGGAAGGCATGGCGAAGCTGGGCCACGAAGTCCACGTGGTGACGAGCCCCTACGGCGCTGAGGGCAGGCCCGGGGAAGAGGAATTCAACGGGGTCCGCGTGCACAGAGTCAAAAGCGCGAGGCTACACTACCCGGACCTCACCTACCCCCTAAGCTACCCTCTGGAGGCGCTAAAAGGTGCCGACATCGTCCACGGCCACAGCCAGAACAGCCTCTTCACCGTGAAGGTTATCGAGAAGGCGAAGAAGCTGGGAGCGAAGACGGTAATACACTTCATGGCGGTAGATGCATTAAACGACCACCCAACCCCTTGGGTCAGGTTCCTAGGATCTTTTTATGCCAATTACATGGTTAAGAAAGCTATCAAGCTGACTGATCTCAGGCTTGTTAAGAGTTTTCGAGACCTAGAAATTTTGAGGAGTAAGTATGGTGCTGAAGCTCATTACATACCTGATGGTGTTAGTGAGGAGATTGTTAATGCTCCAAACATGGCAGAGGAGTTTAGGGAGAGATATGGGATTCACGAACCGTTTGCTGTGTATGTGGGTAGATTGCATAAGCTGAAGGGTGTAGACATACTGATGAAGGCTGCGAGCATAGCTGTAAAGGAGTACCCAAATCTTAAGGCAGTCATTATAGGGCCTGGGGATCAGAAGCCGTACAGTGAACTTGCGCAGAGACTAGGAGTAAAAAATAACGTCGTATTTCTTGGATATGTAGATGAAAAGACAAAGATAGGAGCGCTAGACGCGTCCATAGCACTAGTGTTGCCAAGCGTGTGCAACTACGTCGAGGTCTTCTCGATAGTAATATCAGAGGCGTGGGCAAGAAACAAACCAGTAATAGCATCGACGGTAGGAGAAATACCGTATAGGGTCAAACACATGGTCAACGGTCTACTGGTAACGCCGAGAAACCCCGGGGCGCTCGCCGAAGCAATGACACTACTCGCCAACGACAAAGAGTTAATTAGAAAGCTCGGTACCGAAGGCAGGAAAAATGTATCCACGTGGGACGAAATAGCTAACAAACTAATCAAAATATACACAATAGTGTAGAGCATGCTCGTACTAGTAACAAGAGGAACAGGATTCACGGAAGCCACTTTGCGGATAGATTGGCTAAAAAAGAGTAATTCAAAGCTAGCGCGCGCTACAACCCAGACACAAGTACCTCGATCTCCTCGCCCAAGCAAGGTACCCGGTAAACCCCAGCGCACGAGGCGTTCAGCATCTTCACAGCAGAGGCGCTGGCCATGGGCGTGCCGACGATTGCCTCAGCAACGATAAAAGAGACACTAGAAGTATTAGCAATGGGAACAACAGCAATATCGACAAGAGAAATATGCATAGCGTACGCTGAGTAAATGTATAAAATCTAAGAGGCGAATAAACGGTGAAGTGGGAAATTTTGATTGAGAAATATAGACCCGTGTTATTAAATAGAGAGGTTCTAGGCTCTTCTTATACTTTGATGAAGCTAGATAGCTTAAAGCCTATGCTTGAGTACCTAAAAAACCAAGAAATCAAAGCTATGCTTGATTTAGGATGTGGTTATGGGGTCATAACACTTATTGTTGGTGAATTCATTGGTGCCAAGAGAGTCTATGCGGTTGATTTAGATGGAAACAGAACAAGCTTCCTGGAAAATATTAAAAAACTATCTCCGCTTGATGTAACTATATTAAATCAAGATTTTTCTGAACCCCTGAATATCCCAGAGAAAGTTCAACTAGTTACAAGTTTTGGGTCTCTAGAGCACAATGCCAACTGGGATGAAATTTTTGAAAATGTAAAGAGAGTTCTAGTGAAGGGTGGTTACCTACTTATTTCAATGCCAAATCTGGGTAGCTGGGTAAATAGGATAGCATTATTTTTGGGTTACCAGCCTAGAGATTTAGAAATATCTAAGAGGAAACTTTACGGTGTCGCTCCACCTTTTAAGAATCATGGAACAGCTGGGCATATTAAAATTGCAACTTTCAAGGCATTTAAAGAGTTTCTCATAGATAATGGCTTCGAAATAGTTAATGCAACACCATTATATTCAACAGAAAATATTCTTATAAACCTCCTAGATAAGCTATTCAACACTCCTTCCCTTTCAAGGAGATATACAATTTTAGCCCGAAAAATATGATTTTCTTTTTATACACAAAGGGAGCCAGAAGTATTGACAGCAAAGGCTAATCGGGTAATCATTGGTGCTCTGTGATGGACACTGACTTCACGGTAATAATGGTTCCGGGAAGCGATTCACGACCTCCTGATGGCGTTAGCAGACATGCATATGAAATTAGTAAGAGGCTGGCAAGCAAAGGAATCGAAGTTCTCGGTATAAAACCCTCACTAAGCGGCACGAGACTTACTCGCATTGAAAACTACTTGCTTTTTGAGGTGCCAAGCATCTACTTTTCCTTGATATACCAAGGGCTCGCCAATAAAATATCAGTGCTTCAACAATTCCTATACTATCTATGTTACAAAGAGGCTACAAAAAAATTATTGGACTCTCTCTCTAGGTCGCCCATAATTTTACATACGCATGGATTTTATGCATTATCACAACCAATGATAAGTTCTAACGCAGTAAAAAGACTCTGCACATTTCATGGCTCTATACCTCTGGACATTGCTTTTCGAGAGAATAAGTGGTCATATAAAGCGAAATCATTGTTATATCTGCTTAGAGAAGTGTATAGCTATGCTGATCATTACACAGTATTTGTAGAGCCACTGAAGAAGATCTTTGCTGAACTTTACGGTATAGACTCACAACTTATTGATGTTGTCCCGCATGGAGTCGATGCACGATTTTTCAGAGAAGATCCTGAACCTGAGGAGATCAGGGGCATAGAAAAAAAATACAGAATTGATAAACCTTACCGGATACTATTCTTAGGACACCTAACAAGGCGAAAAAACCCAGAGATCATGCTAAAAGCCATGAAAATCCTCTCCTCAAAGAGAAAAGATACAATGATGATAATAGCGAGTAGATGGGGTGATTATTATTTAGAAGCGATGAACATTATCAGGAAACTAAATTTAGAAAGCATCGTTAGGATTATTTCAGAACCAATCTATGACAAAAAATTCATAGCCTTATACAAAATTTCAACAGTATTCATCAATCTGGATCCTATTCCCTCAAATTATTCAACTGCTTTGCTTGAGGCCATGGCATCGGGAATACCTCCCATAATCTACGAACATTCTGGCAACAGGTATGTGGCTGACGAGTCTACTGGATTTATTTTGAGGAGTCTTGATCCCTACGAATTAGCTGACTTAATTAATTACATTATAGAGGATGAGGGGAAGCGGAGGGAGAAGGGTAAAAATGCCCAGACGAAAGTTTCCACTCAATATGACTGGGACAGGGCTGTTATTCCAAGATATATGAAAGTGTATAATAAACTCTTAGCTAAAAGCTAGGGATGTTTATTTATACGGCAAGCCAGCCAGGCTAAGCTTTTATTCCCTGCTTGCATACTTAGGTAAAAAGATTAGGGTTGTTGTTCCAGTGGTCTCTTTGACTGAGAAAAGGATGCAACCAACACTCTTTTTATCATTATTGTTTTTTATTGCCTACTTATATAGTTTGTTTACATTTTGTGGCGGTTATTATACATTTGAGGACTTGTTCGGACCCCTGTCAAAAAGCCCTTACATTGCAATATCGCTGATCTTGTTTGTAATATGTGGTTTTATATATCTTTATATTAATATAAACTCGGAGCATTCAGACTATATCAGACTTCTTATAGTCATATTTCTTGTATTTAGCAAGTTTCTAGTTCCAGATGTCACAGACTCATACTACGATCAGAGTTTCTATGATGCAGGAGGACATATGATTAGAGGAGCATTCGTCACTCTTACTGGCCACTCAGATCCTAATATTGACGGATACTTTGACTTACAGCCAGCTTTCTTTTGGGTTACAGCTATTTTTATAAACATTGTGTATGGGTCTCCAACATCTCCTAGCGATCCAATTTTTAGTTTTTTCGTAAAGTGGTTCAACATAATAGCTACAATGATATACATTCCTATACTTTATTTGTCGTTTAAAAAATATGGATTGAAGAAAGGTGAAGCTTATCTGGCGTTCTTTTTATTCTTTAGTCTTAGCTTCGGTAGGTTCCATTATGCTGCGCAAAATTATGGTAATGCACTTTTCTGGCTTTTGCTAGCACTTGTTCCAGACATTATTGAGCATTACGATATTAAAAAGATCCTGACATTACTACCGGTACTTACATCACTTATATTTGTACATGAGGGTCTCACCATATTTACCGTAATAGCTTTAGCATCTATGTTGATGGCACTTGCATTGCCAAAAAAACTGAGAGATTCGTTACAGGCCGTTTTTCTACTTTTACTTTATCTTTCAATCAGTTGGTTTCTGTTCTTACTTTATATCTCCAAGTTTACTTTATCATCCTTTGTAAGCACGTTAATGTCTGTAGTGAAGGATTATTTGATTGAAGGTACGACGGAAGTTGTTGAAAAAGGTCTTACAAGAGCATGGCAACCCTGGACCAATGTGGTTCTTTTTAAAGCTATATTTATGGTTATCTTAATTCTCTTAGCAACATTTACATCACTAGAGCTATACATCAAATTTAGAGGCAAAATCTACCAGGTTATGATGTTTGTAATTCTTGGAATTACCGCATTCCTAGCACTGGTTGCCGCTGCTTTAGGCGGAGCAGGCTACATAGAGAGGATACCACTAGTTCTACTGCCACTGATAGCAATAACACTTACTGAAAACATGAGCAGAGAAAGCATCAGCAAAACCTACAAAAAAGTCATCGTCGTAGCCGCATTATGTTTAGTAATAATGGGACCTTTTGTATTCTTTAGCGGCAGAAACTTCCAATCAATTTCGACAAGTGAGGATAAGGCTGGAGAATTCTTAATAACACATGCTCAAAATATTGCGGGGCTCTATCCAGAGATTTGGATCACTTCAGCATTTACACCTCTTTTAGCTAACTCGACGTTTACTCACGACAAAATATACATATTATATTGGCATGATTTTATACAGACATTGTATTACAACATAGGGGATATTAATGCATTAAATAATTACATCCATAAATTTGAATCAACATGTAACATAATTTATTTTAACCCAAGAGTACAATTTTCACAATGCTAACTGACTGGTAAAGGGTAATGATGAAGGTCTCTATTATAATTCCAAGTAAAGGATGCGCCTACCTTAGCTATTTAATGCGAGGTCTTCGAGATCAGACCATTAAACCAAACGAGGTAATACTCGTTGTCAAGAGTTGCGATCTGAGGTCTGTAGAAAGTTTGTGCGGTAAGTTTAGCCTATCATGCACAATTATTGAACAGAGAAAGGGTTATTTTACACATGCCCTCAACATCGGGAAGAATGAAGCTAGAGGCGACCTAATATTAATAACAGATGAGGATGCTATACCGCTAAAAGGATGGGTAGAGAGGTATATTGAGTTGCATACGGCCTACCCACATATAGCTGGGATTTCTAGTAGAGATATCTACCTAGACCTTCATGAATTGAGAATTATACAGACACCAGACGATATGGCTCTCACAACGCTGTATAGATGGGCTGTGAGGCCCTGGCTGGACCCCCCTCTCCCTCTGTTGAAAAAGTACAGGCTCGGCGTGTACCTGACAAAAAATCTGGACGTGAAGCACGGGCTCTATATACCTAGTAGAACTTGCTACTCGTTGCCTTTTAGGGGCGTTAATATGAGTTTCAAAGCTAACTTTACCCATGATGTGTGGTTCCCAGAACATGAACTATTGAAGAGAGCACCAGGAAACGAACAATACTTCGGTCTTCAACTAGTTCTCCAAGGCTTCGATACCATATACACCCCCAACAACCCTGTTCTACACATTGCAAGAAACGAAAGCTTATCAAGAACAAGAGATAAGGCAGCTAATATTGAGAATAATTTGATGAGAGCCTTAATTAAGGATCTCCTCAGGAAATATGGATTCGGCTGAGCGAATAATGCTTCCAATAATACTAATGAGCATGTAACAATTATGACCTACATACTAATTATTAATGACTGGATTAGCAATGTAACAGCTGGAGGTACGTATAGGGTTCAGGGCTTTGCAAGAGGGTTTAGCACCTTAGGATTTAAAGTCCTCCTTACCACGCCTTGGGGAGTAACTGAGTATGGAACGTACACCATAGTTGATCAGCCAAATGTTGGAAGCCCCATGTATTATGCTACAACAGGACTAATGCTTCCCATGCAGGTAATTAGATCTCTTGTTAAGTCTGGTTTACCTGACTTAGTTTTGGTGCAAATGCCAAGCCCATTCTCCAAGGCATTATCAATACTGCCTATTTTGAAGCTCATCGACGTTCCTTTAGTGCTTGATTTTGGCGATCCCTGGTGGAAGAGGGCTGATCCCATGCTTTACAAGTACATGTCAAGTAAGCTTATCCAATTTCAAGCGGAAGCATCGATACTTGTGTCATCATTAAGTAAACTTATCCTAAAACTAATTGATAGTAAAAACAAACTTTGGATTCCAATGGGCATTGATACCGAGCTTTTCAAACCTAGAAACGTTAATCAATATGATAATCTCGTAGGCTTTCTCGGATCATTCACAAAAAGGAACGGGGCCGAATTGATAATTTCAATTTTATTCGAACTAGTAAGAAGGGGGATTGACGCTAGATTCATACTTATTGGTGGAGGTGATTGGCTTCATATGATTCGTCGAGAGTCTATTCGAAAGGGATTAGATAAAAGAATCTTGATTACAGGCTCTGTCCCTAGACATAGGATCCCCGAGCTTTTATCCAAATGCAGTATATTGGTTGCCCCATACGTGGAGTCACCAGAGCTTCATTTCATTTTTCCAACAAAGGTTCCTGAGATGATGGCTTTAAGGAAACCCGTGGTTACTGCCCGTCTCTACGAAATAATCACTACTTTTAAGATTGGTGAGGAATTGCTCGTGGCTAAATATAATGAAGTTGATTATACAAAGAAAATATTAATGCTTATTAGCGATGATGATTTAAAAAACAAGATAGCTGAGAATGGTTATATGAGGATTAGCAGGGATTTTACATGGGAAAGATTAGCCCTAAAAATATTGAAGAGCGTGCAAGTTTGACATGACTAACATATGTTTTATAATGTCTTATACAATTTACCCAAGACGTGGAGGGCTTCATGAACAAGTCTACCTTCTTTCAAGGGAGTTTAGAAGGAAGGGTTATAAGGTCTATATTCTTTACTATAGGCACGGATTACTCAATAAGAATCAAGCGTTTAGAATACCATTATACTTTTCAGGTATACATCCCAACCTTTATTCGTCAGTTAGTAAATGTGATTATGTTATTATGGAGACGGCTTGGCCTTGGTTAGCCGCAATACCGATTCGCTTGATGGGGAAAGAATTTGTACTCCACCTGCACTCTATAGAAAGTTTACCAGAATTCGGATTACCTTTGCACAAGAGGGTCATGATTAAGCTTGCTGAGGAAGTTGCAGGCAGGCTTGCTAGGACGATACTGACTGTAAGCCTTACAGAATATTCGATATTAAAAACTCAATTTGGTAATAAGGTTACATATATTCCATTAGCAATTGATCTTGAGGAACGCAAGAAGTACATAAATGCGAATAAGGAGGATGTGAGAAGAATGCTTGGTCTTCCCATTCATAAGTTCATAGTAGCATTTCTTGGAGGTATGAGTTATGGGGCAAATAGAGAATCGGCTAAAATAATAATAACTCAAATAGCTCCAAAAGTCCACGAGCTAACTAACGGTAGAGTACTTTTCCTCCTCGTTGGATCAGACCCCCCACCGGAATCTACGAAGTTAAATTACATTAAGGTGACTGGTTACGTTAAGTCAATAGCACCATATATAGTAGCGTCCGATGTATGTATAGCACCTGTGTACCATGGTGCCGGTGTCAAAACTAAAGTACTAGATTATATGAGTCTTAAAAAGGTGGTAATAGCTACTAAGAAGGCTGTTGAAGGAACATGGCTAAAGCCTTGGGTTCATTATATACCTGCAGAAAAGCCAATAGATTTTGCTTATAAAATTATTGAAACATTATCAAGGTTGAATGATTATGAACAGACTATTGCTAATAATGGGTTTAGCTATGTAACTGATCATCACTCTGTTGATGTTATAGTTGGTAATTTCCTTAAGGTGCTCAAGGGTGCTTAGCTATGAGCCCTTCAAATGACTCATATCCATTAGTGTCCATAGTGATACCTACATCTAATGGGGCTCAAACAATAGAAAAGGTCCTAGAATCAGTAATTTCTCAAGATTATGAAAACATAGAGGTCATAGTGATAGATAATGGTTCAACTGACAATACTGAAAATATAGTTAGGAATTTTATGAGTAACTCATGTGTAGAAATAAGGTATTATAAGTACCCAACAAAGTTAGGCCACGCAGGGGCTATAAATGAGGGTATCAGGAAAGCCCTTGGCGACGTCATTGTCATACTTCACGATGATGTGGTATTATGTCAACATAATTGGTTGTTATCAATGACAAATATATTAAGAGATAAACAGGTAGGCGTAGCATCCTCATTGTTTGTCACATTTCCCAATGAACTTTCAGGCATCAATAAAGTGTTTGCCTATGTTTACCTATTAGGATGGCATAGACCCGACGTAGATATGGGTGTTCAAGAAGTTCTATACACAGGTTTAAACAATGACGTTATCCAGAGAGAAGTAATAAAGAAGGTGGGTCTTATGGATGAGACCTATAAATATGGCACTCATGATATAGATTTCTCAGAAAGAGTAAGGAAAAGTGGATATAAGATTGTTTTAAACCCCAAGGTATGTGCTAAGCACCTATTATCTTCATACCAACGTTCCTTAGTGTCACATCTGGTAAAAGCGTGGCAATATGGCTTTCCATCAGGTATAATTCTCAAGAGATACAGATATTTACCTAATATCGATAACGCATACTTTGCAATCTCACTGCTAATATTTGCAATCTCCCTTATTAATCTTAACCTTGCCTTATTAATGTTATTAATCCTCATAGGATTATCATTTATTATTGAACCCCCCAATTACTATAGAAAATCTAAACATTTCATAAAGTTGAAGAAATTACTGGTGAACTTAACTGGTGCAGTGATATTGTTTATTTTACTTAAAGGCACCTTCTTCATAATACCGTTACTAGGAGGGGTTCCATTACTGAGATCATTCATAAGCTCATTTAACGCTTTTAAGGAGCAACATAGTGTAAAGTTATCACTTCTAGTCCTATTGTTTTACCCAATTTGGAGTTTCATAAATGGCATGGCTACGTTGATTGGTATATCATGGTTCCTATTAAAAGTGAGAAAGTGAAGATAAATCCTAAAATTGTTGCTGTTTATTGGGTATTCAATCCCGATATAAAAATACTTACTCTATCATTAAAGAATCTTGTTAGTGAAGTGAGTGAAATAATTATTCTGGATAATGGCTCTAAAAACATCGATGAACTCCGGAAGCTTGTATCAAAATTATATCCATATAAAATAGAAGTAGTAGAATTAAAGAAAAATCTGGGCGTGAAAGCATTAAACATCGGGATATCTAGGGCTATTGAGAAGGGCGCAGATTGGGTTCTATTGATGGATGATGATTCCATTTATCCTGCAAGCGCTCTTAAGGAAATAATAAGAGCCTATAACGTATTATGCAGGTATAAAAATGATGTATGCAATAAGATAGGAGTAATATCCTTACCAACTTGGATGAATAGAGAAACTAAATCAATATTCAAAACATATCATTATACATGGCAGTTTTCAGGCAGTCTAATTAAAGTGGATGTTATTAAGAAACATAATTTATCTATTAACGAAGAGTTCTTTGTTGACATTGCGGATCTTGAGTTTTTTGGAAAGATTCATAGTTTAGGATATATTACTATTCACTTTATGCATGGCATGTTGATCCATAAGTCTGGAAGAAAAATACAATTACCATATATATTAAAACCTTGGAAGAAACGCATATGGACCTCTTACACTCCATGGCGATATTATATGAGAGTGCGAAATTCTATTGCTGTTCTTAGGCAAGGTTATTGGGATCCATATAATGCTTTGCGCGATTTATTCTTGTCTGGATTAGTTCTAACTATAATGTATGGTTTTAGAACATTTATCAGAACATTTACTCTCGGTGTAGCACACGGATTATTTGGTAAGCTTGGTTACTTAGATCCTAAGCTGTTGCAGTCAGAGGAACGTTAGAAATGAAATATTAACTATTCCTAATTAACATTAAGTAGGACGACAAATGAGAGTAGCAATCGTGGCTGGTAACTTTTAAGCGGCACACCTCTTTTCTGCCATTATTATATCGGCTACCAGTCAACGGCGTCAATAACTTACGGAGCTTTTTACTTTAATGTTGTCTCCTTTGCAAAAAAGATACTTGGACTTAGAAGGATGAGCAAGGATGAATTACGCAAGGCTGGTCTTAGAGCTCGGGAGCATTATCTAACCAAGTACGATCCTTATAAAATTATTAATCAGTTAATTAAAGTATTTAACGAAGCAATTTCAGAGTTTAAATCTTAGTTATTTGCTTACAATAACATTATTCTGATTATTTTATATTGCTTTATAATCGATCAGCACCTAGATCATTCCTAGATTATTATTACCACGGCTGGAAGTAAGTATAAGTATTAAGATTAAGTCTAGAATCACATTATTAGGAAAGGCAAAAGAAAGAGCATTTTCAAAAGCTCTAGAGGTAGTAAAAATAGTTAACCAAAATTTAAAAATTAGGGCAATACAATATGGTGTGTGTCACTATTGTTACACATAATAATGGTGCTACACTAAAGGTTGCTTTGAATTCTCTTAAGCAGCAAGCTTGTAGATGAGATTGTTATCGTTGATAATAATTCTATTGACGACACTAAGCTGATAATCAATGAATTTTCTCGTGAGCATCAAAGTTTAGTTAAGAAGGTTGAATTGAAGCAAAACCTTGGGTTTCCTAAGGCTGTGAACATAGGGTTTAGACTATGTAAAAATAATGAGCCTTATTTTGCTCTATTTAATCCAGATGCTATAGCTACTAAGGACTGGTTAAAAGAGCTACTTCGCTTCATGGATAAAAATGAGCATTCAGGTATTGTTCAGAGCCTTTTGATAAAGCCTGATGGTGAGTATGATTGTGCGGGTGGTTTTATTAATGGGTTCGGTTATCCGTTAGAATTTAAACCAAGGATTGATTATAAAACTTTGAGTAAGTTAAAGCCTTATGAAATCGGCTATGCTAAGGGGGCAGCTGTGTTAATCAGGACTAAGGCATTTCTTCAGGTTGGAGGTTTTGATGATAGGTACTTCTTTTACTATGATGAAGTGGATTTAAGTTATAGAATGAGGAAGTATGGATGGAAAATTTATTTAGCCCCTAGCTCAATAGTTATTCATATTGAATTAGGAAGCAAAATTCCTAATAAGGAACTATTTGTTTTGTACTATATGGAAAGAAACCATTTACTATTCCTCTATAAGAACATTAGATCTAGATTTATACCAGCATTGACATGGTCATTGTTAGGAACTCTACATGAAAAAAGTAGTATAAGAATGAGAATACGGTTACAAGCAATTCGTGATGCCATAAAACTTGTAATGGCGCGCGCTTAACTGGAGTCCAATCGATTTAAGCGGTGTAGCATTGTATTCTATGATACTAGGTAGAAGAACAAAGAATGTTCCTAACGCGCGCGCCGCGCTTAAAGACGCGCCATTAGCTAGGAGGCTCATACCTAGGCTTTTAAGTTCGAAGGCTAGGTGGCTACTACGAGGAATCTTGTTAAATCTTCTAGCGTGCGTAAAATGGCTTAAACTTTACTAGTAATTACCTCAAGCACCCACTCCTCGAATTCCGGGATGATTTCTGAGGAAAGCTCCATAGCCCAGCTCCATAGCTCCTCTGGTTTGACCGTTAAGTACCTATGTATGAGCCTGTTCCTTAGAATGATCGTCGCCTTGATTCTTTCTCCCAAAGTTGGCTCCATCAGCCCGCATCCTACAAGCTTCTCTACATACTCTCTGTAGGCGCTTACGACGCCCAGTCGCTTTGCACCGACTATGTGTGCGCATATGTCTATCATTACCTGTATGATGTCTTGAACCATGCTTTTTAGGGCATACCTAAACAGCCCTGTTTGCTAGATGGAATCAAGTGAGTGTTGTTTTTTCTGGCAAAATAGGGACATGAGGCTTTTTGGCAAATTTTATTTCTTGGATTCGCGTAGAGCTATATGTGGAGATTAGGAGCTTGGTTTCGCAGGCCTGGGAGAGCCTTAACAAGGTGAAAGAGCTAGTGGGCTCTGGAGTTTCCAGTGAACTGGAGGAGGCCGCTTTAAGATGGTATCTTTTTTCTCTGCATCAGAACGTTCTTGACGCTTTAGCTTCTCTGTTTTCTGAGGCTGGGCTGAGAAAGCCGGGCTCCTACGCGGAGCTGGCGAAGCCTTTGGCTGAAACGGGCTTAGTATCTGAATGGTTTGCTGACGAGGTGGCGAGGATGGCAAGGACTATGAATCTGCTTGTGTATGCCTATCGGAGGGATCCCAGGGAGGATCTCGTAGAGATTGGAAACCAAGTATTTGGGACAGCTCCAGCACTGCTGGAGTCAATAATCAAGCTAGCTGAGAGGCTTGGGGTTGATCCGTCTCATGAGGATGTGTCGAGTGAACTGGTAGCAGTTTTTAAGCAGTATCCGGGGATAATTGCTGTTCTGCTTTTTGGCAGTAGGGCTCGGGGCGACTATAGGCCTGACAGCGACTATGATATTGCTGTCCTAGCGGAAAAACCGCTGGCACAAAGAGAGCTAGAAGAAATCGCCCTAAAGATAGCTGACTTGCTAGGAGTTCCAGCCGACAAGGTTGACATTGTTGACCTGCAGGTTGCCCCTAACGAGCTGCTCTACAAGGTTATTAGGGACCAAGTTCCTCTCTATGTCTCTGACAATGAAAGGTTTAAGAAGTGGGTCTCTGAAAACTATATAAGGGTTCTAGACGAGGAAGAATCCCTAAAGGAAACCTATTACGTCAGCTTAGAGAAGAAGCTCAAGCAACACATCTCTTAGTCTTAAAAGTAACAGTGCTGAGTGTATGTAAGGGAAAATATTTGCGAAAAGTAAATATTTGTTTACGTAGGGTTAGCG
>Ga0080004_1109478_pt1 | contig 14346 bp, 11 predicted proteins | sample WasSprMetagenome_FD_69207 | JGI IMG/M metagenome (GOLD analysis project Ga0080004, IMG submission 69207) | Sulfidic aquatic microbial communities from Washburn Spring, Yellowstone National Park, USA - WS (SPADES assembly) (version 2) | ecosystem: Environmental > Aquatic > Thermal springs > Hot... | reverse complement strand
AGCAATAAGGACCCTCTCCTTCAACATAGGATTCCTGATAAGTCTAAACATAGCAGTCATATCCCTCGTTCAAGTAATCTCATACGAGACCGCTACACGATTAATAATCGTGGAGGGAGCAACAAATATCGAAGAAAACGTCATGGCAAGCAACCTCGCCAAAGCAATAGCGGAGGCCTTTCAAACACAAGCGACCATCATGCTAGCAGGAATACCATTCTCATTAACAAGGATCATACTTGGAAGACAAGGCACACATCATTCATAACGATTACTTTATCTATGTATTATTCTAAGGATTCTCTTCACCTTTTCAAATAATTTGTTTACTCCACCCGTTTTCGATCCTTCTTTCTTACTATCCTATATAGTGTAAGATATCCTAGGCCAAGCCCGGAAATTGATAAAGAATAAGAGAGTATGGATAATGCTATGGATTTTTGAAGGATTCCAATAACCATTAGGAAGGATATTAGAAAACCTAATATCATGAAGATTATTCCCATGATCAAAAGGAGTTTATCACTTTGAGACATATAACCAGCAACTCACGAAATGCTCTTTATCATATTCGACTTCAGGAGGCTCTTTTTCATCGCATAACCCTAATATTTTGTGAATGCAGCGTGGATGAAATCTGCACCCGCTCGGCGGATCGATTAAACTTGGCGGCTCGCCCGGCGGTATATCCCTGAGAATAAACCTATTATTAGCATCAGGATCGGGAATTGCTCGCAACAAAGCTATTGTGTAAGGGTGTAACGGGTTTTTGATGAGCCTTTCAACCCTTGCCCTCTCAATAATTTTTCCAGCATACATGACATATATCCATTCTGTGAAATAGCGCGTAGTAGAGAGATCATGCGTAATGTAAATTATGCTTATAGCATGTCGTCTCTGAAGCTCTTTTAAGAGCGATAATATCTCAACTCTAACCGATGCATCCAACATTGAGACTGGTTCATCCGCAACTATTAACTTTGGATTCAATATCATTGCTCTAGCTATTACCACTCTTTGCTGCTGGCCTCCACTTAGCATATGCGGATATTTGTTCAGGAAATCCTCAACGGGCGTCAGCTTAACTTCGGTTAAGACTCGATATATTCTTTCTATCCTTTCATATTTGTCTATTTTATGTATTATGAGAGGTTCTTCTAGGATGCGTTTCACGGTCATGAAAGGTGGCAACGCACCATATGGGTCCTGCTGAACAAAACCTGTCTGCCTTCGATACCATTTTAACACCTCTTTATCGGAGATCCTAATTTCCTTACCGTCAAAGATTATTTTTCCACTCGTCGCCTCCTCAAGACCTAATATTGTTCTTCCTAGTGTCGTTTTTCCGCAACCACTTTCCCCGACAAGAGATATGGCCTCTCCCCTAACCAAGTCAAAACTCACTCCATCAACTGCTCTAACATAAGTCGGCTTCCCAAATATTCCCTTCCTGACAACATACCATTTTTTCACATTCCTCAAAGATAATAACACCGAATTTTCCATTTCTCCAGCCTCCTCACTTAGCATATAACCAGCATTTCACGTAACTCTTGTTTATAGTTATTAATGGAGGATCTGAAGAGCATTTCTCCATCCTGTAGGGGCATCTATCAGCAAACCTGCATCCCCTTGGAGGGTTTATCAAACTAACTGGCGAGCCGGGAATATATTCTAGATTCTTTTCTTCTCTGAGTGATGGGATACTTGCCATCAGCTTCTGTGAATATGGATGAAGTGAAGCTTTGTAAAAGTCATCAGCCTCGCTTAATTCTACTATTTGCCCACCGTACATGACAGCAACCTTATCTGCGAGCTCGCTGGAAACACTCACGTCATGAGTTATGAGTATAAAGGTAACACCGTACTCTCTCTTTATCTTTTTGAGCATATTCATTATGTTAGCCTGCGTCAAGACATCAAGCGCTGAGGTTGGCTCGTCCAATATTACTACCTCAGGGTCCATTATCAACGCCATAGCTATCATGGCTCTCTGCCTCATCCCACCACTTAATTCGAAAGGATATCGCTCCATAAAAGCCTCTGGAATCCCTACGAGAGAAAACATCTTTCTAACCTTCTCTAGGGCTTCTTCCCTGCTGGCAGCCCCATGTATTAATAATGGTTCAGCAACTTGCTCACCGACCTTAATGACAGGATTCAGTGAGTTTAAGGCGGCTTGTGGGACCATGGAAATTTTTCGCCACCTTATCATTTTTCTGAAATCTTCATCGCTTAAACGCATTAAATCCGTACCATTCAAGTAAATATGCCCATTAAAGACTTCAACATTTCTCGGTAGTAGTCTGATTAGGCATCTTGCCAATGAACTTTTTCCACAACCTGATTCGCCGATTAATGCTAAAGCCTCTCCTTTTCCAACGCTAAAGGATACATCATCAACCGCGTGAAGCATCCCTTTTCTAGTTCGATAATATAGATACAAGTCCTTCACTTCTAGGAAGCTCATACCTCCCTCAACCTCGGATTAAATATCTTGTCTAACGAGAGCCCTAATAGAGCGAATCCTAAAGCTGTTAATATCAGTAAGAATGATGGCTCGATAATCCAGTAGAAATATCCTTTGAAAAGCGCTCCCGCGGAGAAGGCATCATCTATTATCTTGCCCCATGTTGGGGCTATGGGGTCGCCGAGGCCGAGTATTGCTAACGCGGCTTCGAGGAAGACGAAGTCAGGAACCGATAACACCAAGGAAGGTATTATTGTTGGCAGGATCTTGGGTATCATGTAGAAAAATATTATCCTTATATTGCTAGCTCCATAGGATCTCGCAGCATCTATGTAAGGAAACGATCTTATTTGTAAAAATGCGGCCCTATAGGTCTTAACGCCGGGCCCAAAGATGCTTAAAGCTATTATTACAAGAAGTAATGTCCAGATATTCAACTTATAAAACACGGCTATCATTATCAGTGTTGGCAGGAAGGGTATCGTCATACTTATCTCCGTAATTCTCTGGAGGATGAAATCGGTGCGTCCTCTGAGCCATGCACTTACAGCGGCGATGATCATCTCTATGATAGCGATGGAGAGAGCTGCTGTTATGCCAAATGATAATGCTATTGGCGTGCCCCATAAGAGCGCGATAGTTAAGTCTCTCCTTAAGTGATCAGTTCCAGCCATTCCACAGACTTTCCCATATACAACTAACTTCAAATCAACATCAGATCCTTTTTCAAATAACACTCCCTCGATTACCACCCGATATTCTCCCTTCAGAGGTGATGCAGTTTCCTTCTTCAGGATCGTTTCATCATACTTTGCAAACAGGCCTATCTCAGGAGTTATGTCGTATTCCGGGTCTTTTCCAAATTTTTCTTTCATGTAATCCTGAAGCATTTTCATAAGATGTTCGTCACTTGAAAGATAGTAAGCTCCTTTATTGCTAACTGTTAGATCTTTAAGTTTGAACTTTACGCCCTCGGGATTCTCCCAGTAAATCGTCAAGTGTGGAGGAGAACTAGTGAAATTGGATTCATAAAAGAGATTGATCTCGCTTGGGAAATCATCATAATTATAAATAAATGACATTTCAGTTATTACCTTACTCATTTCCTTTCCTATGGGCACTATTATCTTTGTAACTCCTGCTTGATTTCTAGTAGTATCTAGGGTTATTGTTTCGGGAAGCTTCTTGGGGAGGAATATATTTACCCACGAGGGTAACGCGTTCCTGGGATTATCAAGCCATATATCCTTTCCAGCTTGCCATAGATATGTCGCCTGTTCATAGGGTATGGCGATTACTGTGTATATTGAGATCGCGATTAGAATTAGTAGGATTGCTGATCCGGCTAGGGCGGATTTGTATTGGAAGAGTGTTTTAAGAAATTGGATTGCACGTTTTGATAGGTTCATTTTATGTCACCCCGTATCTTACTCTTGGGTCAACAATGGCGTATACTAGATCAAGCACAAAGACCGTTATGACTAGTAGATATGCATAGATTACCACTGATCCGATGATTACCGGCGAATCTAGCATCATTGCAGCTCTATAGAGGAGTGTTCCTAGGCCTGGCCAATTGAATACTCTCTCCGTTATTATCGCACCCATCCAAGAGCTGATTAGTGTGAGGGAAAAATCGGTTATTATTGGGGGCATTGTCGGTTTTAGAATATATCTACGCTCTATGATTCTCGGTGGTAGCCCCTTAGCTTCAGCCATCTCAACATAATCCTCCTGTGAGAACATGAGGAAGAAGGTTCTGCGGACATATGTTTGTATGAATGTGTAGGCGATTAGCCAAGAGAGTATTGGTAGGATCATGTGCTTCAGGACGCTTGCTGCATATTGAAGTGGGTCTTCCGGTGTGGGTACATCAACAAGGCCGCCATAAGGGAGTATGTGAAGGGATGCTGCGAAGATGAGTATCAAGATTATTCCATAAAACCATCCCGGTATCGAGGAGAGAGGTGAGAGTGTGACAATTAGCTTATCGAGCCTGCTCCCATATCTTCTTGATACATAAAGCCCCAGCATGAGTGATATCAGAAATAGGATTACGTTTATTGTTGTGAATAATAGGATGGTCGCGGGGAGTCTTTCCATGATTATATTTTTCACGAGCTTTGAGCCTGTATCACTTGTCAAGTAAATAGCTCTACCTAAGTCGAGTGTTAAGGCTCTGAGAAGATATTGATGGCTTCTGAGTATGAAGGGTATGTCTAGTCCTAAACGCTTTATCTCCAGTTGATATAGTTCCTCAATTAATTCAGATTTCTTGGCTGGGGGGAGGAGCTTATATGCTGGATCCTGGTTCACTTTCACGCTTATTTGGAAGCGTATTTCGCTCTTTATTATCTCGTCAACATATCCACCCATGTTAGCTATGAGTATAGCGATATAAACTGCCAAGACCACGACAGCGAAAAGAGATACCCCTCTAATCAAGGCATATCGTAGTATCCGCTTATGCTCGTCCCTCAGGGCTACTCCACCCTTGCATGTTAAAACATTTTTACTTTTAACCTTTATCCGAAAATAGCATAATATAAAAAAGGGTTGTTTAAGGGGGCTATTTCTTTCTCCTGACCAGAGCTATCGCAGCCACCGCTATGGCTATGATTGCGACCACCACTGAAACCACCATCAATATGTTTAATGTTGATATCTGGGTTTTCAGAGCTTCTATCTCGGATCTGAGGGAACTTATCGTGCCCTTTAACGGCTCTACCTCCGCTCTGACCCTGGCCTCAACCTCGCCGAGCTTTCCGGAGATATGTTCCTCGAGACTAAGTGCTGTAAAGGATACTTCCTTGGTGATGGGAACGCTCACGAGCTTTGAGGAAACGGCGACCAGCAGCTTAGCGGGCCCGGAGGGGAGTGCTGAAGTCTCCGCGGCTTCAAGCCCTAATGACCATAATCCGTCTTCGACAGGCTCTGCTGTTCCTGTTGCTACTATTCTGTCATTAGCATCTATTACCAAGTACTTCACCGAATCTATCTCAGATACTTTGTATGGTTGACCCTTGAAGTTTACCTTAACATTGAACATTGCACCAAGCCCGGAGATTATTGATACTGGTCCCTCAACTGATACTTCGGGCAACTTGGGTTCACTGAAGATGAGCCACTTATCGGCCGGGTCCGGGTAATCCTTGTTTGCTCTTAACACGATCACGTGAGCCGTTGGATCCACGCTCTCGAGGTATAATGGCCCGTCTCCTACCCAGAAGTGGCCCTTTGATTCGTACCATGATTTAAGGGCATTATATCTTGCTAATGCATCATTTTTGCTAATATAATTGCCCAGTACTTTTTCATATGGGATATAGCCCGTCCTGATTGCCTCATCAAGCATATCCTTTAGGATTGGTAAGGTTGCTCCTGTTATGTAGTTAAGTCTTTCAACTCCCAGCTTATCCGCTTTATCCGCTGTAAATGCTGCCAATCCCTTCTCCTCAGCTAGAAGACCTATTGTAACCATGTGCCATGGAGCGGGGCCATAGGTTGCAGCAGGGTAAAACCAGCTGACTACATCATTGACTATCCACTCTGCGTCTGGGTATACTCTGTCGGTGTAAAATTCTAGAGTGAGCGGGTTCTCGCTTACTATCTTGAATCCCTTGAAGAACTCCCTGAAGGTTGTAAAGGTCTCAAGATATGCTTCATCGAAAACTGGGCTCGCATTATCAGCTCTATCGAATGTTATTATGTAGTTGAATATTATGTCTGCGAGCGCGATTTTTGTCCCATCATGCCATTTATGCTCAAACAGGTCATCCCTGAAATATACAACAACCTTAGCTTTCGCTGTAAGCCCTTCTGGAGCAGTTATTATTTTCTGTTCTTTCGCGTCCCAGCCATACCACGCGTCGCTTGGAACCTTTACCTCGTCAACGAAGTCTAATGAAAGCCAATCAAGGGTTTTGGCCACAGGAATCCCACGTTTGACATATACTTCTGCTTTTCCCACCTTTAAGGGCCAGTAAAGGCCGGTGTATGGATCCGGCATTAACGGTGGATCATAAGTAGCTCGATAAATCATTGTATCGTATATCCAATCACTTCCACCAAGCGGATTCCAAGGATCAATAGGGATCTCGGCCTGCGTTATTATCTTAACGCTTCCCCCGACTTTATCTTCAAATCGCAAGGTATATGGCCAGAGCCTCGCGCCATAAAATCCGCCGGCAAGATCGTAGGCTTGCTTCACCCCCTTTCTTGCAACCCAAGCAGTTAAGCTGTTTATCAGCCACACCCTCGCAGAGTCCTTCATCGATAACTCTAAAGCCCTAGCCATAAGCCTGTTTCTCTCATCCCAAGATGCATAATCTTTTGTTGCAAGCCTCTTTGATATCTTATCGAATTCTGGATCTGGGGTGTAGGCCTGCCAAAGCGGGAATGGAAGTCCTCTTGACGTGTAGAAGAAGTCAAAGTTATCTGATTCATCCCTAGTTATTTCTGTTGTCACCCATCCTGCTGTGTAGATATGCCACTCACCATTAGCAGGGTTTCCAGTGAGCCATATTGGTGATGCCTCCTTGCTCGTCTTATACATCCTCTCAACCGTGAATCCAAGTTTTTCCAGCTGGGTTGCGACGTAATCGCCTATCTGCTTCCTCTCATCTTCAACTCTTATCAAGAACTTTATGACGACCGGTTTCCCTTTGTAATACCATTTTCCCTCAACAATCTCGGCACCAAGCTTACGCATTTCTTCAGAGATTATCTCCCTCGCTTTTTCGAAGTTATAGCGATATTCCAGCTCAAGCTTCTTAGCAACATCTATTAACCTAGCATAATCCGGGAAAGATGGTGTTATCGCTAGATACCTAGGAACCGCCAAGCCGCCGCAGATTTCATTCACGATATAATCCCTATCAACAAGATAATTCATTGCCTCCCTTATCTTTGGGCTCCAGAATGGGTTTAACTCGCCGGTCGCGGGGAACTCGGGCCCCACAGGGTTGAATGTTAACTCGTTATAGGACCCATAGGACGTGGCATACCATAAATTTGGCGATGTCTTGACCCTCTTGAATAAATCCGGATCTGTTAGCCCATAGTAGTATAGGTGTGCTTCTCCAGTCTCTAGCATACTTATTGCCGTCGCATCATCTGCCACCGACGAAAACACAACTTCATCGACCCAAGCACCTTTATGAACTTCCTGAGCCCTTACAGCGATGCTAATCGTCGGCAGAACTAGCATTATCAAGGTAAGAACCGATATCGTTACAAGCTTTTTCCTCATGACTTCCTAACCCTCCTATACTTTGGCAGCCCTTACTCATGCCATTCTATTATTAAAGCTTTTTGAATCCTAATCTTGTCTTAATCTTACAAATTTTAATTCATGTTCTTAACGCTACCTAACTCAATATCGATGTCATAGATATTTTGAGAATGGGACTCACCTCTTCTAGCCCACCACTAACTGAGCATAAAAATTGCCCCGGTTAGCTTTGTTAGCTAGTATCAACCGTTAATTTTGAGGGGCTAAATCTTTATTATCGTGGCGCCGGGTTTTATATGACCGCGTGATAGATGGTATGGAGTCCTTGGATCGTGTGAAGGCGGTTCTTTCAAAGTATAGGGATCCGGCTCTTGCTAGGAAGCTAGTTCAGAAGATCTGGGAGACTGCTAGAGATCTTCCAAGGGTTAGGATAATGCACGTATGTGGGACTCATGAATGGACTATAACTCATTGGGGTATTAGGGCTCTTCTCCCGGATAATGTTGAGGTTAGGGCTGGGCCCGGCTGCCCGGTCTGCATAACCCCTGCATCCGATATAGATGTTGCTGTTGGGCTTGCGCTCGATGGGGTCCATGTGCTTACTTATGGTGATATGTCTAGGGCTAAGGGATCTAGGATGATCTCGTTGGAGGATTGTGCCGCTGAGGGCGGGAGGGTTGGGGTCGTATACAGTTTCATGGACGCTGTCAGGATTGCTGCTAGCAACCCGGATAAGGAATATGTCTTCCTTGGGGCTGGCTTCGAGACCACGGCGCCAACCGTGGCCTATTTTGTCTCGAAGGGGCTTCCGAGAAACCTTAAGGTCCTCTCTGCTCATAGGTACGTCCCGCCGGCTGTTGGGCTTTTAGCAGAATCCGAGGATCTCGAGATAGATGCTTTCATTAATCCGGGCCACGCTTCAACCGTGAGCGGGATGAAGGCGTATAAGCCGTATTTCGATAAGTGTGGTAAGCCGATGGTCTTCGCGGGCTTTGAGCCCATAGATGTCCTAGTGGCCATCTACATGGCTCTCAGGCAGCTGAGGGATCGCGCTCCGAGGATGGAGAATGAGTACGTGAGATCTGTGACGTGGGAGGGGAATCTAAAGGCGCAGAGGGCTCTCCAAGAGGTCTTCGACTTCGAAGATGGCTATTGGAGAGGCGTCGCGATAATACCGGAAAGCGCCATGAACTTCAAGGAGAAGTTCTCCCAAGTTGATGCTAGGAGGGCTTATGGCCTAGAGCATGGGAGAGGAGACTACTTCCCCTCGGAGGCTAGATGCGCCGAGATAATAAAGGGAATTATTGATCCGCCGGACTGCCCCCTATATATGAAGACTTGTACCCCCTCGACGCCAGTAGGGCCGGCGATGGTAGGACTTGAGGGAACATGCAGGATCTGGGCTCAGAACAGGATATTAGTTAAAGACATCAGGTGCATGAGCGGGGCCTGTGGATTAAATCGCGAGGCGAGGTCCGTGAGAAGATTATGAGCGTGGGGTGGATTTTTGATGGAGGTAGATGATAAGATAAGCATAGCGCATGGAGCTGGTGGCCTGTACATGCATAAGCTTATCAAGGAGCATATTCTGCCGAGGTTTAAGCAAAGGAGAGTTGTCGAGGTTCCTCTCTCCCTCCTCGCCGACTCGGCTGTTGTTGATGGTATAGCGTTCACGACAGACTCCTATACTGTCAAGCCCTTATTCTTCCCTGGAGGCGATATAGGGAGGTTGAGCGTCTCCGGGACCGTGAACGACCTTTCCGTGGTGGGGGGCGAGCCCCTAGCAATCTCATGCGCCCTAGTGATTGAGGAAGGCTTTGAGATAAAGAAGCTGGATAAGATTCTATCGAGTATGGAGGAAGCCGCCGAGGAAGCCGGCGTCGAGATCGTGACGGGTGACACGAAAGTTGTAGAGAGGGGTAAACTTGATGAGATGATAATTAACACGGCTGGCATAGGTAGGAGAAGCCCATACTTGGATAGGAACTTGGAGAAGGCGGTATCTGATGGGAGGTCCCTGAAGTCGAGGTGGCTTGATCCACGGAATGTGAGGCCGGGGGATAGGCTGATAGTCTCAGGGCCCATCGGCGACCACGCGATGACGATTATAGCTGCTAGGGGTGAGCTTGGCTTTGAGGCGCCAGGCCTAAAATCGGATACCGCGCCATTAAACCATCTCATGGAGAGGGTTCTCGAGGTGGGAGGGGTTGTGGCGGCAAAGGATCCGACTAGAGGGGGGTTAGCAGCTCTTCTAAATGAGTGGAGTGAGGCCACGGGTCTCGGCATACTAGTGAAGGAGGCTCTAATACCGATCCGCGATGAGGTTAGGACAGGTTGCGAGATACTGGGGATAGATCCGCTTGAGCTGGCGTGCGAGGGGAGGGTTGTCCTAGCAGTCTCCGAGGGTCTCGCGGAGGATGTCTTGGAAGCCCTCCGCTCTCACCCGCTGGGCCGCGAGGCCGAGATAATAGGATGGTTCTCCGACGAACATGAGGGCGTTGTTGTCGAGACCGAGATAGGTGGACTGAGATATCTGCCGATGCCCCTTGGAGACCCGGTTCCTAGGATATGCTAGGATCCAAGATTTAGAACAGCTATATCGGTCGATGGGTTAAAGCCACTCCGGGATGAGAACCCAGAAAACCCTGATACTATGCGTCGGCAGCAGGCTCATGAGGGATGATGCTCTCGGCCTAGTTGTGGGCGAGACCCTTCTCAAGCGCAATCTACCAGCCAAGGTAAAGATCTTTGAAACAGGTTCAGACGTTTTCACGCTTCTAGACGAGATCGCGGGATTTGACAACCTGATAATTGTCGACGTCATCAAATCGGGTTTATCCCCTGGCGAGGTAGTCGTAGTGGATTTGGGCAGGCTTTCTCAGGAGCGTGTCAGCGAGATTCAATCGTTACATGATGTTGACGTGATCTCGGCCATAAGGCTGGGCTACGAGCTCTTTAGGGAAAAAATGCCTCGCAAGATACTTTTAGTCGGCGTGGGGGCCAAGGAAATAAGCCTAGGAATAGGGTTGAGTGAGGAAGTGGAGAAGGCGATCCCAAAAATATTGGAGACTATATCTCACCTGCTCGAACTGGATTCACCTGATGACTAGGAGCGTGGAGAATATCCTCGCGAGTGCTTCATCTATTCTCCGATAGAGATCCTCGTTGTAGTATGGTTGTCCTCCGCCTCTGACGCATCCGCCGGGGCACATCTTAAGTATTGTCGGCTCCTTGACGCACACACCTCTCGCATATTCTTCTAGAAGCTTGGTCACGTTATCCGGCCCATGAACCTCTCTAAAGCCGGTATTTCTCTTGGAGGGCATTATGGGGAGAGCTTCCTCAACCTCATCTAAGTCGATGCTGGAAATAAGCTTGATTGCCTCCCGCGTTGTTAGGACTAGTCCTTCGCGAACCTGCGCTTTCTTAGCCAAGCACGGCGTTATCAGGACCGATGATCCTCCCGGTGGGGCTGGTGGCTCAGATAATAACTCAGCCAGCTGTGGATAGAAGTTGTTGATGAATCTCCTCTCTGCCTCGCTCGCGGGCATCAGCGGCTTCTTGGTATCGGCATGATGCTCGGGCAAATATACTGTGACACTCTCGAAACCCCTGGCGATAAGCGCTCCAACGATTACCTCGACTTCGCGGTTGAAGTAGCTGGACATGGCTGCTAGGCTCTCGGGCTCTATGTAGGCCCTTAGCGCCGTGGATCTTGACAGGATCCTTTGAACCCTTTCTAGATCACTCCTCTCATGAATAGCGCCAACTGGGCAGACGAGTGTACACTGGCCACATAGTATGCATGTACTCTCATCGAAGGGTATTGAGAAGGGTGTTGTCACGATCGTGCTTATGCTCCTATATGCATAGTCTATTGCGTAGACGCCCATCCTCTCGCAGGCACCGACACATCTACCGCAAACTATGCACTTATCGCCGTCGAGCCTTAGTACGCTCCCCTCTATGCTGGCGAACTCATCCCTGCAGAACTCCAACCTCCTCTCATGGAGCTTAAACAGCTTTCCGGAGACTATGCCCGAGATTATCGCCCTAAAGAGTCTCTCGAAGTTTTCTCGATCCGGTGGGCACCCCCTAATCCAATAATCTACTTGGACATATGCCGTTATCGGTTTCACGTCGATAGGCTTCTTCGGCAGTGGTTTGCCAAAGTAGACCATCTCGACCGCGTGTGGATCCGTGAACCTCTTATTGCCCGGCACGCCGCTGAGGAGGGCACAGGAGCCTAGGGCGATGAGATATTTCGCTCGAGACCTCAGGCTCCGGAGCTTCTCGGAGTCCTCGTCGGTGCAGACGGCACCCTCGATGACCACCATGTCATATTCAGAGCTCTCCTTAGAGAGCCCGATGAGGGGCTCATAGACTATCTCGGCGCCGAGCTCTTCGCATACTCTCAGTATCGAGTCTATTAGCCAGTATCTGCAGCCCTCGCATCCACCAAACGAATATATGCCGATCCTCATGCTTTCAACCCCCTGATGTTTATCTTAACAGAGTGGGTTGCACAACCGAGGCATGGATCATATGCTTGCACAAGCTTCCTTAGGTAGCGCTCTATCTCTGTGGCCGGCGTATCCTCATAGAAATGGTGTCTGATAAGCTCCAAGGCCGCGACCTCCACGTGTCTAGAGTTTATTGTCGTCGGCGTTATCACGTTGGCATAGACAACATTGCCCCAGCGATTAACCTCATAATGGTGGATTAGTATGCCGCGGGGGGCCTCAGACAACCCAACACCAGTACCCTCTCTAACCGTGACCCCCGACCTCCCATAAATCGGCTTGGCTTCAAGAATTCCAAGAACCTCCTCGATCAATGTCTCCATAGCATCCATGCAGTGAATCAACTCTATGGCCTGCGCTTGGAGATTATCGAACGGATTTCTTAGCGGGAATCTCCTTGTCTTGAGGTAGAACTTGGCTCGGTCTGAGAGCATGTCGGCCTTCAGGTTCACCCTCGCCCTAGCCCCAACATATACTGGTAGACCATCAAGTGTCACCCTCTTCGAAGTCGTATATGGCTGCACATCCTCTATGAGTACTTTCCTATAATCATCCGCTTTAACCTTCCGCTCATCCGAGGTGATTATCTCATCCCCGATGTAAAGATAATCATCCCTCAGAGATGCACATGCTTCCATTATCACCTCGAATTCGGGGAATCCTGTTTCGAGGAATATTTCCGCGATCTCAATGATCCTGCCCCTGATCTCCCTTAACATGTTCCTCGCCTCCTCGAGCTTCGTCTTCCCGGGGATCTTAGAGAATCCGCCTATTGTCAGCGTGTTTGGATGGACGAACCTGCCTGAAAACATCTCCATGATCTTGGAAAGCTGCGACCTAATCAGTAATATGCTTTTGAGGAGCTCTGGCTTATACTTGGCGACCTCAATAAGATCGGCGTATCCAAAGTATTCCGGCAGGCATACTAGCGTGAGATGTAGTAGATGGTTCTCAGCAACCTCCCCAAGTACCGCTATCCTCCTGAGAATCCTCACCGGCTCCGGGACACTTACTCCGAGGGCCTTCTCCATAGCCATCGTGGATGTTATCGTATGGCTTATACTGCATGGCCCACATATCCTTGAGACTATTGAGGGAACCTCATAGTACTTCTTTCCCAATACTATGGCCTCTATGAAGCGTGGATCGTTTAAAACCTTGAAACGCGCATCTAGTGTCCCTCTTTCCAAGTCTATGTCTAGGGTCGCGTGGCCCACTATTCTATCAATGCCCGGAACACTTATCATCCCTTTACCACCTCCTTCACTATGAGATACTCGCGAATTAGGTCGAATTCATGCGAGGAGGCGCAATATGTCTTGAGCCTCTCGAGAACCGTCTCCAACGATATGTCATGCTCGATGTAAATCCTTCTGGCCCGCTCTATTACGTCCCTCCTCGTGACCGGGCCTCTGCAGCCCTCGCATGCCCTGCCATCGCGAATGCACTCGGCTTTGCATCCACTAGCCGTGATCGGGCCTAGACAGATCTCGCCCCTCGCGATGAAGCAGTCCTCGCCGTGGAGGGGGCACTCGGCACATACCGGTATCCCCTCAATGCCACACTCGGAGCATAACTCTACCAAAGTGCACTCGCCCTTCTTGGGGCAATTCTGGCACGTGATTCTATGAGCCGAGAGCAGCAGCTCCAGTGTCGTCCTCCTGCTCTCCCTAATCTTTGGAGTATCAGTGCTTACCGTGAGACCATCGGATACCTCATAAGCGCAGGCTGGTATGAGCTTCCCATTACCTAGTTCGACGACGCAGATTCTGCAGGAGGCGCCTTCATACACATTCTTGAGATAACATAGTGTCGGTATTCTAATGCCTAGGCGATTGGCGACATCAAGTATCTTCTCACCTTCCCTTGCCTCCACCTCCAAACCATTTATCCTAACCTTCATTACTCATCACCTCTTCTCAACAGCACCTCTTGGGCATGTAATAACGCATGTGCCACACCTAATGCACTTGGACTCATCTACTGTGAAATGTCCATCGGCGGTTTTTACTATCGCGCCCACAGGACATGACTTGGCGCATAGTCCGCATTTGACGCAAAGCTCCTGGTTTATGGCATATGTGACGAGCCTACTGCAAACCTTCGCCGGACACTTCTTC
>Ga0080004_1174244_pt1 | contig 14347 bp, 15 predicted proteins | sample WasSprMetagenome_FD_69207 | JGI IMG/M metagenome (GOLD analysis project Ga0080004, IMG submission 69207) | Sulfidic aquatic microbial communities from Washburn Spring, Yellowstone National Park, USA - WS (SPADES assembly) (version 2) | ecosystem: Environmental > Aquatic > Thermal springs > Hot... | reverse complement strand
AAGCGAAAATAAGAGTTTATATTGAAACAAGAAGGTTCGGAAAGCCAACAACAATTATAGAAGGAATAACAAAAGACGTTAAAACTATTCTGAAGGAGCTTAGAAGAAAATTGGCTTGTGGTGGAACATTTAAAGACAACCATATAGAATTACAAGGTGACCATAGAAAAAGAATTAAAGAAGTCCTCGTTTCTCTTGGTTTTAAAGAAGAGCAAATAGAGATTTTATAGTAGAATCAAAAATCAAAAATGATAAACGAGAGAAATTTGGTTAGACATGAGTTAATTGGTTTAGAGGTAGAAGTGAAGAAAAGTACTAACAAGAGTCAGATTGGTATAAAGGGAAGAGTGGTTGACGAAACTTACAACATGCTTGTTATAGAGACAAATAAAGGAGAAAAAATGGTTGAAAAGAAGGGTTGCGTCTTCGTTTTTAAATTACCTAATGGAAAAAAGGTTGAAGTTGAAGGTTGGGTTCTAGTTGGAAGACCGGAAGATAGAATAAAAAAGAAGTTACCAAGATTTTAACTTAAAAAATTTATAATTTTTCCCTAAAAATAGAAAGGATGGAAGAAGAATTGATACTTGTCATTGATTTAGATGGAACGTTGATATCAGATGAAGTAGCGCAAAAAATATATAGAGAAGCATATATTGAAACCTTAAAAATAATGAGAGAAAGAGGCATTGAAATACCGGATGAATTTTTTTCTCACAGTTTTAAGAATTATTGCAAGGTATCAGAAAGATATGAAGAATTCAAAGAAATATATAAAGCCATTTACTCAAAAGCAATGGAGAAATATATCGATGATGTTAGAAGGGAAGGGGGAAGAGCCAGATCAATTTATTACTATCTTGTTAATCAATACAATCCAAAATCTGTATATATTTTGACAGCCAACCCAAATGGGAATGTCATAATTAGTGAAATTCTACCAGAGATACCTAGAGAAAACATTATAGTTGTGGATGGTATCAAGTATGTAGAGAATAAGAAAAAAGTGCTTGAAAATCTCAAAAATTTGGGAAAAGTTTTGTACGTAGCAGATATGGATGATATAGATCGTCCAGCAGCAGAAGAAGCTGGAGTATATTATTGTAATGTGGAGACAATAATAGGGAAGTTAAAAGAAAATGAGAAAGAACTATATGAGACTAAAATAGTCTTTCCACCTCAAACAAAATTTAAAAGCGAATTTGAATACAATAGCCTTTGATATTAATTTAATAAAGTAGAAATAGACCAAACTTACATCTCGCCCCCGGCGAACTAAATTTAAATCGTTTAACTCCCTTATCTCTCTATTTGTATTGTTCATGTAATTTATTGTAAACAACCTATTTAAATTCACTTCGCAGGAATTGTCTGTGAAGTTTACAAACATTTCTACTATATAACATTAGAGATATTTAAGCAGTGAGGGATAACTTAATCTATGAAATTGGAGATCATAATTTTGATGGCTCTCTTTTTTCCACTAGTTTTTAGTCTGTCTATTTCATTAGGAGATTTAGAGCTTACATCTTCCAATACTTCAATTATAGCCCAAATTCCTACATATGATAATGTCAGAAAAATGATAGACGAGAAAATAAGTGAGGTAATCAAAAATATAAACGATCTAAAAAATGAAACAAATTCAAAAATAAACTCGACAAACGAGTATTTTATAGAAAGGTTGAGAGATACAGAGAGAAAAGTATTGATGTTGGAGGATTTAGTGAATGGCATAAAAAATCAACTTAGGTTTCCAAAAGAAGCTGAAATAAAGATAGGAAATAAGACCTTAGAATGTAACATTACTTTACTTACTAATAAGTTCGTCTTAGAGTGTCCAGCAGATGTTAGAAATAACACAGAAAACACTAATACTCATATCCAGAATGTTACAGAACAATTGGAAAAAAGCGGAGTAAATAAAATAAGCAAGAAAGAAAATGCTTCGAAACATCATTTCATAGACATTTTCTATGCCTTTAGGAATTTCTTCCTTAATTTTATAAGACGATAAAGGCGGGTGTTTTTAATGTTTTTTAATATCCTTTAGATTTAATTAGGCGACAATAAATGTAATACCAAAATGTCCAAAAAAATATTCCAATAAAATGGATATGTACACCCATTTTGTTTGGGTTTCGTGAAAAAGGTATGAATAACCAAATTAGTTCAATAAATGGAATAATAACTATAGCAATTGATCTCAATCTATTTACGACAAGGACTTAAAGTAAAAATGTAAAAAATCAATAATGGAAGTAGAACTTAAAAAAGAGTTAAGAGAATATCAAAAAGAAGCCTTGGAATATGCTTTAAGTTTCAATGATGCAGTTTGTGTTCTTCCGACCGGAACTGGTAAAACACTTATTGGAATTGCATGGGCAGTAGAATTATTGAACAAAGGATTAGTAAAAAGAGTTTTGGTGTTGGAGCCTTCAAGATTTTTGGTCGAACAAACATGGAAGAGATACAAAGAGGATACTACTTTTTCTGAAAGTGATGTAAATGTGGTTTATGGGATTATTTCAAAAGAAGAAAGAGAAAAACAAGAAATTTGGAAGAAAGGAACCATAGTCGTATGTACACCCCATACTGCTATTAATGATATTCAGTTTCTAGAGAATTTTGACGCGGTAATTATTGATGAATGCCATCATACAACAGGAGAATATGCATATGTAAAGCTGTTATCTCAATACAACTTTAAATACAAACTTGGCTTAACGGCAACTTTGAGTGAAAAGGTTAGAAGTGATGTTGAAAAGTATATTAGTAAAAACATAAGAGTTTGGACTTGGGAAGAATTGAAAGCAAAGTATCCACAATATAAGTTTCCTGATTGGATTGGAGAAGTTTACGATGCAGAGTTAAATGAAAAGGAAATTAAATTCTTGAAGTCAGTAGAAAAAGTACCTTTTTACCCTTCATTATTAAACTCACTTTGTATTAGGATGTTTACCAGAGACGGCGCTTTAGCTCTGAAAGAAACATTGGAAAACCCGAATACTAAACTTTCTAAGCAATTTCCTGAAGAATTGAAAAAGGAGTTATCCGATTTAAGAGAGTTGCATAAAATTGAGGTAGTTGAGAATATATTGAATGAACACGATTTTGAAAAGGCAATAATTTTTGTAGATAGAGTTTGTGTTGCAGAGAAGATAGCAGAAAGATTTCAAACTCTAAATCCAGTTCTTTTTTTGGGAAGACTTAGGTTGGGGTTAGAGGGTCAAAAAGAGACTTTAGAGAGGGCGCAAAGACCCGAGCACAAACTAATAATTTCAACATCAGCGGGAGAGGAAGGAGTAGATTTACCTACTGCAGACTTACTAATAATTTGGTCAAATGTAGTATCTCCTATAAGATTTATACAAAGACATGGTAGAATATCAAGACCTTCAGAAAAACTTAAAGTAGTTACTTATGTAGCAACCCCAGGAACACCTGAGATTAATTCTCCTGATTATGATTCTCTAGTAGAGGGTCTTATTCTAGCGAAAGAAAATGGGTTGGATATAGCTGGTCTTGAAGATGAAGAATTCATAAAGATACTTAAAACAAAGAGTTTTAGAAATAGGATTATAAGTTTACTAGAGTCTCATCCTTTGAAATTTGATGAGATAGCCGAGAGTTTAGGTATAAAGGAAAGAGGAAAGTCAAAGCTAAAAAATTGGCTCACCATTTGTCTAAAGGAGAAAGATGAGAAATTTAGACTCTTTTATTTCTATTATTTTCCATTTGAGGAGATTAAAGCTATTTTGGATGAGGTCATAAATGAATACAAAAAAGGGAAAATAGAAACGCCACTAGATTTAGAGGCTTTAGGCAGAATGGCAATTAATCGATTGTCTAAACTCACTAGAGAAAATAGAATTTATGTTCCCTTTCAAATGATTGAGTCGTTATATTTAGAAAAAGAATTTTCAAAATATTTCCCATCACCTTTAACATTAGACATCCCTTTCTTTATTGAATATAGAGTAAACAAGATAGATAAGGGAAAAAAGAACATTTTAGAAGGATTTTTATCGTACTATGATGGTGAGTTTAAAATTTGGTTGAATCTTTATACTGTAATAGTAGGTAATAGAGATGAATTTCAAAAAATAATAAGGGAACTCTATAAACACATAAGAGATGAATACGTTGAGATAGTTTTTTTCACTCATGGAAAACATCTTTTCATGCCACTTCTTAGTTTTAATGGTAGATTTAATGAAAAAAGTTTGGAGCTTGTCTTTCGTAATGTGTTTTACGTGATGTTAAATATGAAAAATTTGCTAGATTACTTGCGCTCTAAGAGCGTTTATTGATGAATTTGTTAAGACCTTTCTCTGCCTTTGAAGCTTCCATTAAGATTTCTTGAACAATTGTGTCAATTTCTTCTAATTCATCTTTTATATATTCTCTGATTTCTTTTCTTATTCTGGCTACATGTTGAGGTTTTAAATATTCTAAATGTTTATATTCATTTTCTAAAATTTCTTCTAATTTCTGTTGAGCTTTTTTACTTGCCTCTTTACCCAACTTAGCTAACTTTTTATGATTTTCGTTATTTTTACTGAATTGTGGAATAGGGAATTCCCAAACTCTTTTAATTATACTTCTTTCTCCATATAAACCTTTGGGTTGCATAGGTTTGATTAATTCATTTAGAGTACGAGAGTTAAGTATAGATGCTAAGAAATAAGCTTCATCTTCTACTTCAGGTTCAAATACTAAGGTTTTATAATCGGCTATGAAATTACTCACATATTCGTTTTTCTTCTTAATTTCATCTACCTTTACAACAGCTGCTACAAGATTTTTCCCATGAGTAGAATAAATCACTTTAATATTTTTGTTTGGATTCTGTTTAGTAAGTCCTTTCGCATAATCCAATCTTTCATATATATCCATTTTAGCTATTTTTTCTTTTCTTATATTTTTCCATTCCATTTCTACTTTCTCTAGCCATGTAGCAATTCCGGGATATTTTTTAATAGCTTCTTCTTTTTTAACCAATAAAAATTGATTATGAGCTTGAATCACAGGAAGAACAACTAAGCTTATCTTATAAGAAAATGGAAATAAATCTAAACCTAGAATGGTAGCATACAAAAACATTTTCTCTACATTACCTTCTATCTGAATTTTATCCCATGGAGGTTGTGTTATTTCCTCTCTCACTAATGTTTTAATTGCTGGCTTTTCATGACTAAATCCTAGTTTACTTTCCAGAATTTTTACAAACCAGAAAGGTCTTGGATATAAGGTGGCACCAACAAAAAATTTATCATGATACGGTGATTTTCCTTGGAATTCAATCCTTTTATAAGAGAAGAATTCTGCCTCTCCAATTCTAGATAAAAACAGATTGGATTTTCGAATCTTTAGTAAGGGAATTGCGTTTTCATAGTTTTCGTTCTTTCTCTCAAGATTACCTTCTATTATTTCAGCGTCTATGGGATATTTTGGATTACCCCTTTCTCCAATTATTACACAAGCTCTCACTTTAAAAAGAGGCTTGACTTTCTCTAAATCCAATATTTTAATAAATTTAATATTTACTCTTTCGTAAGTGGAAGTTCGGAATTTGGAATGTTGATAAGCAGAAAAAATAGTTCGTGGCATAACGAAAGCCATTTTACCTTTTTCCGAGAGATATAATTCTGCACATCTTATAAAGAACAGGGTTGCTATCTCCATACCCGCTATCAATTCTCTTCGCTCGACTAATTTGTAATCTTTTAAAATGAGTTTTTTTATGAAGTTTTGATAGTAAACATTTTTAATGAACTTATATATAACCCACGGTGGGTTGCCTACAATCAAGTCAAATTTTCTATAAGTGAAATCTAGTGGTTTATGCTTATTTTTGAGAATATAGCTCCAAATTGTATCTTTATTTTTCTTAAGTATTTTTTCAGCAAAAATCTTGACATTTTGAACCAAAATATTTACGTACTTCTTAGCTTCATCTTTATTCATATACTTGTACAAAAACTCTTCTATCCTTTCTTTATAAATTTCACCTGTTTTTAAGAATTCCTCGCTTAATTCCTTAGTTAAATCAATAAGTAAATCAATTGCTTCAGGAGATAGCACTCTTTTTTCTATAAAATCGCATGGTAAAAAGAAAAATGTTTTATCATCAATTGTTGGAATTTTGTAAACCTGTATTCCTTCTAAGGTACTTTTATCTTCGTCAATAAGCCTGATAGAATCTGCCATGTAGATAGGAAGTACAATTTCATGTCTTTTAGTTTTTAGTAAATCACCAAGTGCTATTAAGTAATTTGTCTTAGCAATTAAGACAGCTAATGGATGTATATCTATACCCTTTACATTTTCTAAGATATGATAAAGCAACTCAATATTATTCATTTTGTTTTTCAGTAATTCTTTTTTTAGTTTGATTGCAATAAAAAGAAATGTTCCAGAACCGCAAGATGGGTCCAGAACGCTAGCTTCTGGGTTATTTGGTAACAATTCCCTTAGCATATATTCAGCGAGCCAATCTGGTGTATATACCTCTCCTAAATCATGTCTTTCTTTTTCATCTAAAAGATTTTCATAAAGACCTTTTAATATATCTTCGTTAATTTTGGTTAAATCATATTTTGCTAAAATACTGAGCATATCTTTTGCTATTTTTATTCCTATTTTTCTTGCAGGTTCTCTAGTTATCCAGCAAAAGAAATCTTCCTCAAAGAAATTTTTTATTTGCCATCTTTCAAAAACTTTTCCAGTCAAAATATCAAGTATTGTTTCCTCACTAATTGGCACTTCTCCTTTAGAGAAAAAGCTATAAATCATTAACTTTGCTAACATGGAGAGATAAGTATGCTTTGCGAAAAAATCAACGTTTTCTACAGTACTACCATAAGCCACGCTTAAGTATTTGCTCCATTCATAAAATAATGTTTCAAATGTTTCGCTGTTTTCTTTCTTGAATATTTCTACAGCTTTTTTAATTTCATTGAAAGCCCCAGAATAGAAAACACTACCAACACCAAAAGTATTTCTGAATTCCTCAGTAGTAGGAGTACGCATTTCCTTTGATAGAAATGTTATATCTAACCATAGATGTACTTCTTCGAATTTTCGCTTTTCTATGTTAAACTCTTCAATTTGTATTAGCTGGAGGTCCTCCTCTTTTATATCTTTTTCTTTTACTGTTTCAGGTCTATACACATAAAACTGTATACCATCTGTTATAATTCCTATATAACTCGTCTTTTTACCAACCTCTTTTAATTCATTGTTCCACAATATTGCAACATATTTTTTAATTTGTTCTTCTGCTACAAGCTTCATTCTATTTGCATCTTTTTCAAACTCAATTATAACATTACCAAGTAAACTATCTATTCTTCCTTTAGATACAACAGTTTTTGACTTATAACTAATGTATTTCTCTAATTCAGGAAACTTTTCTTCAATATAACCTATATTTAAACTCGGAAATAGCCTTTCCATCATTGATAGAAAAAGACGAGATTTTGCTGCCTCGGATGAAGCTCTTTTAACACTTTGAATATAATCTGTTAATATTTTTTCCTGTTCCTCGTTCATTTGCTCCCCTTAATTGCTCTCAATAAATAAAAATGGTTATTTATTATTATAAGTTTTCCAAATCTTTGTAACATTTCATAAGGGGTTGTACTATTTCAAGTATGACAAAAATAAATTTTCTAGGAAGAATATAAATATCAAAATCCTATTTTAAAAATAAGAAGCATGAAAATAGACAAAAAATATTTCATTAGAAGAAATTTAGATTCTTACTCCGAAGTAGAGTTTGCAAAGTTTTTAGAGAAAAAAAGAATTAGTGCTTTTTACCCATTTCGAGATATTGGAATTGATGTATTGGCTTTTAATGGAAGAAGAGTTGAGCTATATCAACTAAAAGCGAGGAATGAACAAAGTAGATATCCAAATGTATACTGGTTCCCGATAAGAAAGAAGGACATAGAGAAATTGTCAAAATTTCCAAATTCTTTTTTCATTTTTTGTGCTCTACAACCAAATAATAAGTTTGATTTCTTCAAACTACCAATAGATGTCGTCAAAAAATATATCAAATTAAGAGAAAAAACAACAAAAAAATCAGAAAAGATGTTTTTGGAGATAAAGAAAATCGGTAAGAAAAAATACATAATAAAACCAGAAAGAATATCTAAATATATCGATATAAACAAATATCTTCTATGAAATCATCCGTTTGGAATAAAATCGGTTTTATCTTAGCAAGCAGACAAAGAACTGAAGTTTTTCGTCTTATTATTCATAACAAAAACCAAAAAATAGATGGAATAGAGAAGAAAGCAAAAAAGACAAAGAATGTTAGGCGAATTTTAAAGGATTTTGAGAAGGAAGGCTTAGTAAAAATAAACAAAGATAGAATAAAGCTGAGTAAAACAGGAATGAAAATATTGAAACTATTAGAAAATGGTCATTTTAAAGTGTTGGCACAGTAACATTCTCTCTTCTTATAAAGTAAACTACAGCAGCTAGTATTAAAATTAAGATAATAGCTGCTATAGAGTATATAGAGTAGTTATTACTAATCCCCTCAAAATGATTTCTTAATGCAACATCAGATGTCACATTTGCCGCAGACCCAAAAAACCACGCTAAAAATAAAAAGGAAAATGCCATTAATACGAGGAAAATTATTACACTCAAGATGGCTTTGCTATCACTATACATCGGAATCACCCTATTTTGTTATTTGAATCAATCGGTATATAAACAAAAAATCATACTCATTTGATTTTTTCAAATAACTTGCATACAAGTTTCTATTTCATTGAATTATAGTCCACGTGACACAAAGTTTTCTACTTCTTCTATGAGATACTTTGTAATAAAACGCTTGTAGCTGTCCAAAGAATAAGAAATAATTAACTTTTTGGTTTGGGCATCCCTAGAAACTTTAATCAATTCTACCTTTCTCAACTTCTTCATGATTTTGTAGTAAGTTCTTCTTCTCCCAATAATCTGCTTGACATCATCACCAGTTATTTTTTGCTTCTCCCTAAGAGTAGATAGAAATTTTTCAGTCAAATCTCTCATGTGGCTTTCCTTTTTCTTATCAAACAAGAGATTTAAGAAGATTTGAAGGCTCATTACTCCCACCACAAACATATGATACTAGAGATTTGTTCAGTGCAATGTTTTGATATTCGCCGAGTTTATCCTTACCGTTTTTGAAAATCTTGACATTATTGAGGTAAATAAAATTTGAATCTATCCAAGATACTATACCTTCATAGACGAAAAAATCCTTCCCGTTCTCCAAAAACTTGCTGACTATTTTCACCTTTTTGTTTAGGTACCTCTCTATGAATAAATTCCTCTTTTCCAGCTTATTTTGTAACATATTAACTTGAATGAGTAAAATGAGTATTTAAAGGAGATGGTTTACTGCGAGTATTCAAGGAGTAATATCACAAGATTCATAGTGAATAATTTATATGAAATGAGTATCAAAAATTAACAGAAATTTTTACTTTTTTTACTTTCTTTTCAAGTTCACTTTTTTTCTTTTTTTTTAAATATATATGTTCGAATTTCTGCTAAATGCGCCTAATTTGTCCATTCTTTCTTAAACAATTTTGCCTTAAATGTGTTTGTATAGGTATTTTGAGTTTGCCTTTTAACTCATTAGTTGCCTTTTTTCTAGTTTCTTGTTTAAAGAAATTTTACGTCAGAGCAAGGTTTTTAATTCTTTTGCGAGTAAAAAAGCTCTTTTTAGCTTATCCTCCTTTTCTTTCGTTAGCATGGTCGTTTTAACGCCAGGTTTTGTATAAGACCACAAAATTTGGTGATGATTTTTGACGCATTCCTTTAATCTTTCTCCCATAACGTTTAATTTGCATGTATTACAATATGTCAAACTAACCACCTTTTGTTAAAAAGGTACCCTTCAACTTTTATTAGTATTCCTTTTTTCTGAAACTCTTCAACTTCGTCCTTGGAGAAAAAGTATAAAATAGTCGGCTCTGTAAGGAAGTTTGTATTTAGGCTTTTAACTAAGAGTTCCAACCTCAGTTCTGCGTCTAAAATTGTCTTAATTAAATCTATGTATGCATTCATTAATGAGCACCCATGGTTTTGTAGAACTTCGGCCTAGGAGTGAAGAGGAACTTTTCTCTTCCCCTCAGGTATTCTAGTATCTTTTCTGCCTTTTCCTTACCTCCAACAATTTTTGTTATTTCCTTAATTAGGTCATCATGAGGAATTCCTTCCGGGAAATACTTTTCTAGCCCTATTATGCTTTGCTTAATTTTCTCTATAGTTGATATTGCAGTCTTATCTTCCCCACCTTCTAACTCTATATATTTTTGTAGGTTACCTTCTTCTACCTCACCCCCTGGCTCTACATTTTTTTCTGAGCTAGAATCAGAATATGTAGAGTAGCACGGTGGGGCATTACAAGAAACATAGACTAGGGTTCTCCTTTTATCTTCAGAATCTTGCTCTTGATAAATTAGACCAGCGCTTTCTAATGGAGGTAAAATCTCCTGCTTAAGAAACCATTCTGGTATTGCTTTACCATACACTTCATAATGTCTGGCAAGAATCTCCTTTCGAGTCAAACCTATTGGATTTGAATTATCTTTATTCTTTTCTTCCCAAAGGGGCTTAATTACATTTTGGAAAAATAGGTAAATGTATGGCGGGATTCCAAGCTCTTGACTCTCAGCAATTTCTTCCAATATTTTGAATGCACTTTGAATATCTTCATCATTTGCATATATGTTGCCCTCTTCATCTTTTTCTCTGTACCAGAAATTTAACAAAGCTATAGCCTGGATAAGTGAAATGAGTCTTTCTATCTCCCTTTGGTGCCTAGGCCTTAATTTTGGGTGTTTTCTCTCAAACTCCTCAACAACCCTATCAATATCTCTTATAATAGCATGTCTAATTTTTGCTTCCTTTATTCTTCTAATTCTCTCTTTCAGCTCTTCTCTTTCGGGGCGAGAATTTAGCAATTCTTGAAATGCCTTAGGGTTCCCTTTTCTTAATGCCTTCAAATAGATACCTTCGCGCATTTTTTCCTCATTAATTTCTGGGCTCAAGATAAAGTTTCGAGTTGCTTCTTGTTCATCAATTTTTAATGAGCCTGTACAAAAAATGACACTTGGGAATCCGATAATGATAACATTCTTTGTTCGCAATCCGGCTTTTTCTCGTTTATCTGTAACTTTATAAAGCAATTCCTTTCTGTCGTGAGAGAGTAACGGCCTTAGTCTCTGCAACAGTTGGTCATGAGGTTGGTCTAAGAAAATTAAAATCTTTCTCTCAAGATTGATTACTATCGCATTCCTTTTACTATCCCACTCGCCAGCGTCATGATAGAAAGAAGTTGGAGAAGAATAGGCAATCATTATGACATCTTCTTCAGGAAAGTATTGTGATAATTCAATTGGAATGTATGACTTTCCTGTCGAGGAAGGCGCTCTAAAACTTACATTGAATTGCGAATCTTCTGTATAGGCGCTTAGCATTGCAAAAAATGTTATAAGTTTGTTGATATTATCGTGTTTAATTGTTGTTTCTAGAATGGTTAAAAGCTCATCAATAGTAAGGTATTTTGGTGGAGAAGATTTTTTCCCACCTTCATAATTTCCTGTTGTTACTTTTTTAGGCCTATTTTTATCATTCATAAAATTCAGCCTCCCTGTAGAAACTAATGAGTCTCCTAATCCTGTTAAAATGGTCATTAAAATACTCCTCTGGAAGTTTGCCTTTTAAAGTTCCTATCAAAAATTCGAGCCCGCTTGGAGTAAATCCATATTTCCCTCTGGCGTTTATAATTATGAAGCCTCTTTTCTTTAAAAATTTAAGGAAAGACCAAGCAATTTCTTTTTTCACTTTGGTTCTTTTACAAGTCAGTTCCAAGATTTCTTTTATTTTTTTTCCTTCATTCAAAAGCAAAGTTTCTGCCAACACCTTTAAAATCTCATGATAATCAATTTTTTTCGTGCCTCCCACTATTTTTCACCTCTTCTTTCACTCTTTCTTCCAAAAGCCTCAACAGCCTTGAAATGGATGAAATCTGTTCACTCATACATTCACCTCAATGTTATTCATTTATCTCAATATTAATAATATTCATCAAGCTTTATAAAGCTTTCTTTCAAAATATATTCATGGTGCTTTTAAAAAATCTCGCTAGGTTTAAAGGTAGGACAAATCTTTTATGGGTAACTACGATAGAGAGACCTATGGCAATAGAGGAAATAGGAAAGACGTGGGGTTATTCATCTCATATACCTCTTTACAAGGACGGGCTCCCGAAGCTTTTAGTTGATGCTGAGTTGTGGAAAATAACAAATGTCGAAAATAGGAAGGTGAAATACATTTCAATATTCTCCGGATATTTTAGTTTTTTGGACCTCTTCCCCAAGTCGCGGCCAGTTGAATTAGTTTTGAAGGATAAAGATACATTTAAAGAATTTTTCGAGAAAGACGAGGTAAGGAGGACTTTATTTAGGTTAGATGCCGTTAAGACATTCTTTATGAACGATTCTACCTTGGCTCAGAAGCTAGGCCACACATTACCAATTATAGCGCTCTCAGAAACAATAACGCTAGTATGGTTTGCAAAAAATGGTTATCTAACCGATAAAAATTTAGAGATTATTACAAACACTTGGGGTACATTTTCTGGAACTTCTATTTTCGTTGACTTAAGTGGGTATTTACAAAAGGCATTCGCTGGAATTAAAGTAAGTCAGTTGTTGAAATGGGAATATCTGCTTGAAACTAATTTTGGAAAGTATATAGTGGAGGAGTCAAAGAAAAAAATAAATACTTTTTCAGATTTTTTCAAAAAGAAATAAGAAATAATGGCATAGTTAAAAAAAGAAAAAAGCGTCAAAAATTTACGATTTATAAATATCCAAGATACTTTAGTTGGTTTTGAAACCTCTGGCTTCTAAATATCGTCATTTAATAAGGTCCATTTTGTTTTTGTCTCTTAAAACTTCCTTTAAGACTTCCCATAAATTTGGGTTTGCTTTTTCCAATCTCTTGAAAAATTCAACAAGCACATCAGACCAATCCTCTAGCTTTTTCATTTCTTCTTCACTCAATACTTTCTCAATCAGTTTGCTCTCTTTTAAATCGGTTTTACATCGCCAGCAAATTGTAGCATTCGGCGGATTCAACTCGCCACATTTCGGGCAAACAATAAATTTCTCTTTCTTTTCATTGTCTGATGGTTTTATGCCATAAACTTTAGTCAAGAGAGATTCTTCGACATCACGCATGCTTAAATGTAAATAAGTCTGAGCCATTTTAGAATCAGGAACCCATCCGGCTATTTGCTTAAGGATTTGCTCAGGCAATTCTTTTGCCAATTCTGTTAATCTCGTATGCCTAAACAAATGAGGATGAATCCTCTTGTTTATTTCGACTTTTTTACACAATCTTTTTAATCGCATTCTAAAAACGGAATAAGTCATCGGAATGATTTGTCCTTTTGAATTTTTGTAGTAAAACAAGAATGCTTCAAGATTATCTTTGAAGGGATGAGATTCAACAAATTGCCTCAACAAATTAGCAAACCAAACAATTGGAATGACTCTTTGCCCTGTTTTTCCTTTTACGACAAGCTTAGCGCCGTAATTGTTAAAGCTAACGTTTTTGATTTGTAATGATAAGATTTCGCCAATTCTGCATCCAGATTCATACAATAAGCCAATCAATAACCTTTCTTGAATATCATCAGTTGCGTTAAATATTTTGTTGAACTCCTCCTCAGTTATCAAATATTCCGGCATTATACTGTTTTTAGGTTTCTGAACCTTCCAATCCTTTGTTTTTATTTTCAAGCTATAATTCTCGTTAAGCCATCCAACAAAATTCTTGAAAATTCTCGAATAAGTGTACCTCGTCCATTCCTTCCAATTCTCTCGGTTTATCCATATCCAAATCTTATCGGCTTGCTCTTGTGTCAAAGTTGAAAAATCTACATCCTTAAAGTTTTCCAAGATATGATAAAGCAAGTCGAGAATTCTCCCCAGCCTGTGGTATGTAAGCCTTTCTATCTGTTTGAAGTTGACATATTGGAGAAAAATATCTTTAGATTTTTTATTAAAATTTTCATTACTTTTTATCTTTTCTAACTTTCTCTCAACAAAATCCTTGAAGCGCCTTTCTTCAGCTACCATATCCGAGAAGAATGGCTGAGTATTTAAAGATGATGGTTGGGGATTTGAACATTTTTCTACTCGCCCCCGCCGGGATTCGAACCCGGGTCTCAGGCGTGACAGGCCTGCATCCTAGGCCACTAGACGACGAGGGCATCTATAATTTTAAGTTTGTCCTAGAATTAAAATTTTTGCAAAAATAA
>Ga0080004_1112478_pt1 | contig 14353 bp, 14 predicted proteins | sample WasSprMetagenome_FD_69207 | JGI IMG/M metagenome (GOLD analysis project Ga0080004, IMG submission 69207) | Sulfidic aquatic microbial communities from Washburn Spring, Yellowstone National Park, USA - WS (SPADES assembly) (version 2) | ecosystem: Environmental > Aquatic > Thermal springs > Hot... | reverse complement strand
AGAACTCCCGGTCCAGGCGCGCAGGCGGCTATTAGAGCGCTAGCTAGAGCTGGCTTCAAAATGATTGGGCGCATAGAGGAGGTTACGCCTTTACCCCATGATGGGACTAGGCGTAAGGGTGGCCGTAGGGGTAGAAGAGTGTAGTAGAGGAAAATTTATTAGGGAAAGATTGAAATAAGCCTCTATCCTTCATGCGGAGAGCGCGTATATTAATTTGTGTAAAAAATGATGAGAGGAATTAAATCATGCGTGTGACGATGCTTGAGAGAAGCGATTTAACTGTTCGCTTTATAATTGAGGGTATAAGCGCCCCCCTAGCAAATACATTAAGGAGAATAATTTTATCTGAAGTTCCAACGATGGCGATAGATGACGTTATAATATATGAGAATTCTTCGGTTTTACATGATGAGATGTTAGCCCTAAGGCTTGGGCTCATCCCCCTTAAAACAGATTTAGACTCATATAATCTCCCGGAAAAATGTAATTGTAAAAGTGATTTAGGCTGCCCATTATGTAGAGCGATTTTAACGCTTGATGTTAAGGCTGATGAGGGTACTCGCACAATTTACTCTGGTGATTTAATCCCTGATAATCCAAATGTGGCTCCTATAAGCGATAGGATTCCAATAGTTAAGCTTGCAGCAGGGCAGAGAATAAGGCTTGAAGCATACGCGAAGCTTGGTAGAGGAAAGGTTCATGCTAAGTGGCAGCCTGTTTCAGCATGCACATACCGGTATAAGCCAATAGTGAGAATAGATTATTCAAGATGTAATGCGTGTGGAAAATGTGTTGAAATCTGCCCGAGAAAAGTTTTTGTGAAGGAGGGTGAGAAAATAATGATAGCGAAAGAGATGGAGTGCACGTTATGCGCCGACTGCGTTAGAGTCTGTGAGATTAAGCCTCCACCAATACAGATAAGCTGGGATGATAGCACCTTCATTTTTTATGTTGAATCAGTAGGATCTCTATCAGTTGAGCGCATAATATTTGAGGCGTTAAAGATTTATGAGGAGAAGTTTTCGGAATTCATGAATTTGCTTGAGGGACTATTAAATGAGCGGAAAGAGGCTTAAAACGTCGAATCCTGAGCTTATAAGCCTAGTGCGGTTACTTAGGAAGTCTGCTAGAGAGCATAAGGCTGATATATGGAGGACTATAGCTGAATGTTTGTCTAAGCCGAGAAGGAAGCGGATAGCTGTTAATGTAAGTCGCATAAACCGATATACGAAGGATGGAGATGAAGTTGTTGTTCCAGGGAAAGTTTTGGGTGCTGGATTAATTATGCATCCAGTTAAGGTTGCAGCTCTAGATTTTTCTGGTCAAGCGCGCCGAAAAATAATTGAGGCTGGAGGGAAATGTTTATCCATATCTGAGCTCATAAAATTGAATCCTAAAGGCTCCAATGTTAAGATAATTGGGTGAAGGCGAGTGAGCTTACAGAAGAATGATGGGATAACTGTGATCGATGCTAAAGGATTAATTCTAGGTAGAATGGCTAGCGTAGTTGCCAAAAGACTCCTTAATGGTGAGAAAATAATCATAGTTAATGCTGGTGACGCTGTAATATCTGGTGACAGACATAACGTAATCCGGGAAGCGCATGAACATCTGCAGATAGGGCATCCTGGGAAAGGTCCTATACACACCAGAAGACCTGACAGAATAGTTAAGAGGGCTATACGGGGAATGTTACCATATAAGAGCCCCCGTGGAAGGGAAGCCTTGAAGAGGCTGAGAGTGTATGTTGGTGTTCCAAGCGAGCTTAAGGGGGTAAGTATGGAGACTATTCCAGATGCCGATGCTGGGAAATTGAGAGGTCGCTATATAACCGTTTCAGAATTAGCTCAGCATATACAGGGATAATGGGAGGTGACGTGAGTAATGTCAAGCCAGATGCCGAAAAAAGTTTTGGTTGTAAGTGGGAAGCGGAAAACCGCTATTGCGAAGGCTATAGTTAAACCTGGAATGGGCAGAGTTAGAGTGAATAATATACCTCTGGAGATATATGAGCCTGAAGTTGCCCGCCTAAAAATTCTCGAGCCTCTTATAGAAGCTGGTGAGGAAGTTTGGAAAGGCTTGGACATAAATGTTAAGGTTAGAGGCGGCGGCTTTATGGGTCAGGCTGAAGCAGCGAGGATGGCTATTGCTAGAGCGCTTATTAAATGGACTAAAAGCGCCCATTTAAAATCAGCTTTCCTTAAGCTTGATAGAACATTGGTAGCTGGCGACCCTAGAAGGAGTGAGCCTAAAAAGTTTGGTGGTCCAGGCGCAAGGGCCAGAGACCAGAAGAGTTATAGGTAGAATTTCACTCTTAAAATTTAGGGAAGGATGATGATATGATAATTCCAGTCAGATGTTTCACGTGCGGTAAACTTATAGGTGATAAATGGGAGGAATTTTCTAGGAGAGTTAAAAGCGGAGAGAATCCTGGAAAAGTTTTAGATAGTTTAGGCTTAACCCGTTACTGTTGTAGGCGTATGCTTCTATCGCATGTTGAGGTAATAGATGAAATCATAAAGTTCTATGAAGTGAAATCAATATCAGAGTCTGAGGAGGGATGATGCATATGTCAACTGTAATAGAGGATGTGAAAGCCAGAAAGATTCTGAACAGTAGGGGGGAAGCGACGATAGAAGTTGAAATAACTACAAGCGATGGCTTCGGCATAGCGTCAGCACCTAGCGGTGCAAGTAAGGGTAAAGCTGAAGCGGTAGCTTATCCGCCTGGGGGGGTTGAGGAAGCCATAAGAAAAGTTGAAGAACTCATCGCGCCGGAGCTTATAGGAATGAGCGCTGATGAACAGGAGGAGATAGATAACCTTTTGCATGAGCTTGATGGAACTAAGAACTTCATGAATATTGGTGGAAACACTGCTTACGCTGTATCTCTAGCGGTTGCTGATGCTGCTGCTAACTCATATAATATGCCATTATTCCAGTATTTAGGCGGTTACCTAGCATGCCACCTGCCTTACCCGCTTGGAAATGTTTTAGGTGGAGGAAAACATGCTTTAGGTAAGGTTCCTGATATACAAGAATTCCTAGTTCTACCAATTGGGGCTCCAACATTTATGGCTGCTGCTGAAGCTAACGTTAAAGTTCACAGGAAGCTGAGGGATATACTCGTTAAGGTTGACCCTTACTTTACTGGTGGGAGGGGGGATGAGGGAGCTTGGGCTCCAAACATATCTAATGAGAAGGCTTTAGAGGCTGTTTCAAAAGCATGTGAGGAAGTTTCCAGCGAAGTTGGCTTCGAGTGTAGGGTTGGCTTAGATGTTGCCTCATCTTCCCTATGGGATCCGGAGAAGCAGCGTTATGTATATGCAAGTGAGGGAGTTGAGAGAGATTCGGGTGAACAGCTCGAGTATATTCTGAGCTTAATTGAGAAGTATAATCTCATTTATGTTGAGGATCCCTTTCATGAGGAGGATTTTGAGAGTTTCCGTGAGCTTACATTGAAGGTTAAAGGCTGCCTGATATGTGGAGACGACCTGTTTGTAACGAATGAGGAACGCTTAAATATTGGTGTAACGAAGAGGGCTGGAAACGCGATAATAATTAAAATGAACCAGGTTGGAACATTAACTGATACGTGGAAGACGACTAAACTTGCTAAGGAAAGCGGATATGTTCCAATAGTCTCCCATAGATCAGGTGAGACAACCTCATCCCACATAGCGCATCTGGCAGTTGGCTTCGGCTGCCCAATAATTAAGACGGGCGTTATTGGGGGAGAGCGTATAGCGAAGATCAATGAACTCATATATATTGAGGAGATTCTGGGTGAGAAAGCTAAAATGGCTAAGCTAAGGATTTAGGGAGGAGAATTTTTTGTCATCTAAAGAGAAGGCTGAAAGCGAGACAGGTGTAACAACTGAGGTGTTACTGCTACCGCAAGATACGCTTCTATCAGCAGGAGTACATATTGGAACGAAAATTAAGACTAAGGATATGGAACCATTCATCTATAAAGTTAGGAGCGATGGGCTTTTCGTATTAGATATAAAAAAGATTGATGATAGAATAAGGGTTGCTGCAAGATTCCTAAGCAGGTTTGATCCTCCAAAGATTGTGGCTACAGCTGTTAGACTTTACGCTAGGGAGCCAGTTGCAAAGTTTTGTGAAGTCACAAAAGCGACGCCTGTGATTGGAAGATTTATTCCGGGATTATTATCAAATCCCCTCTATCCGGGTAGGATTGAGCCGAGCGTCATATTGGTTTCAGATCCAAGAGCTGACGCTCAGGCTATTAGGGAGGCAACTGACATGGGTATTCCAATTGTTGCTCTATGTAGTACAGATAATGATTTCACAAATATAGATCTAGTTATACCCACAAACAATAAAGGTAGAAAGTCCCTTGCAGTAATATATTGGCTTTTGGCTAGGCAGATTTTACGCGAGAGGGGCGAGATTCCGCCTAATGGTGATCTACCCATTCCAATAGAGGAGTTTGAGGTTAAGCTGGCTGAGAAAACGCAGGAAGAGTGAACTTATATACTGAAAATAATTGAAGCCAACAATTTTATATTTGGTTGAAACAAGTTTTATTTGGTTAAATAAATCTTTTAGGAGGAATAGTCCTGTCACTTAAAGTTAGGTATGCTAGGTATGCTGGGAGCTTTTATGCTGGTTCAAGAGACTCTCTTAGAAGGCAGATAGAGGAGTGTTTCACTCATAGGTTTGGTCCAGGAAAGCTTCCAGTAGTGTCTGGGAAGGGAGCTAGAAGAATAATTGGTCTTGTTTGTCCGCATGCTGGGTACATGTATTCTGGGCCGGTGGCTGCTAACGCATATTATCAGCTTGCATTGGATGGTCGGGCTGACGTATTTATAATTTTGGGACCTAACCATCAAGGAATTGGTAGTGGGGTTGCAATTATGGATCGCGGTGTCTGGCGTACACCGCTTGGTGACGCTGAAGTTGATGCTGATGTGGCTAGAGAGATTATTCAGCATTCAGAAATTATAGATGTTGACGATTCAGCACACATGTATGAGCACTCAATAGAGGTTCAGCTTCCGTTTCTACAATATATTTACGGTTCGCCGCTTAAATTTGTTCCAGTATGCTTCCTAATGCAGGATCTTGAGACTGGACGTGAGGTTGGTCGAGCCCTTGCTGAAGCCCTTAAAAACAAGAACGCTGTGATAATAGCCTCAACTGACATGACTCATTATGAGCCGCATAAACGGGCAAGCGAAAAGGATATGGAAGCCATAAACGCGATTCTCAAGCTTGATGAAGGGCTCTTTTATAATATTTTGGAGTCACGAAACGTGACGGCTTGCGGTTATGGTCCAGTAGCAGCTATGATAACAGCGGCTAAAGGGCTGGGGGCTAAGAGCGCTGAACTGTTAAGCTATAAAACGAGTGGTGATGTGACTGGAGACATATCAGCGGTTGTGGGATATGCAGCTATTATGGTAACTAAGTAAAGGGGTTCATATTGAAGGTTCAATCTAAAGCCTCAGCGCCAGCAAAAGTCATCTTGTTTGGAGAGCACTTCGTTGTATATGGTAAGATGGCTGTTGTCATGGCTATAGATAGAAGGGCTTACGTAACCGTAGAGTTAAAAGCGGATGATAAGATAATTGTTAAATCTAAGGCAATTGGGGTTTCAGGCGCCTTCACCTTCAACGGGAGATATCAGCCTATTGAGGGTGGATTGGATGGTGAGGTTAAATTTAAGCCATTATATACTCTTGTAAAGAGCATCATGAATCTGTTTAATGAGACGTTTGGGCTTGAGATTAAAATTGATTCATCAATTCCAGTATCTGCAGGGCTAGGTTCATCAGCCGCTGTACTCGTTGCTTCAGCAGCCGCCATATTAGACCTTTTAGAAGTAAATTTCAATAGGGATATGATCTTTAAGTTGGCTTTTGAATCTGAAAAAATTATTCATGAGAACCCGTCCGGCGTTGACCCAGCAATATCAACTTATGGTGGAATAATAGTCTACAGGAGGAGTGAGGGAATAAAGCGGATTAATGTTGATGTTGATCTGCCGCTTATTGTAGGTGACACGCGGATTGAAAGGTCAACTGGAGAAATGGTTTCACGAGTTGGCGAGGTGAGAAAGCGTTACCCAATAGTGATAGATAAAATCATGGATGCTGGAGACTCTCTTGCAGCTTTAGGCGTTGAGGCCCTTAAGAGGGGTGACTTGAAAACATTAGGTGACTTAATGAACATTAATCACGCGCTTTTATGCGCTTTAGGTGTCTCCAATGAGGCGATAGAGAAGCTTATTAACGCGGCTAGAAGAGCTGGAGCGTTGGGTGCAAAATTAACTGGAGCTGGCGGTGGAGGCTGTATTGTAGCGTTATCTTCACCAGAGAATGTTTATCATGTTGCGGAAGCAATTAAGCGTATTGGAGGAGAACCTTTTATAACTAGTAAAGCGTTGGAGGGCGTTAAAATTGAGGGGTAAAAGTTTAACAGTGCTTAAGCTTGGCGGTTCAGTGATAACTGTAAAAGATAAAACGTTAACGCCCAATAATTCCGCAATAAGAAGGCTGGCTAAAGAGATAGCTAACTCAGGGTGTTCGCCGCTGATAATAGTTCATGGAGGTGGCAGTTTCGGGCATCCGATAGCAGCTGAATACAGGATTACTGAAGGTTTTAAAGATGAAAACCAAATGGTGGGCTTCTCTAAAACGCATAATGCTATGGTGAAATTAAATATGCTTATTGTTGAAGCCCTGCTTGAGGAGGGGCTTCCAGCTTTCAGCATGGCGCCGTCATCTCTTCTAGTTACCAGAAGCGGTAGGATCCAACATATTTATAGGGATCCGCTGGAGCAAGCGTTTAAGCTCGGTTTTATGCCAGTTTTATATGGCGATGTAGTCTTTGATTATAATATGGGTTTCACTGTTCTTTCAGGCGATCAAATTTTATCTAAACTGGCTACTGAATTGGGTGCTGAAAGAATTATTGTTGGTGTTGATGTAGATGGCTTATATACTGCTGATCCGAAGATTAATCCGGAAGCCCAGTTGATTACATGTTTAACTCCAAATGAGTTGGTTAATTTAATTGATAAAATTGGCGGCTCCAAGTCTGTTGATGTAACTGGCAGCATGATGGGGAAAATTCGTGAGCTGATTGTTCCCGCAATGAATGGTGTCAACATTCTTATAGTAAATGCCTTAAAGCCAAACTACATTTATAGTGCCTTAAGAGGGGAAGAGGTTATTGGAACAAGAATCATTAGGGGATAAACTTGTTAATCAGGTAGTAAGCAGAAAGGAAGAGCATTTGAGGATTTGCCTTGAGCGGGATGTTGAAGCAAGAAAGATAACAACGGGCTTAGAGGATGTTTTTCTTATACATAGGGCGCTTCCGGAAATAAACTTGAAGGATGTGAAGCTAAACACTATCTTCCTCAACCATGAATTTTCGGCGCCAATAATAGTTGAGGGTATGACTGGTGGAACAGAAAAGGCTATGGAGATAAACGCTGCTATAGCCCAGGCGGTTGAGGAGCTCGGTTTAGGGATGGGTGTTGGAAGTCAGAGAGCTGCGCTTGAGAACCCCACTTTAGAGAGAACATATAGAATTGTTAGGGAGAAAGCTCCTAAAGCCTTCATAGTGTCTAATATTGGCGGTCCCCAAATCGCCTCAGAATATGATATTAGAAAAATTAGGTTGGCTGTTGAAACTATTGGAGCTGATGCTTTAGCAATACATTTAAATTCGCTTCAGGAGGCTGTTCAACCAGAGGGTGAAAAGGTTTACGCTGGAATAATAGATAGGATAAGAGATATAGCTGGCAGCTTAAATATACCGGTAATAGTTAAGGAGACTGGTGGCGGAATATCGGCTGAAGTCGCTAGAATGCTGGCTGATGCAGGCGTTGCATGTATAGATGTTGCTGGAGCTGGTGGAACAAGCTGGGCTGCTGTTGAATATTATAGGGCTGTTGAGCGGGGTGACTTATTAAGTCGCGATCTAGGCTTAATACTTTGGGATTGGGGTATACCTACAGTTGTAAGCCTAATTGAGGTTACGCAATCCGTTAACTTACCAGTTATAGCCTCTGGAGGCATAAGGTCAGGTTTAGACATAGCTAAATCAATAGCTTTAGGCGCCTCTTTAGCTGGAATCGCCCGCCCAATCCTCCTCTCAGCATTTAAAGGCTGTGAGGAGACTAAGAGAACTCTCTCCACGCTTATTAATCAATTGAGGAATGTAATGTTTCTAGTTGGGGCGGACTCAATAGAGAAGCTAAAAAATGTTCCCCTAGTAATATTGGGGAGAACAGCTGAATGGCTTAGAGCTAGAGGCTTTAATCCTGAAATATACGCTAGGAGGCGGATTAGGTGAATCGGGCGGATATAGAAAGTTTTCTCGAAGAAAAGGCTAAATTAATAGATGCTCACATCGAAAAATATATTCCTAGGTTTTTCTCCAATAAATCTCTACTCTTTAAGATTATTCCGCCAAGATACCGCTTAGATTTTAACGCGCTGAATGAGGCGATAAATAAACCATTATGGGAGTTTCTTGATAGAGGTGGCAAGCGCTGGCGTCCAGCCCTCTTCCTATTGATATATGAAGCTTTAGGCGGGAGATCTGAGGAGGCTTTAGACTTCGCTATAATACCGGAGATCATTCATAACGGAACCTTAATAGCTGATGATGTGGAGGATTCATCGGAGATGAGAAGGGGGAAACCATGCACATACAAAATATTTGGGGTTGACGTGGCTATAAATCTTTCACAAGCCATGTATTTCCTTCCAATGATAGTTTTAAGTGAGAAGCGTGATAAGATTCCACCTGAGAAAGCTAAAAGAATATATGAGGTATACGTGCAGGAAATGATTAATCTAAGCCTTGGCCAAGCTATTGATATAGCGTGGCATAAAGGTTTAATTCGCGAGGATTTAACTGAAGATCATTACCTGCAGATGTGCGCTTATAAAACTGGAACCTTGGCTAGGATGGCTGCTAAAATGGCTGCAATATTAGCTGGCTCAGATGATGAAACTGTTGAGAAAATAGGTTTATTCGCTGAATCCATAGGCGTAGCATTCCAGATTCAAGATGACATACTGGATATTGTTGGCGAAGAATTCGCCAAAGGCAAAGGAGGTTTAGGGATGGATATAACTGAGGGAAAACTAACCTTGATGGTTATATATACGCTTCGAAAAGCCAACCAAAACGATAAAGAGGAACTATTGAGGATACTTGGCATGCATACTAAAGATGAGAAACTGAGGATGAGAGCTATTGAGATAATGCGAAAGTATGGTGCTATTGAGTATGCTAGGGAGGTTGCGTCAAAACTTGTTGTGGAGGGCTGGAAAGCCATTGACGGATTACTTCCAGATTCTAATGCGAAGGAGAAGATTAAGATGCTTGCTGAATACCTTATTCAAAGGAAGATTTAGCGTGTCTTCTTTAACGCTTTGGAAGGTGAGGCTGCTATAAATTGAGTATTTTAATCAAGAATTCAAGTGAGATTAGAAATCTCATAAAGCGGATAGCCCTATTGAACGCTGTATCCTATAATGGGAAGGCTCAGAGCAAGCCGGTTTTAGGTAAGCTGCTTAGTGAGAGACCGGATTTAAGGGGATTCGCTAGGGAGATAGCTGTCCTAGTGGATGAGGTGGTGCAGGAAGTTAACAGTATGTCTATTGAGGAGCAGATGAATACTATTAAGGCTTTATGGCCTGAGGCTTTAGTTAAGGAGAGGGGGGAAGAGAGGGCTGAAGAGAAAGCTTTGCCGCCACTGCCAAACGTTGAAAAGTATGGGCGTGTTGTAACGCGTTTCGCACCTAACCCAGACTGTGTTCTCCACCTTGGCTCAGCCCGAGCAATCATATTATGTCATGAATATGCTAAGATGTATGGTGGACGCTTTATATTAAGGTTTGAGGATACTGATCCAAGGCTAAAAAAATCCTCCCTACAATTCATGAACTTAATTAGGGAGGACTTGGAGTGGCTTGGCTGCCATCCAGATGAGGAGTATATTCAAAGCGATAGAATAGAAATCTACTATAGTTATGCTGAAATATTGCTTAAGAATGGATACGCATATGTTTGCACATGTAAACCAGAGGATTTCAGGGCTAAAATAATTGCTGGTGAACCCTGCCAATGCAGAAACCTAACGCCGGAAGAAAATCTACACCGTTGGGAGGCTATGTTAAGTGGGTTATATGCTGAGGGTGAGGCGGTTATGCGCATAAAAACAGACTTAAGGCATCCTAACCCGGCAGTTAGGGACTGGCCGGCTTTCCGAGTTATAGACACAAAGAAATATCCGCATCCAAGGGTTGGATCAAAATATCGTGTTTGGCCACTGTATAATTTTGCATGCGGCATCGATGATCACTTAATGGGTATAACACATATTATACGTGGGAAGGAGCATTTAACGAATCAGGAGAGACAGAAGTACCTCTACAAGTATTTAGGCTGGGATTATCCGGAGGCAATCCATTATGGAAGGCTTAAGATTGAGGGGGCCTCGTTAAGTAAATCGAAGATTGTTCGCGGTGTGAAGGAGGGTTTATATGTGGGTTGGGACGATCCTCGACTGGCAACTTTTCTAGCATTAAGGCGTAGGGGAATAAGACCTGAAGCGATAAGGAGGCTTATACTTGATATTGGACCTAGACCTGCAGACATAACTTTAAGCTGGGATAACTTATATGCTTATAACAGGAAGATTGTTGACCCAGTAGCTAACAGATACTTTTTCGTATGGCATCCTGTAAAGCTAATAGTTAAGAATGTTGGAAGGGAGTTTACGGCGAACATACCATTGCATCCAGATCACCCAAATAGAGGTAAGCGAATATTCCACATTAAGCCTAAAAATAATATAGTTAGCTTCCTAATATCTGAACGTGATGCTAAACAGCTTAAAATTGGAGACATAATACGCTTAATGGAACTATTTAATGTAAAAATTGACGCCCTCGAAAAAGATTGTGTAACTGCATCTTTTCATAGTGAACCGTATGCTGAGGCGAAAAAAGTTAGCGCACCACTCATTCACTGGCTTCCAGAGGGTGAGGGATTACCATGCAACGTTGTTATGCCCGATAACTCTATTATAAGCGGTCTAGTTGAGCCATCTTTCAGATCAGTTTCACCGGATAAAATTGTTCAATTCGAACGTTTCGGCTTTGTTAGAGTTGACAAGATTAATGAGAAAATAATTGTTTTCTTCGCACATAAATGACTTTATAAAACTGAAAGCTTTGCTCTTTAAAGTGGATCCGTTATGAAGCGTGAAAGCCAGGAAAAAACTAAATGAGAGGTTCCATAATAAAATGCCACGTTTAGGTTTCTTCTCTAAAAACTTTAAGCTTTAGCGTTTTAATTTCGAAGGGTTTCATTGGGACCTCTATTACCCTATTCTTCACAGGGTATTCAGCTGGCTCCACATATTTATCCCATTCTATCAGGTCTGTCTCAAAAGCCTTATGTAAGTTAAATCCAAATATCAGCTTAGATATACACTCTTTTCCACATGATTCAAAGATTCTAACAATAATTTCGTCACTATCCTCACATTTTTTGATGGCTGTAACCGCAATGTTTCCTGGAGTAACCTCCATAAAGCTATATGTTGTTGGCAGCTCGCCGGAATGGGCTTCTTCAAATACAGCTATTAGTGGATTGTTAAATTCCATTCCCAGCCTAGTTGGATTAATCTCTCTCCACGTGCCTTTATGAGGTTGCAGCGCATATTTTAACACGTGCTCTCCAACCCACGGCTTATATGATCTATCAGTCCAATCAAGTGGGAGAATTGGCCTAGCTCTGTTAGCCGCCCTCAGAAAACTCATCCACAGAGTTTCTCCATCATAGGAGAAGCCGTATCTACCGTCATTCAGTAAAGTGAAGCCGAAACTTCCATCAGTCTCTGAAAGGTCCACCCATGTTTGCGCTGCCACCTCAAACTTAAGCATGTCTGCTTCCTCCCATGCTCTGGGCGGCAGCTCCAAGTTGACTTGCGGGCTCCATCTAAATGTATGCGTGTACCTTTGGATAACTCCATACGGTATCTCATAAGTAGCGTAAGGGGGCTTAAACCTTGGCGTGAAACCTATTTTAGCAAATCTATACTCTTCGTTCCAGAAAGATCTTATTTCAAAATTTACTCTCGGCATGTAAGCGTATAATGAAACATACATTATGAAAGACGATGTGCCGAACCTCTTTGTGATCTTAACCCTAGATCTTACTGGTCCGCTTTCAATTAAATCTACTGAAACTGTTTCAGGATCATCTGATGGACCCAAATATATGTTCCATGCAGGTTCGCCACCGGGGGCATTAGGCGGTTTATCAACGAATATTTTGAGAAAGTTGCCTCCTTTCGCCCCATTTAAAACCTCAGCGCCATTAACCTTATCGTATATGCTAATTAGGTTTCCAGTTGACTTATCAACTGTAACTCTCACAAAACTATTCTCTAAAGTTAAGCCATTTACCATAAGATCTGTTTTAAACCTGCCTTCTCTTGGCTCCACCACCGAGAAAACCTTGTAACCTAAACCTGGAACCCTGCGAGCTATAAACATGAGTTTTCCAGTTTCAGAATCTCGTTGAATTGGCATGAGATTTCCATCTACATCTATAAGCGATATATCTTCCTGAGATTCTATCTCAACAATGTCATCTCTATCCCATGGAAGGGTATTAAAAACTATTAAGCTACGGTTAATGCTTGAAGTATTTATTTTCGAAGTTACTGCCTTTAACGCTTTATTAAGTAGTCTTTTACCTTCCAGTTTTATCTTCATGTAATCCAGAATGCCATCCTGGTATGCTTGTTCTATTGAAGTTCCATCTAGATTGTCATGAACCTGATTAAGTAATAATTTTTCCCAGAGTACCCGTATATCTTCTGAGGGATAGCTCACACCAAACAGATTGGCTATAACGGAGAGTTTCTCCACATTTATTAGTAGGTTTTCGCATCTCCTATTGTGTACTTTAACTACTGCCTCCGTAGTATATGTGCCTCTATGAGTCTTAACATAGAGTTCATCGTTTACTGTGGGTAAAGCGGCGCCTCCTCTAAGAGACTCTTCAACTTCTTTAAAGAATTCCTCTGCTCTAGCAAACTTTAAATTAATTGTGCCCTCATCAAGTATGTTCTTTGCCTTTAGCACCATGTCTTCTGTAGGTCCTCCACCGTGATCACCGCGGCCATATATATGCATAAGGATGCTGAGACCATGTTTATCCTTCAAGATCTTTAAATGGTTAATTATAGTCTCTTTATTGACATCCTCACTATAACTGCCAACTGTGTGGTAGGATAACACTTTGCTGCCATCTGGAGATTGCCACCAGAAAATATAGTATGGAAATGGTATTGGCGGATTATTTCTGTGAATTTGCCATTTAAGTTTATGCGTCATAAAGTAGTTGATTCCAGACTTTTTAAGGATTTGAGGCATAGACCAGGGGAAGCCGAAGCTATCCGGCAGCCAAGCAATCTTTACGTCTACTCCAAACTTCTCCATAAAATATCTTTTTCCGTATAGGTGCTGCCTAACAATTGACTCTCCGGAGATAAGTAGTGGACTGTACTCGCACCATGCTCCACCAACCACATCCCATAAGCCGTCGCCGATAAGCTTCCTTATTTTCTCAAACAAATCTGGGTAATATTCTTCAATCCACTTGTATAGCTGAGCACTACTCTGGCTGAATCTTATCCCATACTTCTCAATTAATCTCACAGCATTCCAGAATGTTCTAGGGATAATATCCACTATAGTCTCTGACCTAGTCCATAACCAAGAGAGGTCTATGTGGGCGTATCCCACCATAAAAACTTTATCTTCCATGAAAACTTAGCTCCAATATAGTTTGTTAAAAACTTTTGGGTTTAAAAATTTAGACCTGGCAACTTAACATATAAAGCCTTTACGTGCTAGGTTGCCAGGTTCTGAAAATTTGAATCGATCAAAGAAAACTCTGAATTCAGATCTCTTCTTCATTGAACAGTAAAGCTATTATCCTTTTATATTCTACGTAGTCGGGTATTATTAGGTCAGCTCCAGCATCAATTAGTCTTTTCCTCTTCCGCATATTCCACCCGCACCTTTTAACCTCGTCTGATGCAACTCCAAGAGCTATTGCGTCTCTAGCCTTTGCGCTTCTAATCTCAACTGGTCCGTCTCCTATAACAAGCAGGTTATCTCCCCTTAAATCGTTTTCATTCAGGATTCTCTCTATTATTTTTTCTTTTGTATGAGCCTCAGTGTGATCAAGCGCTCCATAGATTCCCCCTCTGAAATACCGTGTTATTTGAAGGGCTGAAGCCTCCTTTAAGACATACTCTTGATCTGTGCCGCTTGCTA
>Ga0080004_1120260_pt2 | contig 14356 bp, 16 predicted proteins | sample WasSprMetagenome_FD_69207 | JGI IMG/M metagenome (GOLD analysis project Ga0080004, IMG submission 69207) | Sulfidic aquatic microbial communities from Washburn Spring, Yellowstone National Park, USA - WS (SPADES assembly) (version 2) | ecosystem: Environmental > Aquatic > Thermal springs > Hot... | reverse complement strand
GGCGGGGATGGGCGAGGAAGAAGTTGTCGTATCGACAAGGCTTCCGCCGGACCTTGCTCGCAAGCTTCAAGAGTACTGTGAGAAGCATGACATAACGCCCTCCTTCCTATTGAGGAGCTTGATCGAGAAGTTCCTCATTGAACAGCAGCTCTCAACAGAGGAGGACTTCTTCATTCAACTAAACAAAATACTTGAGAGAATTGAGGCCATGGCAGAAGGGTATGAGATTGTGAAGAGGAAGTTGCTTGAAATGGCCGAGAGGAAATTTCGTGCTAAAACACCAGCGAACCCTTAAGGGTTTCCCCGAGACAATGATTTGAAATCGGTTTCCAACAGCTCTGAGCTGTCGTAGACAGCTCGATCGCCTCGGGGTTCCTCGCATCGGGTCGGGACTCATCCACTCACGTGCGAGGCTAGTTCTCCACAAACGGAGTGCTACCGACCATCGCTCGACATGGGCTCAAGGTAATACGAGTAATACGCTTCCCGAACTTGAGGAGCGAGGTGGGAGTAGCACCATTAAATGGAGGGGCCTCGCAAAAGCTTTACGCGCAAGTTATACAAGTTATAAAGGTGGACTGGAGCGAGGAGTTCTGGATGTTCAAAGATCACAGGGAGCTCTCCTACATCGCTTCCCTCTACCGCAGGGCGAAGCTGTCCCTCACGGCTGACAAGCTGGCGGAGGCTTTGGAGGGGGGTGCTGGAGCGCTCGGGCCTCCCAGAGGGCCTCAGGTACGAGGTGGGCCTAGCGCTCGTCGAGTTGCAGAGGCTCGGCGGAGGCCTGAAGACCCTCGCCCGCGCCAGCGGCCTGAGCGACTACGGCCTCTACGTGAGGTTCAGCGAGCCCGAGGTGGTGAAGGAAAGGCTGAAGAAATTCATAAAGGAGTTGGAGGGGCTATCGACAGAGCTAAGGGGGTCTTGGCGACCGTCAGACTGCTCTCCTAATTCTTTGCCCTCGGGGTCGGCCATGAGCAGGAAGGAGAAGGTGGACGTAGAGGCTAGGCCTAGGGTCACCGACATCCCGGAAGCGTTCGAAGGGATGATGCTTCTAGGCCCACCCGGCATAGGGAAGACCGAGATCGTGAAGTCATTGGCGATGGAGGAGGCTAGGAGGCTTAAAAAGACCTTCGTCGATCTGAGGGAGGCCGACGAGGAGACGCTCAACGACATCTTTGCCCATCCGGAGAAGTACTACGTCTTTGTAAGAGTGGTGGCCCCGACAGTGTTCCCCGAGGACGTTGGGATGCCCAAGGCCGCCGAGAGCTACGTGAACTTCATACCGCCCAAGGCCTTGGCTATACTCTCGATACCGAACGTTCACGGCCTGATATTCTTCGACGAGCTCACGAATGTGCAGAGGGACGACCAGATATCGATGTACTTCTCGCTGATCTTGGAGAAGGAAGCTGGCTTCCAGCTCAGGCTGTCCAGGAACGTCAAGGTGGCGTGCGCTGGCAACCCGCCAGAGTGGTCTGAGATAGTGCGACCGCTACCGAAGCCCATGAGGAGCGGGAGGGTCGTGCTGATCGAGGTGGACGCCCCGACCATCGACGAATGGATCGACTACATGAACAAAAAGTACGGTAGCGAGTGGGAGACCTTCGTGGGCGCCTACCTCAAGTTCTACCCCGACGACTTCCTGAGGCCTCCAACAGACGACTGGAAGGCTTGGCCGAGCCCCAGATCGTGGACGAAGCTCGCCACCCTCCTCCACAAGTTCAGGGGCTCGAACGGAGCCTTCCTGTACCAGCTGATCGTGGGGAGCGTGGGGCCGGAGGCTGGAGCTAAGTTCTGGACTCTGTGGAAGTCCCGCCTAAACATAGGCGAGGTGATGGAGAGGCTGAAGAAGGAGCCCGAGCTCTTCGCTAAGATACCGACCGAGCAGAAGATCCTAGTCCTACACTCCCTGAGCCAGCAGCCCGTCGATGTCCTTAAGGAAGACTACGAAGGGTTAATGAAGTGGCTCCTAGACAACGAGAGGGAGCTGGTCGTCCTGCTCTTCAAGCTCGTCAACCCATCAGAAAAGAAGTTGCAACTCTTCTTCGCCTTGCAGAACATCCACCCGACTGGTTGCAACGTTCTAATAGAGGAGCTCAAGAAGTACACCCACGTCTAGCGCCTTCCCGAACATTTTTTCCCTCGGGGTCTCCCATGGACGAGACGATAAAGAACGCGATGAGGGAGGTAAAGTCTGTCATCGCGGAGCTGATCAACAACCCCTCGACGGCCTTTTTCGGCATCCTCCTCAGGAAGACGTGGATATATCTGGAGAGGGGCGCAAGGACGGCCTACACGGACGGCCTGAGCATAGTCGTAGACCCCGAGGACTTCCTCAGGATACCGCCCATCGACAGGAAGTTCCGACTAGTCCACGAGGCCATGCACATAGTCCTGCAGCACCCGATGAGGTACAGGGAGTGGGTCGAGAGGTGGAAGACCATCTTCGACCCGCTGACCGTGAACTTCGTCTGCGACGCGAAGGCCAACCAGTACCTAGAGGTGTTCAGGCCCCACCTCAAGCTGGAGAGGGCTTGGCCAGACACGATAGAGGAGCTCTACGGAGTCAAGGACGTGAAGGTCAAGAGCGTCGAGGAGATACTCCACGAGCTCGCGCAGAAGGGCGTGAAGATCAAGATAGAGGTGCCGCCAGACCTCCTGATGGGAGGGGGCGGAGGGGGCCAAGGTGAAGGCGAGGGGGAGCGCGAGCGACAGCGCCTAGGCCAAGGCAGAGAGGTCGGACGGAAGGAGAGGGGTGAGCGAGGACAAGAGGAAAAGCAAGGACAAAGCAAGGGTGGGGGAAGCAGGGAGAGGGTGGTAGCGAACGAGGGCGACGGAGACGATCAAAAGGCTAGGAGCGAGGACGAGATGAGGAGGAGGAGGATAGCTCAAAAGATGGTGGAAACCCTCCACGCCGCTAAGGCGATTGGCAGGGTGCCAGCGGAGATGGAGAGGCTCGTGGACGAGCTCTTGAAGCCCATAATCGACTGGAGGAGGATAGTGAGGTCAGCCTTGACCAAGGGGATAGGAAGAAAGATAAGGCGGACTTGGGCTAGGCCGTCTAGGAAGGCGCCAGAGTGCTATCCCGGCAAGGAGACCTTGAAGGTCGCCGAGGTCGTGTTGTTGATAGACACCTCAGGTAGCATCGGTAGCGAGGAGCTGAAGCGCTTCGCCTCCGAGGCCTACGGAGCCCTCAGGGAGTCCAGCAGGGTCGTGGTGATACCTTGGGACGCCACCACCCACGAGCCGATAATCTTGAGGGGCTACGGAGACCTTGAGAGGGTCAAGGCCCTCAAGGGAGGGGGAGGGACGATGATAAGGGACGCCTTGAAGATGGTCAAGGAGAAGTTTTCCAGCGCGGACAGAATTGCAATACTCTCCGACTGGCACATCGGAGACTTGGGCTCCGAGGAGGTTCAGCGACTGCTCAGAGAAATGGCGAGCAAGATAGTCGCATTCACGACCGACGCGAGGCCCTCAGAGTTCTTGGAGTGGTACAAGATCGAGATAACGCCGTGACCTCCCCTCTCCCGCTTTTGTTTTTTGCTTCGGGGTGTGACCCTTCAGCGCTCATCCTCACTCCCCCTTAAGTTTTTCGGAGCCTCTTGATCTCATCGATCGGGATGAGCCAGAACCGTCTGTTGCCAGTCAAGCTCCTCCTCTCTGGCCTGCACCCGCCCGTCGTGAATGAGGTCGTAAATTGTGCGAATGCTTAGACCGAGCTCTTTAGCGGCCTCCCTTGGTGTAACCCACTTCTTTGTCCCCTCTTTTCCTGTCACCTTCACCACCGCCCATACCCCTATAAGGTGGCAGGATATACTTTGAGACATGGCAATGCATGAGATCATGTCACTGAATTTGGCCGAATTGTGGATGGCCTTGAATGTTAAAGAGGCCTTGGACAAATTCCTTGACTTAATCGAGGGTATTAAAGAGGAAGAGGCTAGACAGGGTCAAGGCGGCTGAGAATCTGTTCTCCAACATCTTGGTGATGCTGAGGCTGGTCGCCTAATTTTTTTGCCTCGGGGTCGGTCATGTACTACATGATCATCCGCGCCGTGACGAGCACGGGCGACTCGACGTACTTCGTCGTCAAGGCTAGGAGGCCGTACAAGAAGGTGCTTAGGTGGACGCTCTCCATAAAGAGGAACCCGGAGACGCCGAGGAGGGTCGTAAAGCGCCTGAGCGACATAATCCCCCGAGTACCGTCCCAAGCTTGGTTCGGGCTCAGGGACTACGTGGGCAGGTGGCTGACCGAGGGGGAGTTTAGGGAGTTCGTGACTAGGCTCATAGAAGCCTCGTACAAGGACAGGGAAAAGGTCGAGAAGATGCTGTGGCATTAACGAGGCTCAGGTCAAGGACTACAGGACGAACGAGGAGACCGGAGGGGTGGAGAAGTATTGGGTGTGCGTCAACTGCATGCAACTCAACAACTACTGGTTCTACAAGCTTCTGAACACGCCGACGCTCCTAGGCAAGAAGCACGTGATCAGCAAGATCGTCGAAGGGAGCTGGAAGAAGTACTTGATTGAATGACCTTCTTTACCTTCGGGGTGATTGGAGTGCCCTTCCAAGCAGGAAAATGTGAGGGTTGTGGCTTCTATGACTACCTAGAAGAGGTGAGGGGCGCGTGGCTTTGCAGGTACTGTAGAGAGACCCTGTACGAGGAGGGTGAGCTGGAGCTAGTCGACGGGAGGGTCGTGAGGCTGGGTGGGCGGAGTGAAGAAGTACGAGGTCGTGATTGATTGGATAAACGAGGACGGTAGCGGAGCGGTCGAGGTCTACGAGGTGGGTGCCGAAGAGCTCGATAGGTGCTTGGAGGAGAACGAGCCCGAGACCGACTTGGAGTGGGAGGCCACCGCCAAGTTCGTCAAGGAGAGGGGTCGCCTGCTCTACAGGGTGGAGCCCGACTACAGCATCACCTTGTACACGCTCACGAGCAGGGGTAGGATTATTAAGGAGAGGCTGGACTAAGAGAAGGAGAGGGAGCTCAAGAGGGGGCCAAGGGAGGTGAAGGAGGCCTTGGCTCGATCGCGTGAGGCCTTGGCCTCGGAGGCCAAGAGGCTCGACGCCATCAGGGCTGGGGTCGAGGAGATCACGAAGAAGCTCGAAGAGGCGCTCTCCGCCCTAAAGGTGACCTTGGCCACGGCGAACCTCCTCGCTTGATTCTTTACCTCGGGGTGGCGCCTTGAAGGCCCTCGAGAAGCTGAGGGAGTTGCTGGAGAGGGCTCAGGAGCTCGCCGACCTCTTGAACGAGGTCAGGGACTTCTTGGACAGGTGCAGGGACCTAGCCCTGTCTAGGATAGAGTGCGGTAGGGCTAGGGTGTCCTTCTACTGGGGGGAGGATCCCCCGAGGCCCCTGGCGTTGCAGGTCTGGGATCTCCTGTCGGGCGACGGGAGGTGGAGAGGGGCCAAGTACGTCGAGGTGCGGAGGGAGGGGCTCTCCCTCTGCGAGTTGGGCTACACGACGACGCTAAGAAGAGAGAGGCCGATAGACTCGTTGCCCGAGTGGGCCGAGGAGGCCGTGGAGAGGCACCTAAGCGAAGTGGAGGGGAGGATTAGGGAGATAGGCGAGGCGATAGAGAGGCTCAAGGCCGTCGTGGCCACGATCAGGCTCCTCTCTTAATTCTTTGCCCTCGGGGTGGTGGCCGTGCCTGAGGAGGCCGAGTTAGACCGAGCCAAGGGAGTTGTGCTGAAGATCATGGAAGGGTCCCGAAGCTGGTCGGCGAGGTCCAAGCCCCCTCTGCGTCTACTTCGCGCCCAAGGGCAGGAAGCGGTTCTGCGAATTCTGCGTCGAACCGTACCCCCACTTCGAGGCTAGGGAGATCTCGAAGAGGTGGTGGATCTCTCGCGCAAGAGCAAGCCAGTAGTCAAGGTGCGTTGCGCAGGAGCCGTGGAAAAGGAGTACGACCTGTCGCGCCTCAACATGCACGACCTGATAGAGCTCGCGTACAACCTAGGGGACGTGATCGACGAGATGGTGGCCGACCTAGAGGATCAAAAGTCCAAGACGGCGAGCGCACTAGACCTGGTAAGAGCGGTGGTGGCCCAAGTAAGGCTGTTGACGGAGCCGTCCCAGCAGTAGAGGTGGCGTCCGTGGGGGAGGACAGGAGGGGGCGAGGAAGAGGAGGCGGAGAAGCTGGAGGAGGCCGTGGAAGAGGCCGCGGCCAAGGCTGACGGAGCGTTAATGGGTTCTCTATTTTTGGTCTATGTTCTCCGTTGGTCTCTACATCATCTCTATCATCATCTCTAGATACTAAGAGACCTCTACGTAGAGACCATTAGAGGTCTCTTAGTATCTTCTCACAGAGATCAGCTTTTCTCCGACATTATGAGGCCCGGACAGGCTCCTACTTGCTCTAGATTCTAGAGCAAATGGGTTTTGCTCCTCATGAGGGGCTCTTTCTTCATGCTTGGAGATCAAGACCTTTAGGAACGTTCCTATTGCTCTTTCCTATCATTCCTACGTCGTTTCCTAGATCGCTCCCTCGTTGTCGGGCTCATTGCCTTCATCAACAACTTGCTAATCCTGCTCGCCTAGGGGACCGTGGGGCGTGGTCACATAACCTCGCACACGTGCGGGCTCACCCACTTCACCAAGTGGAACTCCTCGAACTCCCTGAGCCACCTCCTGACGGTCCTCTCCTGACCACCCCTGACAGCCACTATAGCTTCAACCAAGTGCTTCCTCGGGATCTGAACCCCACTTACCACGAGCTCGTAGCCGAACCTCACCCTCAAGTACTCCTTGACCTGAGCCCACACCTTGGCGATTCTTGGAGGGGGGTTCACATGTGAGGCTTGTAGTGGAGCTTGCACTCCCTGCGCGCCTTCTGCGCGCTCTGTGAGCTGCCAGCCAGGCCCTCAGGGCCTGCTCAACCTCATAGCTGAGGCTCCTGAAGTTCCCGTACTTCATGAAGACCAGCTTCCTAAGCTCTTCAACTACCTTCTCGTCCACGTAGGCCTGTAAATGGGCCTTCCCCTTCGGTACCTTTGGCATTTGGACACCCCTTACATGAATCACATCTTTACATGTAAATTTAAATGTATACATGTGAATCGCGCATATAAGAGTCGCGAGTCCTTGGAGCCCGACGTGGGTGCGTCTATGTGAGTTGATGAGGGGCTTGGAGTCGGGTTGGGAAGGGGGGTGCGCGCAAACTACGCGCGAGTCTCGGGATGGGCACCTATGAGCTCTGTGGAGTTGGGACTTGGGTCTCGAGACCACGAGTGCTAGTCAATGGGGTTCGTGTTTAAGCCCAACTAGCCTCGAACGAAGTGTTACGGATCATGAGTTGATGTCGGGTCCAAGACGAGTTGTGACCACCATTAAAGGCGAAGGCCCAACGATCATCAAGGTAGCACCATGAAAATCCAGGCACTCACTTAAAAGATGATCGAAAGAACCCGGCACTTCCAGAGCGTTTCAAGGCCCGACACTCTGAGACAGAGCGCACTCAATACAGCCCCATCAACTAGAGCTGGTTGTAGGGAGTTGGGGACACCAACTCCTCTATCAGGCCCAGCTCTTTCAAGTACACTTTCAAGTTCTTCAAGGCCATCTTTCAAGCTAGGATGGAAGATGGTCTTCTTTCAAGACACCATCGCTCGACGATGCTCTACTGTCGTCTTGCACTTCTCTAACAATTGCTGTGGAAACACGAGGATGGCCATAGAGCGCCGCCGGGCAATCGGCTATGAGGGCTCGCGCTAGTGAGTCCTAAATGCAGAGAGCTCCTCCAATAAGCTCTTCTTTGCTACTCTCAAGGACTCAGCTGAAGTGGGGGGAGCGTATTACTCGTATTACCTTGAGCCCACGTCGAGCGATTGTCGGTAGCACTCCGTTTGAGGCTAAACCCCGATCAATGATAACAACTATAGTCTTTATGACCAAGGATCCTTCATGGAAAGAAACCACTTTTATCTGCCACTGCTCTCTTATGCATAGATGAATTTCAAAATTCTATCCCTTTCCTAGCTTGGCATCCACTTCTATAGGAGTGCTTGACTTCTCGCATTTCTGTGACGAGGTCCGCTACGTTAATTATCTCTTTTGGTGCGTAACGCCCGGTCAAAACCAACTCTACGTGTTCTGGCTTGCTCTTGATGAGCTCTAAAACTCTTCCCAAGCTTATGAGTTTGAGGTGCAAGGCGACATTAATCTCGTCGAGTATCACTACGTCATACTCCCCGCTCTTGACCACCTTCTCAGCTAGTTCAAGAGCCTCTTCTGCAAGCTTGACATCTTCCTCTGGTGGAGGTTGCTCCACTACGAACTTCCCCCTTCCAAATGCTTTCAGCGTCATATTCGGCAACTTATCGATGACATAGAGTTCTCCGTAATCAAACCCGCCTTTTATGAATTGTATGACGTAGACTTTCAACCCTCTACCTATAGCCCTTAAGGCCAGCCCGAAGGCAGCGGTTGTCTTGCCCTTTCCATCTCCGGTGTAGACCTGTACGAGGCCCTTTTCAAGTCTCGGCATAGGCCTTGAGCCTCATCGTAAGACTTGGCTGAGAAGCTCGTCAGCAGCCGAGGCTGGGTCTAAATTCTCTTTTAACAATAACAATCCGTATTAAAGTTTCCTCGAAGCGTTTCTCACGCTTTAACCTTTCAATCATTAACCTTTACCTTTCGCCTTATATCTCAAGAATCTTTCGGTGCCCCCTTTAGTCCTCTCTTCTTACAGCTTAAGCACGTCAACCAGCCTTATTAGCCTAGGCTCCCTTCTCTCACTACATGTTAATTCCGAGCCATAACTTGTAAGGTCGGGCACGTAGACCTCGAGGTCGTCACTTAGAACTTGGTAGAAGTCGTTATGCGACGACCTTAAGCTCTGGGCCCCCTATAATGAGGGATGCGCAGAGATCGAGGGCGGTTTGAGGAACTAGAGCTGAGAAGCTCGCCTTTTTGCCCTTGAGCTCTGAGGCCTGAGACCGAGGTTGTCGGCGGCACTCCAACGTTGAACTCACGTTTTCTTAGCAACTTCTGGGGAAAGAAAGAGAGTTGACATTGAGAGGCCCATGCAGGGAAGTCCTAAGCAGGACGCACCCGTTGTCTAAAGAGGGGTTGCCTTGAGGGCTAGGGGTCATCAATCACCACTTAGGAGTTATTGGAGGCAGTCTTAGGGATACTCATGATAACAATGGACTGTGATGTGAGTATATGAAATTAGGGAGAGTTTATGAAGATTATTGTTTCGCTTGGCCCGCTAGTAGAAAATCGCATTGTTAAAAAGGTTCTGAACGCTTCATGGCCACTCACATGCTATCTTCACCTCACCTATTCCAACAGGATTTTGCGCAAAATTCTGTGAGTAAGGGGAGGGGGTCGTGGATGAACTTCGACTCGATAGGCCTAGTAATTGCCATGATCCTCTTCTCTCTAGAATGGGTCCTCTTCTTCAGCTATCTTCGCCACTTTAGTTGTTATACTCAGGGTCTTCGAGACCTACTCTGCAATTCACATAACCTCACTCGATAGCAGATATCGTGACCATGACTTACTTAATTAAGAGTGTTTTTATCATCTTGCTCTAAGCGCTAATAAGGGTATCATACTTCCTTCAACAACGGTCCTTTCCATCTCTCGATTATACTCAGCACAGACTCGTGCTCATGCTCTTTGAGATAACGATGAAGCTTATCCTCCTTCACAAGCTTTTCCTGTATTTCTTTGATCAGATGAAGATCGTAGGCGGCAAGTATGACTCCGTCGGCGTAATCCGATGCGATGGCTAGTGCTCCGAGAAGGTTTTCAATTGTCGGTTTCGGATACCCAGCGTATAGTTCAACGTAAAAAGGCTTTTTGAGTTGCTTACAAAAGGAGTAGGCTAAGTCTTCCACCCAGTATGTCGTTGAGTAAGCTAAGTCATATATCGGGACAATGAAGAAGTCAACGTACTTAGCGAGCGAATGTACGTCTAAGCCGAATCTCTCCTTGGCAAAACAAGGATCAGGGTACAAAGATATGGAAAAACTTCCCCTCACAAATTTCGAAGCCTCTTTTACAAACTCGTTGATCACCCCGGCTCTCCATTCCGTCCATTCAAGTCCGCTCCTTTCATGGCTCCTTTTACATCGCTGGCACACACACAGTATTCTTGTCTGGGAAAACGTGCACAATCTAAATGGATTCCCGCAATGTCAGCTTTTGACACTTCTTTTATCAAATCGAGAAGGAATTTTTTTATATTCCTCAACGCTCGGGCATATCCAATCCCAACAAAATCGATGCCTCTTATTATCTCTCGTAGCTCTACCGTATTCTGAGATAGCTATCCATTCAGGTCTTTCGCGTGAAGTTTTGTTATCGCCGAAGCAGCTAATGATGTTATGAACGTTGTCAGCCGCTTTATTGATCTTCCCACTTACTTGCTTGACGTAGTAAAAAGTTAGATCAAAACCTTTTACCGGCTCTGGTCGATCTACTACCGCTCCGATCTTCATCAATTCATTTTTAGGCTATATAGACTTTATATATGTTGCGCAATGACTAAGAGGTCGTGATGGTGAACTCGCCACTTGTGATATGGTATTGCACGGCTGAGCGTGGATATCTGTGTGAGCACCGTCGTAGCTACGAAACGCAGAACTTAAAAGAAGTCAATGCCAAAGTTCTTCTCGGGATCACCAGTTTAATCCGAAATTAAAAACATGCCAGAGCTTTTTTGATAAGAGGTTTTGGCTTATTTTCTCGGTTTCGGTTTCTAGGAATGTCTTGGGTTTCTTTTTCTTCCAATTCCAATTTCGATCTAGCTGACGCTAGCTCAATTGACAATCCGTTGAGTCTCACTTGTTCTTACTGAGCGATACAGAGCTGGTCGGACCTGTAAGCCTGTTTCTTTCAAGGTCAAGTTGTATGCGCGTCATTTCCGCTGGATTTTTTCCGTGCAATTTTCAATGGCTCTTGACGAAGTTGTGCATCACCTGCCTGAGTTTCAGAAAAGTATCGGTCGACAGAGGGCTTTCGAAATGCCTCATCGTCTTATAACGCTACCTGATGTCTTAGTTGTGCCTCTCGATCGAATTGTTGTTGTGTTTCAACCCGTATTGTCTGCAAGCTATTGTCACACTGCGCACGAGCCTTGCTACGCGGTAGAAGCGCCTATTGAAAGCCCTCTTATACTGCTATGGTTTATCGCTAACGAAGGTCACTAACTTTCAGTCCTTTGGTGGGGCTTGTACCTTTCCTGCCTGAAAACCCCTTAAAAGTTCGTGAGCAGTAGACTGCAAGCATTTTCCGGTGAACCATAGTCCTGTGGATACCTCATAAGTTAGTTGACTTAACCGCGCTCTTCTTCAGTTTTTCACAAGGATGCGCATTCATTGACGGTAACTTCGTTGAATATCTAGAGCTTCATGTCCCCTCTTCTAAGACCTGGTTCATGGTGTAGAACTGAACGTTCCACTCTGGATCAGCCAATTTTGCTAACCTGTCTACCTTCATGAAGGTTTCGAGGAGCTCATCATCTCGAATCTCCACGACTTTATAGTTTGGATCGTAGGGAGTTCTATAGTTAGGTATCTTTGAGCGTTCAGGTTTATAGATGAAGAGCTCTACGTTCTTCAAATGCCTCCTCGCGGCATTGTACGCCTCTAACATTTCCTCTACTGTTGGCCTTCTCGATAACTTGTATTCCAGTAGTCCTGGAGAAAACTCGTATAGCCTATAGAGTATGTTTGGATCAATGGAGCTCAAAAACTTCGCTATCTTCTCTACTTCTGATGCGTCCACCACATTTGGGATGACTATTGTTCGTACATAAAAGTTTAGGCCATACTCGTGAAGTAACTCCACAGCCTTCAAAACCCTCTCGTTGCTCTTGCCTGTGTACCACTTGTGGACGTCTTCGCTGTAAGCCTTCAGATCCAACTTAATGTAGCTTACGTTGAGGGCTTTGAGCTTCTTAACGACGTCCTCGGTGAGCATATGGCCGTTGGTTGATATACCAATCTTGCTAACGCCCAAACTTTTCAACCCTTTGATGAGAGCGAACAGGTACTCGGGGTCTGTTAGCGGCTCGCCACCAGTCATTTGCACGTCGTCAACCATATGGCCGTATATCTTAGTGCAAGACTTCACCAGCAACCTTAGAAGCCCTTCAACTGTAAACTCCCTTCCGCACTCCCTTCTCGCGATGGCAAAGCAACCCTTGCAGCTGAAGTTACAACCGGACAAGTTAATCTTCACTTTCTGTCGAGGAGCCACCTCACACGTTAAAAACGGGATCTTTCTGAATGGGGCCATTATCACTTCCCTACGACTTGAATCCTCCATCTATGTTTTTGGAGTATGTCGTTAAAGGTTATTAAGGTTTACGAAGGGTTTAAGACGTCAGTTATGATTGCCTAAGTGCGCATCCCTTCGCGGGCCTTCTCCTCTAGCGAGAAGTCGATGATGTCTAAGAGCCAGCGCTGGCGCCTTTGGCGGTCTTCCTTCAGGACCTTCTCGAAGGCACGGATCTTTATGCTCCTCTTAAAGATTGGCCCATCGACGACGAGGGTGTGATATCCTCCGAACTCGCCGCAGAGATCGAAGCTACGGGTGGCCTTCAACTTCAAGAGGTCCTTTATGAAGCTCTCGTCGATTCTCCTACCTAGCCACTCGGGCCCAAAGACGTCTGCCCTAGCGCTTACGACTACAGCCTCAAGCTAGCGCTTACGAACTCGTTGAGAATTTGCTCGCGATCGAGGCGCCATAGAGGTTCCATGTAAAGAACCCCGACCTCATTGCAGACCCTAATGACCCAATCCAAATGCTCCGCGATGTCGATATCACCGAAGACCACTCCGTCTACCCCCATTCTCTTCAGCTCTCTAGCAACTTCCTTGAACTTCTCCTCGTAGGTCTCCCAGGTAACCTCCTTTTGAAAGAGAGGGATGCCAAGGGCCTCTGACTGGGCGGCGATAAGCTTTGAGCTAACTCCATGAGCCATGCACCTCCCGTCCTTGGACACGAAGTTTAGGAGGTAGGAGACCTCGAGACCCTTTTGGAGTGCCTTGTAGAGCGCGAGGCAGCAGTCCTTGCCGCCACTCCATGATACCGCGACCCTCGTCACGTCACTTCACCCCATTAGATGGGATAAGAGCCGCACGTCCGACAGTAAGTGACTCCTTCTTCCACGTCTGAGTTGCAGTAAGGGCACGTCTTACCACCTCTCATCGAGTGGGGAATGCCCACTACTGATCTGAAGACCTCATAGTAGAAGAGCTGTTCCTTGCTTCGTATGACCACCTTGTCGACTTCGAGGTACTTCCTTCTCTTCTCCTCAAACTCTTCATTCGAGATCATCCGATCGAAGAGGGCTGGCAGGATAGCTGTCCCAGAGCCTTGCTCGATTGGGTCCTTGACCCTCCACACTATCTCATCGGGCAACATTCCCTCAAAGGCCTTCCTCAAAATCCACTTGCCCCACTTTCTTCCTCTCTCTTCGCGGACCATATATGAGGGATCGAGCCTAGAGGCGAAGTCCATTATGCGCGGGTCGAGGTAGGGGAGCTTGACCTCGATGCCTAGAGCCTTAGACAATTGGATTGAGGAGAAGCTCATGGTCCTCCACATCTTCTCGAGCTTTGACTTCAACCTCCCCCCTTCTAAATCATGTAAGAAGCTGTATCCTGCGAAGAGCTCGTCACCGCCATCACCGGTCATGACAGCGCTTAGGCCCTCTTCTTTAGCGGTCTTCAACGCTACGTATATGGCGACACTGTTACGTATTTCCATCGGATCAAACGATCTCACGATTCTAATAGTTGTGTTGAGAGCATCGCGTAACTCGTCCTCACAGATATAGTGTATACAATGCTTAATGCCTAATCGTTTAGCAATTAATGAAGCGTACTTAACGTCGGGTGCTAGAGCCCCTTTTAACGCGACCGTAAAGGCTTTTTGCTTGACGAATTTCGATGCCACAAACGCTAAGATACTTGTGTCTAAGCCTCCTGAGAGCAATAACCCTTCACACAAGTTTCTTTTTACGGCATCTTCTATTAACTCACGCAACTCAAGGCAAATCTTTTCTATTGTAAGATCGTCGTCAGCGATCATACTTAACCCCTCTCATTAGTGTGACACATGCGTGCGTAGACTACCATTCGAGAGCACGACATCGTTAAGAGGGCTAGCGCCTCTTAGAATGACGATCGAGAGATCACCATGCTCGACGCCTAAGAGGTCGCCCAATTTGCATGCCTGTACACTCTCATCTCTTAGGGTGAGGTTTTCACATACCATTACCTCTAAATCCTTAGAAACGCCGTTGTCTATGAGGAATTTAGCTATATCCTTAGGCATGAAGTCCCAAGGCCTAGGAAGCACTATAACGCTTCTACGACCTTCCTTCACTATCCTTAATAA
>Ga0080004_1110240_pt1 | contig 14366 bp, 14 predicted proteins | sample WasSprMetagenome_FD_69207 | JGI IMG/M metagenome (GOLD analysis project Ga0080004, IMG submission 69207) | Sulfidic aquatic microbial communities from Washburn Spring, Yellowstone National Park, USA - WS (SPADES assembly) (version 2) | ecosystem: Environmental > Aquatic > Thermal springs > Hot... | reverse complement strand
TTGTATTTGGGTAATACGCATCCGGTAACGGGTGAGGTGTACGTGACCACCGGCGGCGCGGTGTATCTGCTCTCGCCGGTCTACACCGTGGATGCCTCCCGCGGCGTGGAAGCCTTCCTCGCCCGGAAACTCCTCGCCGAGGACGAGAATCCGGTGGGTTTCACCCTGCCGGGGCTGAGTCTCCTTCTGGAAAACGGCCGCTGGCGGCGGGAGCCGGACGATGGCCGTTTCAGCGCCGATCAGTTGAATCGCTTCGCCGATGAATGGCGGCTCGCCACGGCGGCCCGGGTCGAGGCGGCGCGGGCCGGGGCGGACCGGCGTGGCCCGTCTTCGTCCATCGCGGTGCGCCTTGCCGATGGCCGCACGCTTGCCTTCACCTTGGCGGCGCGGCAGCCGGAATGGGTGTTGCGCCGGGAGGACGAGGGGCTCGACTACCACTTCGCGCCGGATGTGGGCGAACGTCTGCTGGACCCGGCCAGGCTTGGCGCCCTGCCCTGAGATGCCAGAACTGCCCGAGGTGGAAACCACACGGCGCGGCCTTGCGCCCCACTTGACCGGCCGCGTGATCACGGGCCTTCTGGTGCGGCAGCCGCGCCTGCGCTGGCCCGTCCCCACGGATCTGCCCCATCGGCTGCAGGGCGGCCGCATCGTGGCCCTCGACCGCCGGGGCAAATATCTGCTTTTCCATGTGGAAGGCCGCCAGGGGGGCTTTCTCATCTGGCATTTGGGCATGTCCGGCAGCCTGCGCCTGGTGCCGGCGGATTTTCCCGCCGACCGCCACGATCACGTGGACCTGCTTGTGGAAAGCGGCGCCTGTGTCCGGCTGCGCGATCCCCGGCGGTTCGGCGCCCTGCTGTGGCAGACGGGCCCGGCAGAGGCGCATCCGCTGCTCGCCCATCTCGGCATCGAGCCCCTCTCCCCCGCCTTCACCGGGGAGTGGCTCCACGGGGCATTGCGGAATCGCCACGGGGCCATCAAGACGGTGCTCATGGATGCCGGGCTCATCGTCGGCGTGGGCAACATCTACGCCAGCGAGGCCCTCTTCGCCGCGGGGATCGATCCCCGCCGGCCCGCCCGATCGTTAAGCCCCGCCCGCTGTGGCCGTCTCGTCGCCGCCGTGCGGGGAACCCTGGAACGCGCCATCGCGGCGGGCGGCAGCAGCCTGCGGGATTTCGTCGGCGCCGATGGCCACCCGGGCTATTTCCAGCAGGAATACGCGGTGTACGGGCGCGCGGGGGAGGCCTGCCGGCGCTGCGGTGCGCGCATCCGCCTGCTGCGCCTCAACGGCCGTTCCACTTTTTTCTGCGGCCGCTGCCAGCGCTGAGGATCACGCGAGGCGCGCATTTCGCCAAACCGCTTCAGGAAAAGCGCGTAACCCTGTTGTTTGCAAGCGCTTTCTGCTACATTAGGCAGCAGAAGGCCAAGCCTTCCCGCCCCTTTTAGTCGCGCGGGCGGGGGCAAAGAAGCATGGCGGAGCGCCATGAGCAGCCCCTGCGGCAGGCGGCCCTTTGCTCCGCGGGGCGGAGAAGCCCAGGCAGGTGTCCCGCAGGCGCCCGGGGTGAGGCGCCATCGGCAATGAACGGGGAGATTCCCATGAGCAATGACAATCTCGTCGCCCATTTCCAGGCCTATAGCGACTGGCGGGAACGCCTGACCGAGGACGTGAGCAGCCTGCGCAAATGGCTGTCGGAGCAGGAGCTCATCGATGCGCAGATCGATCTTCGCCTGCAGCACGTTTTGGAACGGCTCAAGGACGACAAGCTCAACGTCGCCTTCGTGGCGGAGTTCTCCCGCGGCAAGTCCGAGCTCATCAACGCCATTTTCTTTGCCGACTACAAGCAGCGGCTTTTGCCCTCCAGTGCCGGACGCACCACCATGTGCCCGACGGAGCTCCTCTACGATCCTTCGCGGGAGCCCTGCATCATGCTGCTGCCCATCGAGACGCGCGCTACCGACACCACCACCACCGAATACAAGCGCTACCCCGAGGAGTGGACGGTGATCCCCCTCGACACCGCCTCCGGCGAGGGCATGATCCAGGCGCTGCAAAGGGTGTCGGAGACGCGCCGGGTACCGGTGGAGGAGGCGGAACGCTACGGCCTCTACGACCGCGAAGACCAGGACAATGCCCTCACCGTGCACGAGGACGGAACGGTGGACATCCCCGCCTGGCGCCATGCCATCATCAACTTTCCCCATCCCCTGCTGGAACGGGGGCTGGTGATCCTCGACACCCCGGGCCTCAATGCCATCGGTACCGAGCCCGAGCTCACCCTCAACCTGCTGCCCAATGCCCACGCCATCCTTTTCATTCTGGCGGCGGACACGGGGGTGACCAAGAGCGACATCGAAGTCTGGCGCAATCACATCGGCAACACCCAGGGGCGGCAGAAGGGACGCCTGGTGGTGCTGAACAAGATCGATGCCATGTGGGATGAGCTCAAGGGCGAGGAAGTGGTGGAACAGGAAATCCAGCGCCAGGTGGAGACCACCGCCCATCTGCTGGGGCTCGACCCCGCCCAGGTCTTCCCCGTCTCCGCGCAGAAGGGGCTGCTGGCCAAGGTCACCCATGACGAGGCGCTGCTCTGGAGAAGCCGTCTGCCCCGCCTGGAGCGGGCGTTGTCGGACGAGCTCATCCCCTCCAAGCAGGAGATCGTGCGGGATGCGACCCAAAGCGAGCTGGAGGACATGATCCAGCAGAGCAGCGAGATCCTGCGCGGCAGGCTCGCCGGTGTGCGCGAACAGTTGACGGAACTCAGGAACCTGCGCGGCAAGAACCAGGACGTGATCGAACACATGATGGCCAAGGTGCAGCAGGACAAGCAGGATTTCGAACGCGGCCTGCAGCGCTTCCAGGCCCTGCGCTCGGTGTTTTCCCATCACACCAATGTCCTCTTCAGTCACCTGGGCATGGAGGCGTTGAAGCAGGAAATCCGCAACGTCCGCATCCAGATGGCGAAGAGCAAGTTCACCAAGGGCATCCGCGATGCCATGAACCAGTTCTTCCGCGACACCCATGCCAACATCGCCAAGGCCACGGAGCAGATCGAGGAAATCAAGGCGATGATGGATGCCATGTACAAAAAATTCGCCGAAGAGCACGGCCTCAAGGCGACCACCCCGGCGCCCTTCTCCACGCTGAAGTACAGCAAGGAACTGGCCAAACTGGAAAAAGCCTACAACGATCACTTCGGCACCATGACCGTTTATGCCACCGAACGCTTCAGCCTCATGGCCAAGTTTTTCGAGACGGTGGCCGCGCGGGTGGTGCACGTCTATGAGATCGCCAACCGCGATGTGGAGAACTGGCTGAAGGCGGTGATGGCCCCCATGGAAACCCAGGTGCGGGAACACCAGTTGCAGTTGCGCCGCCGGCTGGAGAGCATCAAGCGCATCCACAAGGCCACGGACACCCTGGAAGACCGCATCGCCGAGCTGGAACAAATGGAAACCACCCTCCTCGACCAGCTTGCCGAGCTCAACGACCTGCACAGCCGCCTTATGGAAAGCCTCGCCTTCGATGCCAACCGCGAGCAGGTGGCCTGGGCATGAGGCGGGCGAAGGGAAAAGGAAACGGAAACGGGAGTCGGGCGTGAAGCTGGAATATCACTACCGGATCGGGCCGGCGGGCATCGAGTTCTCCCTGGTGGAGGATGCCGATGCGGGCATCGAAATGGAAGGCACGCCGGAAGAGCGCATGACCGTCGAGCGCTATGTCATGCTGGCCTGGCAGGAAGCCATCAACAAGACTTTCCGCCCGGAGGAAATCCGTGAACTCATGGCCACACCGGAAGGCCAGCGGCAGTTGCAGGAAGGGGCCGAGGTCTATCTCGCCCGGCTCCTGGAAAACTTCCCGCCGGAACTCGACCGGCGCAAAACCCCGGACCGCCGCGACTGGTCGAAGCGTCCCCGGGACGGCTCCACTGACCGGCGGCGCATAGGTCGCAAGTCGGCCCACTGAACCAACTCCCGGCAGCCGACAGACGCAGCCTGCGCGTATAATCCCGGCTGTTTTTCCCTTTCGTTCCCATGAAGAGCCATTCGGCCCACGCCACCGGTTCCGTCGGTATCGTCTCGCCGCAGACGGCGCACTTCGACACGCCCATCACGCTGCGCAGCGGCGCGGTGATCCCCAGCTACCAGCTCGTCTATGAAACCTATGGCACGCTCAACGCCGCGCGTTCCAACGCCGTCCTGGTCTGCCATGCCCTCTCCGGCAACCATCACGTGGCGGGGCGTTACACCGAACACGACAAATATCCCGGCTGGTGGGACAACATGGTGGGGCCGGGCAAGCCCATCGACACCAACCGCTTCTTCGTCATCGGTGTCAACAACCTGGGCGGCTGCCATGGTTCCACCGGCCCTTCCAGCATCGACCCGGCCACGGGCAAGCCCTGGGGTTCGCGCTTTCCCGTGGTGACCGTGGACGACTGGGTGAAAACCCAGGCGCTGCTCGCCGACCGGCTGGGCATCACCCAGTTCGCCGCTGTGGTGGGCGGCAGCCTGGGCGGCATGCAGGCCCTGCAGTGGAGCATCACCTACCCCGACCGTCTGCGCCATTGCCTGGTCATTGCCGCCGCTCCCAAGCTCACGGCGCAGAACATCGCCTTCAACGACGTGGCGCGCCAGGCCATCCTCAGCGACCCGGATTTCCACGGCGGGGATTACTACGCCTATGGGGTGACGCCGAAACGGGGCCTGCGCCTGGCCCGCATGCTGGGGCACATCACCTATCTGTCAGATGACGTGATGGGCACCAAGTTTGGCCGTATCCTGCGCTCCGGGGCCTTCCAGTTCGGCTACGACGTGGAGTTCGAGATCGAATCCTACCTCCGCTACCAGGGCGATAAGTTCGCGGCCAGCTTCGATGCCAACACCTATCTGCTGATGACCAAGGCGCTGGACTATTTCGATCCCACCCACCATTACGCAAGCGGGCATCTGTCGGAGGCGCTGGCACCGGCAAAGGCCGATTTCCTGGTCATCTCCTTCACCAGTGACTGGCGCTTCGCCCCGGAACGTTCCCGGGAGATCGTCAAGGCCCTGCTGGACAACGAGCGCAACGTCACCTATGCGGAGGTGAAGTCCACCCATGGCCACGACGCCTTCCTCATGGTGGACCCCTATTACCACGAAGTGGTCCGCACCTACATGAGCAATATTGTCCTATGAACCAGAGCGTCCGTCCGGATTTCGCCATCATCGCCGAGCGGCTGCACGCGGGGGCGAAGGTGCTCGACCTGGGCTGCGGTGATGGCAGCCTGCTCAAATATCTGCGCGAGACGCGCAACACCCTGGGCTACGGGGTGGAGATCGACGATGAAAAGGTCGCCGCCTGCGTCAGAAATGCCGTCAACGTGATCCAGAGCGACCTGGAAAGCGGGCTGTCCACCTTCGCCTCCCATTCCTTCGATTACGTCATTCTGTCGCAGACGCTGCAGGCCATGCGCCACACGGAGGAAATCATCCGCGAGATGCTGCGCGTGGGACGGGAGGCCATCGTCACCTTCCCCAACTTCGGCCACGTGAGCCACCGCCTGCAGGTGCTTTTCGGACGCATGCCCGTCTCCCCGGAGCTCCCCTACCAATGGTATGACACCCCCAACATCCACCTGTGCACGCTGAAGGATTTCGAGGAGTTCTGCGCCACCCACGGCGTGGAAATCCTGGAACGGGTGGTCATGCACCGGGGCCGACGGGTGAGCCTCTTCCCCAATCTGCTGGGCAGTCTTGCCGTCTATCGGCTGCAGGCACGCCAATGAGCAGCCCGTGGTCTATATTGGGTGTGTAGCCTGGAGGAGACGAAAAATGAAAAAACTCTTTGCCTGCCTCACCTTCCTTTGCCTCGCCCTTCCTGTGCAAGCCGAGCAGGCGGCGCGCTTCGGCGACGTGGAGGTGCACTACAACGCCATGCCCACCGATGAGCTGCTGCCCGAGGTGGCCAAGAATTACAAGATCGAGCGCTCCCGCAACCGGGGCATGGTCACCCTGTCCGTGCTGAAGAAGACGCCGCTGGGGGTGAGCCAGCCGGTGAAGGCGTCGGTCAAGGTGACGATCCCCACCCTCACCGGCCAGAGCATCGACGTGCCGTTGCGGGAGATCGTCGAGGGCACGGCCATCTACTATATCGGTGAGTTCCGGGTGAATCCCCCGCAAACCCTCAAGTTCAAGGTGAGCGCGCAGCCGGAAGGAACCACCCAGCCCCTGGCCTTCGAGTTCGAGAAGGCCTTCTACAAATAGAGCGGCGGGCCTGCGCCAGGGGCACTAGAAGAAAGCACTCGCCAGGCCCCAAAGACCCAGCGCGGTCACGCCCATGCCGGCGGCCAGGCGAAAGCCGCGTGCCTTGACCAGCACCGCCAGGCGCTCGGCAAGCCACCCCATGGCGAGGAGATTGGGCAGGGTGCCGACCCCGAAGGCGAACATGGTGAGGGCGCCCGTTGCCGGACTGCCGCTCGCCAGCGCGGTGACCAGCACACTGTAGACCAGGCCGCAGGGCAGCCACCCCCACATGAGCCCCGCGGCAAAGGCCTGCGCGGGGGTGCGGATGGGCAGGCAGCGGGCCAGGAGCGGCTGCAGCCGCCGCCAGAGCAAGGCCCCGACGCGCTCGATGTGGGTTACCCAGCGATTGAGGCCCATGAGGTAAAGCCCGAGGAGCACCAGCATGCCGTTGGCCACCCCATAGAGCACCAGCTCCACCGGAAAAAGACGGCGCAGGAAGAGGCTCCCCGCCCCCAGCAGACCGGCCAGGGCGCCGGCGACGGTGTAGGAAGCAAGCCGCCCCAGATTGGCGGCAAGGTACAGGGAGAAAGGCGGCGGAAGCGGCGAGCGCTGCAGGGAAAAAGCCGCCACCAGCGGGCCGCACATGCCCACGCAGTGGACCCCGCCCAAGAGACCCACCAGGGCCGCGGCAAGCAGGGTCTGCTCAGGCATGGCGCTTTTCCATCCTGGCCGCAAGCCACACCAGGAGCAGCACCGGCACGCCGAGGGCGGCCGTGCCGGTGAAGAACGCCGCCCAGCCGAAGGCATCCACCACATCGCCGGAAAGACCCGCGAGCGCCTTGGGCAAAAGCAGCATCACCGAGGTGAACAGGGCATACTGGGTGGCGGAATAGGCATGGTTCACCAGCCCCGAGAGATAGGCGACGAAGCCACTGGAGGCGATACCGGCGGAAAGGTTGTCGGCGGAGACGGTGAATACCAGCGCCCCCACGTCATGGCCCCGGCCGTAGAGCCAGACAAAAAGCAGATTGCTGGCGGCGGAAGCGAGCGCCCCGAGAAACAGCGTGCCCATGAGACCCAGGCGGACCACCAGCAGGCCGCCCAGTCCGGCACCGACGAGGGTCATGATCACGCCATAGACCTTGGACACGCTGGCCACCTCGTCTTTGGTAAAGCCCATCTCCTGATAGAACGGATTGCTCATCACCCCCAGCACCACGTCCGAAATGCGGTAGAAGGCAATGAGGGCGAGAATCAGCACGGCCTGCCAGCGCAGCCGCTGGAATAGCTCCAGGAAGGGTTGGACGAAACTTTCGAAAAGCCACGCCTTCACCCCCAGCTTGGCAAGGGGGGGCGGGGTCGCGAGGCCTTCGGGTTCGGGGATGAGCAGGGTAGTGAGGATGCCCACACCCATCAACGCCGCCATGACCGTATAGGCCACCTGCCAGGGGCGGAAATCATAGGTCGCTTCGGAAGGATCGAAGAGGGCGGCGATCCACAAGGCCCCCGCGCCGGCGGTGATCATCGCCACCCGGTACCCCACCTGATAGGCGGCCGCCATGGCCCCTTGGCGCGTCACCTCCACCGCCTCGATGCGCCAGGCATCCACCGCGATGTCCTGGGTGGCGGAAGCGAAGGCCACGAGCAGCGCGAAAAAGACCGTATAGGAAAGCTCCCGCGCCGGATCGGCATGGGCCATGCCCACCAGCCCCAGCACGATGGTCCCCTGCGCCAGCAAAAGCCAGGCGCGCCGGCGTCCGAGGTGCGCGGTAAGCCAGGGCAAGCGCAGGCGGTCCACCAGGGGTGCCCAGGCGAATTTCGTTCCGTAGGCAAGCCCCACCCAGGAGAGGTGGCCGATGGTGGCCCGGGCAACGCCCGCTTCCGACAGCCAAAAGGAAAGCGTGCCCAACACGAGGAGCAGGGGCAGTCCGGCGGAAAAACCCAGAAAGAGCATAGCCGCCACCCGCGGATGGGCATAGACGGCCAGGGCATCGCGCCAGCGCGCTTCCTTTACGGCCATTCGGCGTAATCCACGATAAGAGGCGCATGGTCGGAGAAACGTTGCGCCTTGTACACCTTCGCCGAACGGGCGCGGGCGGCGATACCTGGCGTTGCGATCTGATAGTCGATGCGCCAACCCACGTTCTTCGCAAAGGCCTGACCGCGATTGCTCCACCAGGTGTAACCCTCGCCTTCCGCCTCGGGATAAAGCGCCCGGTACACATCCACCCAACCGAGGGCCAGAACCTGTCCCAGCCAGGCCCGCTCCTCGGGCAGGAAGCCGGAATTTTTCTGGTTGGATCTCCAGTTGCGCAGGTCTTTTTCCGTGTGGGCGATGTTCCAGTCGCCGCAGAGGATCACTTCCCGGCCGCTTTTCCGCAGGGCGGAAAGATGCGGCAGAAACCGCGCCATGAAATCGAACTTCGCCGCCTGCCGGGCCTCCGAGGCCGAACCCGAGGGAAGATAGAGGGAGACCACGCTGAGCTGGCCGAAACGCGCCTCGAGATAACGACCCTCGGCGTCGATGTCGGCCATGCCCAGCCCCTCGATGATTTCATCGGGCTGCCGGCGGCTATACAGACCCACGCCGCTATAGCCCTTTTTTTCCGCGTAGTGGAAGTAGCCCAACAGCCGGCCCGGCTGCAGCATCTCCCGCGTGAGATCGGCGGCCTGGGCCTTGAGCTCCTGGACACACACCACATCCGCCCGCTGATGTCTCAGCCAGTCGAAGAAACCCTTGTTGGCAGCGGACCGGATGCCGTTGAGGTTGACCGTTATAATGCGCAAAACGTACTCGGCTTTCGTCTATGGAAAACTTCCGCCAGGAATTCATCGAATTCGCCCTGGAGCGGCAGGTTCTGCTCTTTGGCGAGTTCAAAACCAAGGCGGGGCGGACAAGCCCCTATTTCTTCAATGCCGGCCTTTTCAACGACGGCGCTTCCCTGGGCAGGCTGGCGCGATTTTACGCGAAAGCCCTCCTCGCGTCGCAGCTTGCCTTCGACATGGTGTTCGGCCCCGCCTACAAGGGTATTCCCCTGGTGGCGGCGCTGGCCGTGGTGCTGGCGGAGATGGGGCGCAACGTGCCCTTCGCCTTCAACCGCAAGGAGGCCAAGGACCACGGCGAAGGCGGCAGCACCATTGGTGCGCCCCTCAAGGGAAGGGTGCTGATTGCCGATGATGTGATCTCGGCAGGCACTTCGGTGCGCGAGTCGGTGAACCTCATCCGCGCCCATGGCGCCACCCCCTGCGGCGTGGTGATCGCCCTGGACCGGCAGGAAAAGGGACAGGGCGAGCTTTCCGCAGTGGAGGAGGTGGAAAGGGAATACGGCATGCCGGTGATCGCCATTGTCACCCTTGACGACCTCATCGCCTACCTGCGGCAGCGGCCGGCCTACGGGGCGGAGCTTGAACGCATGCTTGCCTATCGGGAACGCTACGGTATTGGCAACAGGCAGACACCATGAACCTTCATCGCACGGCAGTTTCTCTCCTTGTGGCAGGGCTCCTGCTACCCGGCGCGGCGGGCGCGGGCAAACAGCTCTACCGCTGGGTGGATGCCCAGGGCAAGGTGCACTACAGCGACACCCTGCCCCCCGAGTCTGTCCGCCAGGGTCATGCGGAGATGACCAAGAGCGGGCGCGTGGTGAAGGAGGCGCCGCCGGCACCCACACCGGAGCAGCTCAAGGCGCGCCAGGAAGCGGAAGCCCGCGACCGGGAAGCGCGGGAAAAGGCGGAGGAACAGCGCCGGCGGGACAAGGCACTGCTTGCCAGCTACACCACCGTGGGCGAGCTCGATCTGGCCGAACGCCGCAACCTGGAGGCGGTGGACCTGCAGATCAAAAGCTATGAACTGCGCATCAAGTCGGTGGAAGGGCGGCTTGCCGGGCTGAAAAAACAGCGGGATGGCTTTGTCGCCCGCAACCGGCCCGCCCCCGCCGACCTCAACGACGACATCCGGGAAGCGCAGGAGGAAGTCCGGCAGTTGCAAAGCCGCATCCAGGAAGCGGTGCAGGAGAAGGAACGCATCCGCGCCCGCTTCGCCGAAGACCGCCGCCGCTTCCTCGAACTCAAGGGCCTGCCCGCCTCGCCGTGACGCGCCGGCGGGCTACTGCGAAAGCTTCCTTTTCAGAAGCTCGCTCACCTGCTGGGGGTTGGCCTTGCCTTGGCTGCGCTTCATCACCTGGCCCACCAGGGCATTCAAGGCGCGCTCCTTGCCGGCGCGGTATTCCTCCACGGACTTGGGATGGGCCGCGATCACCTCCTCCACCAGGCGCTCGATGGCGCTGGAATCGGTGATCTGGCGCAGGCCCCGCGCTTCGATGATCTCATCGGCGCTGCCTTCGCCCGCCCACATGGCCTCGAACACTTCCTTGGCGATCTTGCCGGAAATGGTGTTGTCGAGGATGCGCCGGATGAGGCCGGCCAGTGCCTGCGCCCCGATGGGACTTTCGCTGATATCGCGCCCTTCCCGGTTCAGTGCTCCGGCGAGATCGCCCATCACCCAGTTGGCGGCGACCTTGGCATGGGTGGCGCCCACGGCGGCCACCACCTCCTCGTAGTACGCCGCCATGGCGCGGCTGGCGGTGAGCACCCCCGCATCATAGGCCGACAAGCCATACTGGCTCATGAAACGGTGGCGCTTGGCATGGGGCAATTCCGGCAGGCTGGCGCGGATGGCCTCGATCATCTCTTCCGGAATGCAAAGCGGCAAAAGATCCGGATCAGGGAAATAGCGGTAGTCGAAGGCCTCCTCCTTGGAGCGCATGGAGCGGGTCTCGTTACGCTCGGCATCGTAAAGCCGCGTCTCCTGCTCGACGTAGCCGCCGGCTTCCAGGATTTCGATCTGCCGATTCGCCTCGTATTCGATGGCCTTTTCCAGGAAGCGGAAGGAATTGAGGTTCTTGATTTCGCAGCGGGTGCCGAAGCTGTCCGCCCCCTTTGGCCGCACCGAGACATTGGCATCGCAACGGAAGGAGCCCTCCTGCATGTTGCCATCGCAGATGTCGAGATACTGGACCAGGGAATGCAGGGTCTTGGCATAGGCCACGGCCTCCTGCGCGCTGCGCATGTCCGGCTCGGAAACGATTTCCAGAAGCGGCGTGCCGGCCCGGTTGAGGTCGATGCCGGTCATGCCGTGGAAATCCTCGTGCAGGGACTTGCCGGCATCCTCCTCCAGATGGGCGCGGGTGATGCGGATGATTTTTTCCTCCTCGCCCACCTGGATGACGATCTCGCCCCCTTCCACGATGGGCAGCTCATACTGGCTGATCTGATAGCCCTTGGGCAGGTCGGGGTAGAAATAATTCTTGCGCGCGAACACCGACTCCCGGTTGATGCGCGCACCGATGGCAAGACCGAATTTGATGGCCTGCTCCGCCGCCGCCTTGTTGAACACCGGCAGCACCCCAGGCAAGGCGATGTCCACCGCACAGGCCTGGGTGTTGGGCGCCGCGCCGTAACGGGTGGAGGCGCCGGAGAAGATCTTGCTGCGGGTGGAAAGCTGGGCATGGACCTCGAGCCCGATGACGATTTCCCATTCCATGATGACTCATCCGTTGTGCGTCACGGTCACCCCGCCGGCAGAGGCCGTCCCGGGCCCGTGTTGGGTGATGAACGAAGCGGAGGCGAAGGGGGCGGCAGGGGACCGCCGCCGGCACCGGCACTGCCCCATCAGCCTGTCCTTCAGAGACCTTCGGGAAGCCGGGTGTGCCAATCCGTCACCTGTTGGTACTGGTGGGCGACGTTGAGCATGCGGGCTTCCGCGAAATAATTGCCGATGATCTGTAACCCCACCGGCCGCCCCTTGGCGCCGAAGCCCACGGGAATCGACATGCCGGGCAGCCCGGCCAGATTGACCGCGATAGTATAGATGTCGGAAAGATACATGGCCACCGGGTCGTCTGCTTTCTCCCCCAGATCGAAGGCCACGGTGGGCGAGGTGGGCCCCATGATCACGTCGCACTGGCGGAATGCATCGGCGAAATCCTGGGCGATCAGGCGTCTGAGTTTCTGCGCTTTGAGGTAATAGGCATCGTAATAGCCGGCGGAGAGCACATAGGTGCCGATCAGGATGCGCCGCTTCACCTCTGCGCCAAAGCCCTGGGCGCGGGTTTTCTTGTACATGTCGGTGAGATCGGTGTATTCCGGCGCGCGATAGCCATAGCGCACACCGTCGTAGCGCGCCAGATTGCTGGAGGCTTCCGCCGGCGCCAGCACGTAATAAACGGGGATGGACAGGCGCGTGTTGGGCAGGGAAACCTCCACCACCTGCGCGCCGAGCTTGCGGAATTCTTCAATCGCGGTCTCCACCGCCTGGGCCACGTCAGGTGCGAGCCCCTCGGCGAAGTACTCCTTGGGCAGGCCGATTTTGAGGCCAGTCAGGGGCTCTGAAAGCTGCCGCGTGTAATCCTCCGCCGGGCGTTGCAGACTGGTGGAATCCCGGGCATCGAACCCCGCCATGACGTTGAGCAGCAGGGCGCAATCCTCGGCGCTTTTGGCCATGGGTCCGCCCTGATCGAGGGAGGAGGCGAAAGCGATCATCCCATAGCGGGAGACCACGCCATAGGTGGGCTTGATCCCGGTGATGCCACACAGGGCGGCGGGTTGGCGGATGGAGCCGCCGGTGTCGGTGCCGGTGGCCGCCGGGGCAAGCCGCGCCGCGACCGCGGCCGCCGAACCCCCCGAAGAGCCGCCGGGCACCGCCGTCCGGTCCCAGGGATTTTTCACTTTGCCGAAATAGGAGGTCTCGTTGGACGAGCCCATGGCGAACTCGTCCATGTTGGTCTTGCCCAGATTGACGATGCCCGCCGCGTTCATTTTTTCCACCACATGGGCATCGTAGGGGGCGACGAAGTTGTGGAGCATCTTCGAGCCGCAGGTGGTCAGCCACCCCTTGGCGCAGAAGATGTCCTTCTGCGCCACGGGAATGCCGGTAAGCGGCCCGGCCCGGCCCTCGGCCCGCAGCCGGTCCGCGGCCTCGGCCTGGGCGAGGGATTTTTCCGGGTCGACGGTGATGAAGGCATTGAGCTCGGGATTGAATTTTTCGATGCGCGCAAAAAAAGCTTCGGTGAGCTCGCGGCTGGAGATCTTCCTTGCCGCAAGCAACGCGGAGAGTTCTTTGAGGGAGCTGTTGATCATGACGGGTCCGTTTTCGCCTCACGGCACCGGCGGCAAGGCAGCCTGGCCCCGCCGCCTGCGACGTGGAAAGAGTCACTCGATCACCTTGGGCACCAGGTACAACCCGGCTTCCACCTGGGGGGCGATGGATTGGAAAAGCTCGTGCTGGTCGGTCTCGGTGACCTCGTCCTCGCGCATGCGCAAGGGGATGTCCTGCGCATGGGCCATGGGCTTGATACCTTCGGTGTTGACCGCCTGCATCTGTTCCACGAGCTTGAGGATGTTGGACAACTGCGCCAGCACGGGCCCGATCTCGACATCCGTGATTTCGATGCGGGCGAGGTGGGCGATGCGCTTCACGTCGGCTGCGGAAAATGACATGGATTTCACCGGCTTCCGTTAACGAAACGAGCCCTATAGGGTATCATAAGCCGTTTATTTGAGGAGGCCGCACCGCGGCATCGGGCAGCGGCTGCCGCCTCTTCATGACGGCTACGGTAAAAGACATGTTCGGATTCCTGCGCGGCTATTTTTCCACCGATCTTGCCATCGACCTCGGCACCGCCAATACCCTCATCTACGTGCGCGGCAAGGGCATCGTGCTCCACGAACCGTCAGTGGTGGCCATCCGCCATGAGGGCGGGCCCTCGGCCAAGAAGACCATCCAGGCGGTGGGCATCAAGGCGAAGCAGATGCTCGGGCGCACCCCCGGCAACATCACCGCCATCCGGCCGATGAAGGATGGCGTGATCGCCGACTTCACCATCACCGAGCAGATGCTCAAGTATTTCATCAAGAAGATTCACGGCTCGCGGCTTTTGGGTCCCAGCCCGCGCATCATCATTTGCGTGCCCTGTGGTTCCACCCAGGTGGAGCGACGGGCCATCCGCGAATCCGCCATCGGTGCTGGCGCCCGTCAGGTCTATCTCATCGAGGAACCCATGGCGGCGGCCATCGGCGCCGGCCTGCCGGTGGCGGAGGCCACCGGCTCCATGGTGGTGGACATCGGCGGCGGCACCACCGAGGTG
>Ga0080004_1226857_pt1 | contig 14367 bp, 13 predicted proteins | sample WasSprMetagenome_FD_69207 | JGI IMG/M metagenome (GOLD analysis project Ga0080004, IMG submission 69207) | Sulfidic aquatic microbial communities from Washburn Spring, Yellowstone National Park, USA - WS (SPADES assembly) (version 2) | ecosystem: Environmental > Aquatic > Thermal springs > Hot... | reverse complement strand
TCTAGTTACTTGTATATCATCTAATACAGTTTTTTTACTTTCTTTTTCTAATTTATCTAAAAAAAATGATATTTCTGAATATTCTATATTGTAAAATATCTTTTGAATTAGTTCTTTGACTTTTAAAGGGTAAGAAACTAACAATTTATATTCCCCAATTTTTTCTTTTATATCTAAATAAGCCGCTTTATCTAAAATGTAAGCACTTACTATATAACTAAAATCACTATCTTTTTTTATTATAAATATATTTAATTTTTTAGCTTGATAAGGATTTAAGATTTTATTATATTCAACTAATTTATTTATATTTTCATCTAAGTTTAATTCATCAAGATCTATATAGTTTACCTCTTTAAAAAGGGATTTTATAGTTTTATCATTAGCTACAAAATCAGTATATAATTCCAAAAACCTTTCTTTGGAAAATAACTTTAATACACTTTCTTCATTAATTTTTTCTAGGCTTTGATTTACTTTCTTTAAAAAATTATTTACTACTTTTTTTTCTTCTTTTTGTAATAAATTATTTTTGATTATAAATTCTAAAAAAGAATAATAATAATTTTGCATTATTAAAATTAGTTTATAGCTTTATTTTATAAAAATAAAAAGAATTTATAAATTTTAATAAAGTATTTGGAATATTATGTCTATGAACTATATTATCAATAAGTCCATATTTTAAACAGAATTCAGCGGTTTGAAAATCTGGTGGTAATTTTTGTTTAATTGTTTGTTCAATAACTCTTTGTCCTGCAAATCCTATTAGTGCTCCTATTTCGCTAAGAATAATATCTGCTATACCTACAAAACTGGCAGCAACTCCTCCTGTAGTTGGATGTGTTATAACATTTATAAAAGGTATCCTGTTTTTATTTAGTAATTTAATAGCAGATACAGTTTTAGCCATTTGCATTAATGAGATTATACCTTCTTGCATTCTTGCTCCACCTGATGAAGAAAAAATAATTAGTGGAGTATCATTTTTTAAAGCATACTCAGAAATCAATGCTATTTTTTCTCCTACAACACTTCCCATTGATCCTCCCCTAAAATTAAAATCCATTACCCCTACACTAACTTTATATCTATTTTTATCTCCTTTTAAGTATCCGTATCCTACTATAATAGCATCTGTTAAATTAGTTTTTATTTGATCTTCTTTTAATTTTTTTGAATAATCTTCAAAATTTAAAAAATCTTTAGGATAAATATCTTTATATAATTCAACAAAATCATCAAATGTGATTTTTATTCTATAATAAGCATTTATATTAAAATGATAATTACATTTAGGACAAACATATAGATTTTCTTCTAAATCTTGCTTAAATATAATATTTTTACACTTCTCACATTTTAGCCAGTTATTTGATTTTTCAGCTTTAAAAAACATATTTATTTTATTATATTATATTTATGTAATTAAATTTTTAATGATTTATAAATGATTAAGTGTTACCCATGTAAACTACTCTAAGTGCTTCTTCAACAGTAATTATCCCTGCTATAACTTTTCTTATAGCATCATCTTGTAAGGTTTTAAAGCCATCTTCTAATGCTGCTCTCTTTATTTCATTTGAACTACCTCTTCTTAATATAACTTCTCTTACTTTATCTGTTACAATTAGTAATTCATGGATTCCTGTTCTTCCTTTATACCCAGTACCTTTACATACATCACAGCCTCTACCTTTATAAAATACTATTTCTTCTTCAGTATAAGCTAATCCAATATCTTTAAGTGCTTCTTTTGGTGGGACATAAGGTTCTTTACAGTTAGAGCAAATAGTTCTTGCTAATCTTTGGGCTAATACTCCTATAACAGCAGAAGCAACTAAGAATGGTTCTATTCCCATTTCTATTAATCGAGTAGCGGCTGATGGTGCATCGTTTGTGTGTAAAGTAGATAATACGAAGTGTCCAGTTAATGCTGCTTCTACAGCTATTTGTGCAGTTTCATGGTCCCGGATTTCCCCAACCATTATTATATCAGGGTCTTGTCGTAAAAATGCCCTTAAAGCACTTGCAAACGTTACCCCTGCTTTAGGGTTAACTTGTACCTGATTTATCCCTTGGATCTGATATTCTACAGGATCCTCTACTGTACTTATATTTACTGTTCCATTATTTAGTTTATTTAAACAAGCATATAAAGTAGTAGATTTCCCTGAACCCGTTGGTCCTGTTACTAATAACATCCCATAGGGTTTAGATATTAACCATTCTAATTTTTCTTTTATATCAGGCATAAATCCAAGTCGATCTAATCCTAATTGAACGGAGCTTTTATCAAGTATCCGCATTACTACTTTTTCGCCATTAACAGTTGGGATAGTAGATACCCGTAAGTCAAAGTCTCTTCCTTCATATTTAAGGTGGATTTTCCCGTCTTGAGGTTTTCTTCTTTCAGCTATATCTAAAGCAGACATTATTTTTATTCTTGATACCATAGGTGCTAATAAGTGTTTAGGTACTCTCATTATTTCATGTAATATTCCATCCATTCTATACCTAACTACTACTTCTTTAGGCCAGGGTTCTATATGGATATCTGAAGCTCTATCAGAAATAGCATGAAATATTATTTGATTAACTAACTTAACTATTGGAGCTTCATCTACCATTTCTCTTAATTTATCTACTGAAATATCTTCTTCCTCTAATTCTCCTATTTCTAAGTTAGCAAAATCTTCTACATTTATTTCTTTTATAGCACTCTCTATTTCATCAGCTTCTGCTATTTCTGTTGAACCATAAAGTTTGTTTATATATTTTTTGATATCACTTTCGGTAGCCATCATAGTTTCTACATGTAATCCTGTCATTAATATGATATCATCCACCGTATTAACATCTAAGGGATCTACCATCGCTATATATAATTTATCCCCTTCTATTTTAACAGGTACTACATTATATCTCCTTGCTAAATTATCTGGTAAAAATTTAGTTAATTCATGATTAATTTCTAAAGTTGATAAATCTACAAATTCAAAACCTAATTCTTCTGCTAATAATTGGAATATTTCTTTTTCTGTTAGATATCCTAATTCTACTAATACTTTATCTAACTCTTTTCCTTCTTCTTCAGCTTTTTGTAAAGCTTTTTCTAATTGTCTTTTAGTTAAGTATTCTTTTTTTATTAATAAATCTGGTAAATCTTTTTTTATTTTTTGATCTAACATTTTATCACCTACCTTAAACTACCTAAAAAATTATAGAACTAAATAAAATATTATTAAAATATCTCCCTATTTTTTTTTTAGATATTTTTTTGTAATTTTCCTCTTTATTTTTTCTTTCAAAATATTTTGATTTAAAAATTTAAATGTAAGTTTAATTTTAATGAAGGATTTATTTTTTTGATTATAAAAGTATAAAATATGTATAACTCTTTAAAATTTTCAAAATCATTATATCTTAAGTCCCATTCTTTGAATCCGATTAATTGGTATGAATGGAAAGAAGATATTTTAAAAAAAAGCTATTGATGAGGATAAAATGATTTTCTTATCTATTGGGTATTATAGTTGTTATTGGTGTCATGTTATAGAACAAGCAGTTTTTAATGATAAAAATATAGCTGAATTGTTAAATAAATATTTTATAAGTATAAAAGCAGATAAGGAGGAAATGCTTGAAATTGATAGCTATTATATTAATAATTGTATGTATCTTATAAATGGGTATGCTGGATATCCTACTAACTTTATCTTAACTCCCTCTTTAAAACCCTTCCTAACTTTTACTTACCTACCTAAAAATCAATTTCAAAATCTAATTATAAATGTTATTGATTTATTTTATAACCAAAAGCAATATGATATTGCTGATGAAATAGTTAATAATATATCCTTGTTTTTTAATTCAAAATTTAAAACTACTAATCTAAATAAGCAAGAAATAGAATCTAATTTAGAAAAAATTGATAAGCTCTTTTATTCTAATTTAGATATCCATGGTGGATTTAATGATAAAGCTAAATTCCCTCCTCATCAGATTTTAGAATACTTATTAACAAGATTTGAGAAAGTTAAATCTAAAAATATTTATACTATGCTCAGTTTAACATTGGATAAAATGATGTTTGGGGGAATTTATGATCATATTGATTTTGGGTTTTATAGATATTCTGTTAATAATACCTGGACTGTATCTCATTTTGAAAAAATGCTTTATGATAATTCATATTTATTATTTTTATACACTAAAGCTTTTGCTTTGACTGATAATTGCTATTATTTTAATGTTTTTAGTGAGATATGGGAATTTTTAAAACGGGGGTTTTTAATAATAAATAATTCTTATGAATCTGCTTTTATTTCTTCTACTAGTGCTATTAGTTATATAGATAAAGATAAGTTTGAAGAAGGGGCTTATTATTTATTTAATTATAATGAAATAAAATCTATCCTTACTAATGACGAAATTTCATTTTTTAAACAATATTATGATATTGAAACCGAAAATTTTTATAATTTTCATACAAAATATAAAGGAACTATCATAACTAAAAATAATTTTGAAGATAATTATTATACTTACTTAAAACTTAATCAAATAAAAACTAAATTAAGAGAATATAGAAAAAGTAGATATCAATTACTAAAGGATACAAAGATAATAACCAGCTGGAATTTAGTACTTAGTTTGTATTTAATTAGATCTTATAAGGAGTTAAACGATTATTTAATATACTCTGAATTTATTGATAATGAATTAAATAATAACAATCAATTAAATAATACAATAAAAGAAATAGCTAATAAAATTAAAGAGGAGTTTAAAATTTATTCGCTCAAAATAATAACTTTTATACTGAATAATCTTTTTAAAGACAATAAATTATATCATGTTTATTATGATAATGAAGTAAAGGAATCAAATTATATCCTTTTAGAAGATTATGCTCTTTTATTGTTAAATTTAATTGAAATAAAAAGGATTTTAAAGAACGATGAAGCTCTAAAAAAAGTGAAAAATTTGCAAAATTCAAACAATATAGACTTGTTAATAATTAAATTTAAAAACGATATTTTAAGTTATTTTTATAAAAACAAAACATTATATGATAATTTTTATTTTGATAATTTAAATTTAAATTATAATAAGCCAATGAATTTAGAAGCTTTAAAAATTATAAATTCTTACACTTTTTTAGACTCTTCTATTTCCTCTAATTTATCATTTTTTTTAAATTCGTTTTATTATCTTGATAAAAAAATATTCCTTGAAGTTTTAAGTAATTATATTGAATTAATTAATTTATATCCATTATCCTGTGGTTCTTTGTTATATAATATTTTATTGTTCTTATTTGATTACAATATGAATTATAATTACAAGTTAATAAATAATTTGTTATTTATTGATAATCCAGATTATGAGATTAAAAACATTAATATTTTGAAATCTCCTTTAGATTATAAAAAATTAAGTAAAAATTGTTATTATATTGATTTTAATAAAGAGAAAATAATTAAAGAACTAAATTTAAAAGACGAAGATAAAATAAATGTAGATTTTGATATTTGTAATGATAAAGAATGCTATTATTCTAAGATTGATTTATAGTTAAGGAAATATATTTATAATTTATGGAGATTTTAGTAACAGTTGGGGCTTTGATAATAAATAAATCAAAATTGTTAAATAATAAATTTTTGCTAATAAAGACCCATAAATGGAATGGATTATGGGGAATACCTGGGGGTAAAGTTAAATATAAAGAGAAATTAATAGATGCTTTAAAGCGGGAGATTTTTGAAGAAACTAATCTAAAAATCTATAGTATAAAATTCATTACTTTTTTTGAGGCTATAGAAGATAAAAATTTTTATAAAAAAAATCATATGATATTATTTAATTATTTAGCTTTTACTAAAAATACAAAATTAAGGCTAAATAATGAAATTCAAGATTATATTTGGGTATCATATAAAGAATATAAATTAAAAACTATTAATAAGGAGTTAATTGTTAATGATTATACTAAAAGACTAATAGATATCATATTTAAATAGATGTTGTATGAAAAAACAGAAAGTAAGTTATATTTGTAGTGAATGTGGATATATTTCTAAGTATTGGTTAGGTAGATGTCCTAATTGTGAGAATTGGGATACCTTTGTTGAAAATAATAAACAATTTAATAAGGATGAGAAAAACATTAAATCAGAGGTTAATGTTAAGAATATAAGTGATATAGTAGTAGATGATAAAATTTATTACCCTACAGGTATTTTAGAAGTGGATAGATGTTTAGGAGGGGGGTTTTTTAAAAAGAGTTTAGTATTGTTATCTGGTGAGCCTGGTGTAGGGAAATCTACTTTAACTTTACAAATAGCTAATAATCTACCTTTAAAAGTTATCTATATATCTTCAGAAGAGGCAGCTATACATATTAAGTCAAGATTTGATAGAATTAGTAAATCAAATATTAATAGAAATTTATTTATTTTTGAGAATTCTAATTTAGGGTATATATTGGATGCTATAAACGATTTTGATTTTGTTATAATAGATTCAATACAATCTATATTTGATCCAGAGCTTGATACTCCGATTGGTTCTACTTCTCAGGTTAAATCTTGTATAGATAAGATAATAAATTATTCAAAATTAAATGATAAGATATTTTTAATATTAGCTCATATAACTAAAAGTGGGTTAATTGCTGGTCCAAAATTCTTAGAGCATATGGTTGATACTACTTTATTTTTAGAAAATAAAGATGAATATAGAATATTAAGGGTTAAGAAAAATAGGTATGGTTCTACTCAAGAGATTGGATTATTTACTATGACTCCTTATGGACTAATTGAAAGCAATGTTTCTATTGATTTTAGATTAAGTAATCCAGGTTCTGTTTATTTCTTTTTATTAGAAGGTTCAAGATTTATTCCTTTAGAGATTCAATCGCTTGTTAGTAAAGCATATTTTGAAAAACCTAAGAGAATAGCTTGGGGCTTGGATCCTGTTAAGTTATCTGTTATTATTTCTATTATTCAGAAATTTTTAAGATTTGATTTATATAAGTATGATGTTATTTCAAGTGTAGTAGGGGCTTTAAAAATATTTGATCCCTTAGCTGATTTCTCTATTGCTGCTTCTATTATATCTAGTTATTTAAATATTAATTTTTCGAAATCATTGTTTATTGGAAATTTAAGTCTATATTCTTATATTACTCCAATTAATCCTTCTTTATTTTTTAATATTGTTTTACAAGCTTTTAGATATAATATTGAAAATATTTATTCTAATTATGATTTATCTGAGGTTAATGAAATATTGAAAAATAATTTAGGGAATTTAAGTGAGTTACCAAAAATTATGGAAAAAATTAAATTTAATAAGATAGAGAAATTAAGTGATTTATTGGATTATATAAAGTGATAAAAAATGTTTTTAAGTTATTTTTTAGGAAGGAAATTTTTAAGGAATGTATAAAAGATAATAGGGAGTGTTAAGCGGTAGTAGCTCAGTGGTAGAGCACTACCTTGCCAAGGTAGGGGTCGCGGGTTCAAGTCCCGTCTACCGCTTTTTTCTTTATATCTCTTTTAGATTTTAACTTGACTGATTAACTAAGGACTATCGGGGTGTAGCTAAGGATTATCGGGGTGTAGCTCAGCTTGGTTTAGAGCGCGTGCCTTGGGAGCACGAGGTCCGCGGTTCAAATCCGCGCACCCCGACTCGTATCCTAATGAACATTAAAATAGAAATAATTTCTTCCGCTTTTGAAAATAATAATTATCCTAAAGGAGTAGCCTGCTTTAAAGCTACTTTAAATTATAATAATATAAATATTGAAGTGTTTAATACTTTTGTTTCTAATTCCTTAAATATATCTGATTTAGCTCAAGCTGATAATCAATGTCAAAATTTACTTATTAAAAAAGTTATTAGCATACTTGAATTTATAAATTACAAAATAAATAATGAGTTATTTAATAAAATTACTAATGAAAAAGTTTTTAGTGATTATAATTATACTCTTAACGATTATAATAATGATTATAATGAAGTAATAAGAGATAAGAATTATAAAAAGAAAACTTTAAATCTTGCTACTGACTTAGGAATTTCTATTGATAAAATATCTAAAATATCCTATAAATTAAATGGGATATCTAATTTAAATGAACTTAATAATAATCAATGGAAAGAAATTTATAATTTTATAATACAAAAAATTAATAATTATAAATCTAAAGTATCAAAAAATTATAATTTAATTGATAATTATCAAGAACATGAGAAAATAGAGAAAAATAATATTAAAGATAGTATAAAAAATAATGTAAAAAATAATGATGAATTAGAAGATGAGGAAGTAATTTTGGAAGATGAATGGAATGAAATTCTATAGTCATTGTCAATAAGATTTTATAGTTAAAAGGAGGATTTGTAGTTAATTAGATTTTTAGAGGTAGTTTTATGTTAAAGGTTGTTGATGTTTATAAAACTTATAAAAAGGGAAAAGAAAAAATAAATGCTTTACAAGGATTAAGTTTTGAAGTTAATGAAAATGAATCGTTTGCAATAATTGGTCCAAATGGAGCGGGCAAAACTACTACTATTAAAATTATTTTAGGTTTGATTTATCCTGATAAGGGAAAAGTTTTTATATTTGATAAGGATACTGTAGATTATACTACTAGAAGGTATATAGGATTTGCTCCTGAGATTCCTTATTATCCTTTACATATGACGGCTATAGAATTGTTAAAATTTTTTTTAAATATATATAATTTAAAATTAAATAAAGAAAAAATAGAAGAATATTTTGAATTAGTTAAGTTAAAGGATTTTATCAATACTCCTTTAAGTAATTATTCAAAAGGTATGCTTCAAAGGTTTAGTATATTACAAGCTATTATAATTCAGCCTAAGTTGCTTATATTGGATGAATTAACAAGTGGTTTGGATCCTATAGGGCAATTTGAGATTGTAGAAATAGTTAAGAAATTAAAAGGGAAAACTACTATTTTATTTACTTCCCATAATTTATCCGAAGTGGAGCAGATATGTGATAGATTAGTTATTATAAATAGAGGTAGAGCTATATTTTATGGAAGTATTTTAGAGCTAAAACAAAAGTTCTCTTTTAATAAATATATATTAAAATATAAAAAAGAAAATCAAATAAAGGAAATAGAATTAGATAATTTGGAAAATCTTAATATATCGTTTAATGATTTGATTGAATTAAAAAGGAAAGAATTATCAATGTATGAAATATTTTTTGAATTAATTACAAAAGATAGGAATTAGAAAAAGAGAAAACAAATAAAATTATAAATTAAAGTATGATAGATAAAGAAAAACCTTACTTTGAGTTATCTAAAATTCAAGATTTAACTAAGGATATATTAGATGCTGTTTTTATTAAGAATTTTCATCTAAAAAGAAATTATAAGGTTGATGTAGATATTTTTAATATTGATAATAAAATAATATTAGTAATAAATTTGCCAGGAGTTGATCCTAAGGAAACGGAGTTTTTAGTTGATAAGGATGAGGTAATAGTTAAAGCTCATAGGAATCTATTTTTACCCCAAGAAATGCTAAACTTAAAAGATTATAATGAGTTAATTCAATATGTATCTAATAATGCTATAGCTATTGAAAATTATTATGGAGATATTCATAGAAAAATAAAATTACCTTTTGAAGTAGAATTAGATAATATAAAGGTAATATATGTAAGGGGGATGTTTTTTATTTATTTAAATAAAAAATCAAAACAAAAGTTAGAACAAAAAAAAGATGATGAAGTAAATGAAAAGTAATTAAAAAAATAATTCTAAATTATAATTCTCAATTATTTATATGTCAAAGATTATAATTAGTTTAATAAAGTTTTATAAAAAATATTTTAAAAGGAGCTATAAAGTTTGTAAGTATTATCCGTCTTGTTCAGATTACGCTATTATTTCTTTAAATAAATATGGTGTTATTAAAGGTGGTATTAAATCTGTTATAAGGATAATAAAATGTAATCCTTTTTCAAAAGGAGGAATAGATTTACCATAAAATTATAAAATGAAAAATTATAAGAACTATAGGCTGAAATATAAAACTGAATAAAAAATAGTATTGTTGTTGGTGGTGGTAGTGTGAAAATTAAAGTTTGTAATAAATGCAAGACAGAAAATAATGAAAGTTATAATTATTGTTTTTCTTGTGGGTATCCTCTAAATGAAGCTATAAAAGAGAAAGAAATAATAAGATTATTGGGTATATCTTTTGGATTAGAAGTTTATAATATGTTGGATAAACTAATTAATATATATGAGAGTATTTTATATGAGAGGCCGTATTATGCTGATGTTAGGTATAGGTGTGCTTTAGCTTATGAAATAAAAGGGGATTATGAAAAAGCTATTTACCATCTAAATGAGGCTTTAAAAATTAATCCTGATTATCTTCAGGCTAGATCAAAGTTAGCTGATATTTATGTTATTTTAGGTAATTATCAGGAAGCTCTCATTGAGTATAAAAATTTATTAAATACAAAGGTAAGGTATACTTTTGCTGATGTACATAACAATATAGGAGTTATTTATGAGAAGCAGGGGAATATAAAGCAGGCCAAAGCTTATTATCAAAAAGCTATATCACTTAATCCTAAGTTTGCTAAACCTTATTATAATTTAGGTAATATATATTATGAAAAAGGTGATTACGAGCAAGCTATTGCTCACTATAAAAAAGCTTTATCTTTAAAATTAGAGATCCCAGAAGTTTATAATAATCTTGCTTTAGCTTATTATAAATTAAACAATTTACAGGAAACTGAAAATAATTTTTTAAATGCAATAAAATTAGATCCCTTTTTCTTTGATGCTTATTATAATATAGTTTTATTTTATATTCAAACTAATAATTTTCAAAATGCTAAAAAATATATAGATATATTAAAACAAAGATATCCTTCTAATTATGAAATAAATTATTTGGAAAAGAATTTAGATAAAAAAATGAAGGAAACTATAAAAGATGAAACTATTGAAGAAAAAGGTAAAAGAATATAAAATGATGTAAAAATAAATATAAATAAAATTAATATTCATACTGGGGGAAAGTATGAAAAGTGGAAAATATAAACAAAGCCTAATTGAAGCAACAAAGACATTAAATAACTTAAGCATTTATAAGGACCCTTTTATAAATTTTAATATAAAGCCAATTGATTTTTATAATTCTATTAATGATAATAATTATATTAATGAATTAATTAATTTTGTTATTAGTAAAACTAATAATAAAAATTATGAAATTTTCTTTAAAATTCATGCTAAAAATTATTTAGATCATATTTTTAAGTCTTATTCTATAATTGAATTGTTAATGGAAAAAGAAGAGGAAAAAGAAGAAGAAAGAAAAAGAAATAGATTTAAAGCTTCTGATTCTAAATTAGAATTTTCTGGTAATCCATTAGGATATTTAGTAAAAGAAGGTGAAAATGATATTCAAAAAGCTGTTAGATTAATAGAAGAAGCTAACATTTTATATAAGGAAGGGAAATATGTTCAATGTAGAGAAATTCTTTTAAGAGCTTATAATTACAATGCTTTTAATGTAGATTTGTTATATAATTTGTTTTTAACAAATTATATAATAGGGGATTTTTCATTAGCTAATGATTTTTTAAATAAATTATTACTTATAGAGGATATTAAAGAATTAGAATATTTTAGATTTTAAAAATGTTTTTGAATTAAAGATAAAGCAAAGTACAAATATATAATTGGAAGGGGTTAGTTTTTTATGAGTAAATTACCTGATAAAGATTATTATAAATTGTTAGAGGTTTCTCCTTTAGCTAGTCAAAGTGAGATACAACAAGCTTTTAGAAAATTAGCAAGAAAATATCATCCAGATACTACTCAGAATCCTGTTGAAAAAAAGAGATTACAGGAAATTTATCAGAAATTAGTGGATGCTCATCAGTTTCTTAAAGATGAGGAAAAAAGAAAAGAATACGATAATAACGTTATTTTTAGATTTAGAAATTTAACAAGAAGTCAACTAAAATCTAAGGCTGCTAATATTGAAAAAGAGGAGCCTTGGTGGAAGAAATTGCTTTCAATAGGTAAGAAAGAGAAGAAAGAAGGGGATCCTATTAAAGAAGCTGAGCAATTGTTTTTCTTGGGGATGTCTATGGTAGGAAAACCGGATGAGAAAATGATAAGAGCTGCTATACCTTATTTTGAAAAAGCTTATAAACTTAATCCTAATTTATTGGAAGCTTTATTTAATGCTGCTTTAGGTTATTATAAAGTAGGGGAATTTGAAAAAGCTAAACAATTGCTTAAAGAATATTTATCTAAAAGACCTTCAGATCAAGCAGCTGAAATTTTTTTCAGACTTATTAATTGGTAAATTCTATAAAAAAAGTATTTAATAAATAATGTGATAATAATAATAACGGGACCGACTGCTATCGGCAAAACTAACTTATCTTTGGTATTATTTCAAAAAATATCTAAGAAATTTGGGGATACTTTTATTTTATCAGTTGATAGTAGGCAGGTATATAGGTATCTTGATATTGGTACTGATAAAGTATCAAAAGAGATTAGAAAAACTATACCTCATTATCTTATAGATTCTTTTACTTTAGATTACGAATTCTCTTTATACGATTTCCTTAACATTACTAAAAAAATAATTGATTTTATAAAGAAAAATAATTTAAATTTGATAATGGTTGGGGGTACTATTTTATATATTTATTCTCTTGTTAATGATTTTGACCTACCTCCTACAAACTATAATATAAGAAAAAAATATGAAAACTATGATTTGCCTACTTTAAAAGAAATTTTAAATAAGATAGATAAAAATATACTTTTACATTATCCTGATTTAGATAAAAGAAGAATAGTAAGATATATTGAAATTTTTGAGTTAACTAATAAAAGTATATTACAAATAATTAATGAGCAAAAAAGTAAGAAATTTTCTAATTTTATTGATGCTATTTTTATGCTTAATAATGATAGAAATATAATTTATGAGAATATAAATAATAGAGTAGATAGACAGATAAAGGATGGTTTAATTGATGAGGTTAAGTTTATTTTAAAAAAATATCCTAAAGATAGAAAAGCATTAAAAACTTTTGGATATATGGAAATAATAGAATATTTAGAAAATAAGGTTTCTTTAGAGCAGGCTATAGATAATATTAAAAAGAACACTCGTCATTTCGCTAAAAGACAATTAACTTTCCTTAAAAAATTAGATTCTACTTCTAATCCTTTTAAAATTCATAAACTATATATAAAAAATTTAAATTATGATCAAATATCTGACATTATTATAAAAACAATTAGTAACTATAATAACTTAACATAGGTGAGTATTTTAGTTAAGCAAATTAATTTTTATACTTCATTCCAAGTGTTAATTAAAAACAAAGTAATATTTTATCTTTTATTTTTCATTTTATATTTTTTGGTTTTTTATTTTGATGAATTAAATATCTCTTTTTTAGCATTTATTTTTAATAATTTGTTTTTAATATTTTTTTCTTTTATTTTTTTTTATTTTTTAATTACTTTAAAGGGGCTTAAATGGGAAATTTTATATATTTCTTTAGGCTTAGGAGTAATTAATGGATTGTGGATTATTTTTTTATTTAAATATATTAATTGGATTTACGCATTTTTAGGCTTTATTTTAGCTGCTTTTATTTTAAGTATCTTTTGGTATTTTAAATTTATATTTTTTTATTTGGTTTTTCCTAAATTTAAAGAGAAATTTTTTTCTACCACCTTTACTACTAAATTTATAAATAGCTTAGTTATATATTTTTTTTTAAGTATTTTTTTCTCTTTTTATTATGTTTTTATTGAATTTATTCAATATAATTTAAAGGATTTAGATATGTCATTTTGTATGACATATTTTACCCAAAGTTCAAATTATTTTTTCTTTTGGCTTTTTAAGATCAATCCTTTCTTAGTTACTTTTATTACCATTTTTATAGTTACTTTCTTAGCTTTTATTTTATCTGAATTATTTATTTCTCTTGAAAGTAAAAAAACTAATTATCAATTGGATATCCAAAAAAATCAAATAAAAGAGATTTCTAAAAATTATTTTTATTTAATTGCTTTCTTGTTTAGTATTTATTTTATTGTTAATTTCTTTAGTTATATTTATTTTAAAGCTATTTCTAAAAATAAAGCATTACTTTTAGAAAATAAATTGCTTAAAGATAACGTAGAATTTATTTTAATAAGTACTAATATTGATTCTTATTTTAATGAATTTAATAAAAGAAATTATGAAGAACTTTTTAATAAATTAAGAAAAATAAATAAGGAGGTGTATAATGAAAAAAAT
>Ga0080004_1109516_pt1 | contig 14370 bp, 9 predicted proteins | sample WasSprMetagenome_FD_69207 | JGI IMG/M metagenome (GOLD analysis project Ga0080004, IMG submission 69207) | Sulfidic aquatic microbial communities from Washburn Spring, Yellowstone National Park, USA - WS (SPADES assembly) (version 2) | ecosystem: Environmental > Aquatic > Thermal springs > Hot... | reverse complement strand
GGGGCGTAGAGCTAGCACAGGCCTACGGACTCCTAGGACTGACCGAGGCGGACGTAAAGGACCTGGAGGACAGGTACCTAGCCTACGTAGACGGCACCGTACTGAGGCCGAGGAAGTGGGTAGTGAGGCTACTCGAGAAGCTGGGGTGGACTAGACCTACAACCCGAACCCTTTGAGAGCTTCGGTGGCTCTGATGAGGAGGCTCCTCATAGCTACATGGGGTTCTCCAGCTAGGTGGAGTACGGCATACTACGTCCTTCGCGAGAGAGATAAGACCCTCTGGGAGGGGGAGTCCTGCACCACGCTCGTACCTATGATGGAGGGCCTCTGCACTGAGAACTGCGATACTGTGGTAGTAACCTTAGATAGCCTAATTGATTTAGGAAACGGTCCTCCGAGGGAAAGAAACGCCTGTTATACCTGTAGCGAGAGCTGTAAACACTTACTCGGGGGCACGCTTAGATCCTATGCAGAGCTTAGGGGGGTTGTGGAGAGGTTTATAACGGAGGTAGTTAAATGTCTCGGGGTTAGAGCCCAGGTACGTACCGTCGTAGCACCAGCTGTCGGAAGCCCTGGCGGTGTGTGGAAGTTCTCCGGTAAAGCAGAGGACTTCGAGTCCGTAGTGCTTTACGAACTGGGTTCGATGGTCTTAAATCGGGAGTACGACGAGATCGTCCTAGACCTTACCCATGGCATTAACTTTATGCCCGCGCTAACCCTGAGAATAGCATACCGCCTAGCAAGCATACTCCTAGTAGCCTATAGAGGACTTAGCGAGAGGGGTATCAGAATACTAGTCTACAATAGCGATCCGCATAGATACGATCGAGACGGGCCTAAGAGGTTTCCGGTAAACGTAAACCTCATAGCTAGGGACTTCGTTAAGAGCATCCAGCTGGTACACAGAATACCTAGACCTGTAAAACCCCTGCGGAAGTTGGAGGGTGGGTTAAGGGAGGAGATAGAGAAGCTCGATGCAGAGTTATCCAAAGCGCTGAGACTAGCTTACCCAGCCCTCTACTACCCCTTACCCCTAGTGCTCTGCTCGGTAGTTAAGGAGCTGGGCTCCCCACTACCCACCCTAGAGAAGATCTTCAGACTATGGCTGGACCTTGCGGAGGTTAGCTATACAAGCGTCAATAGAGTACTATCCATTAATCCTGATGCTGTCTACGTTCTCCTCCTAGTCGGGGCGGTAGCTAAGAGACTTAACGGTATCGAGTACCCAACTCCAGTCAGAGTACTTCAAGAACTCTCCGAGTTGTATAGCTCCGTACACCCCTCGTACTACTACCTAATAAATGACGAGGTCTCCCACCTCAGGGAGATCGAAAGCTGTGTTGTTGGTACTGGTAAGTGGGTTAGGTATTGCGAGGTACATAGAGACGGCTGTAGAGAGGTGGAGAAGCCGGACCTGAGAACTATGGTAGCACACGCCGGGCTTCAGAAGGAGTTTGTCGAGATAGACGCCTCCATGAGGTTACGTTACGTACGTGATGTAAGTTGGATCCTAAGTAACACCGGATTAAAGCTCATACGTGAAGACTGAGATCCAAAGTCCCCAGAGCAACGGGCTTTAGAATATCGGGCTCTAGGTACTGACCCAGCTCACACCTCCTCGAGCGAAGCCGCTAGAGAGTCTTGAGATAAAGATATAAAAATCCGGAAGAAGTTCTCTCACGGTGTAACCCGATGTATGAAAGCTCTTTAGTACTCTACGTTAGGGCTTTGACCCCCGTACACGTCGGCGTCGGTCGCGGTGAAGCTGCTCACGTTGACCTCCCGATTCAACGGGATGAGTTCGGTTTCCCTATTATATGGGCAAACAGTTTAAAGGGCGCTATTAAGGCTAATCTTAGTGATAACGTAAGGAAGTACCTCGGGTCCGAGCCCCGCGAGGAGACTCTTCCATCCCATATATCTCTGCTGGATGCTAGGCTAGTCCTTATGCCTGTCCGAACGCTGAGGGGGGTATGGGCCTACGGGACTACTCCGCACCTACTAGGCTACCTAGCGCGCTACCTAGAAATATATGCAGATGTAAGTAAAGCAGGTGCGGATATCTATAAAGAGGTGCAACAACTCGCGAACCTCGTACCGCCGGGCGCTACTAAGGCTATCTCAACCCTAGTTGAAGAGAAGGATAGCCTTGTAATAGTAAACGAAACAGAGCTCGAGGTAGAGAAAAAGAAGGAACCGCTCGACGCGCTCTCCAAGGTTCTACCCGATGAAATAGCAGAGCTGGTAAAGAAGCAGGGTCTCATGATCATACCAGATAGGGATGGTCAAGGCCTAGAGATCCTAAGTAGGAGCTTGATGTTCCAGTATAGAGTAAGGTTAAATAGGGATACTAAAACGGTTGATGCCGGTCCCTGGAGCGAGGAGTACGTACCCATGGAAACTCTCTTCGTGAGCGTAGCTCTATGTAGAAGCTTTAAGCAGGGGGACAGAAAGATTGAGGCAGGGGAACTCTGCGAGGCGTTCAGGAAAGCGATCAACGGTAAAACCATGTACGTAGGAGGGAAAGAGACCATCGGGCGGGGTCTGGTCAGGCTACTCACCTACCAACTCGGGGTGTAGCCCTTGGAGAACGTAGTCGAGAACTCTATGAAGTGTATAAACCTGCTAGTCAGCAAGTCCGCGGATGCGAAATTTCTCATAAGCTTTAGAGCTAGAGCTAGGTCGGTACCGACGGACATCGCGGTTCACGGAATTACCTACGCTTTAACGGTGTTAGCTGCTAGAAGTAACTACAAAGCTATCGAGGTGGGTCTTACAGCTAGTGAGTGTGCAGAGGTCGTTGAGAAGGTTAGAGAGGTTCTAAAGGATGCAGATAATGAGGAGCTTAGTTACGGAACCTATGGTGCTGTAGTAATATTCATTATGAAGTCCGCGGGGATGATAAAGTCCAACAACTTTGAGGAGCTTATAAGGGAGACCCTTAAGGATCCGTTACTAAGACTTAAAGCTAGAACGGTCTTCGATTGGGTGAAGAGGTTCTCTGAGGCCTACATACCGTCGGGTGAGTCTAGGTGAGCCTGACTATCTCAATAGACGTAGAGACCAGTACACCCGCTTCTATAGGATGGTATGAGCCCTCTAAACAAGATCCCGTCGGGCTCAGGGCTAGTGAGGTAAAAGGATTGTGGAGATGGTGGAGTAGGGTCTGCATTGCAGGGGCTATGTACGACTTGGGCATACTTAAGGGTACCCCTGGGGAAAACGTGCTCTTAAAGCCAAGTAGCACCGAGATCGAGACGATCGATTGTTTTGTCGGTAAGATCCTAGGGCTAGGATATGTCGGAGGGGCAGAATCGGAGGCTTCAAGATACGTTATTTACATCAAAGAGCATAGTATTAAGATTATTAACTTAGAGGAACTAAGGAATCGGGAAGAAGAGAAACGACTTTTACAGGAACTAGCATCTTATCAGAGGTTTAAGCTGTTAACAAGAGGACGTAAGGAGGGAGGAAGGAGCGTAAGAGAGCAAGGTATAGGAAGTTTTCTCGATAAGGGATCGCGCTTCACATTAATTATCAGGAAGAGAACATCAAGCTATCCTGATGCCGAGAGATTGGCAATCAAAATATTATACTTGGCTTTACAACTCACAGGAATAGGTAAGGGGGCACGAAGAGGCTTGGGTTCGCTGGACATAGTTGGAACTCTACCGGTAGAGGATTTCAAATACAAGAGTATAGGAGAGCTCCTTGAAGATGTTTACTCCGATTGCCTTAATGTCGTCGAGGAATATAAAAACCTCTGTATAGGGGATCAGAGCTTCAGTCAACGAGCAGATATTCCACCAATGCCAGTACTCTCGAAGAGTAAATACCGGGACAGCATCAATGTAACACAAATTTACTTAGCTGAAGGCATAGACTTTAGAACGGTACATAATTTCTTCCTAAGGTCTGAACGATGTAGAATTCTCTACGGTAAGCCAATATGTCAAGACCCCTTGAGAAGAAACTACTTCGCATGGATACTGGGACTTCCTAGAGGGCAGCTCCCCAAAAAGCAACCTCCAACAGGCTACTTAATTACCGTACCAAACGTATCTAGAAGAGCTTCTCCCATCCTAATAAGTTATCACGCTGAAAGCAACATCCTTGGTCCTGGAACTTATGTTAGTACTTTTCTTTCCGGAGATTGGCCAAAAACTCTAAAATGGCATGGAAAACATGCAACCAAATATATAACCGTAAACACTCAAATGATAGTAGGTGCTTACAGAACAGCTATCGACGAACTATCCAGTTACCTGAAAGCTCTCAGGACAAGCCTAAGGCTGGTCTGGCCTTAGCCTTGGGGTGATGCTAATGAGATCCCGGAATCTACCTACGTGGGAGGTCTGTGTTAGAGAGGCCTTAAGCGATCTCAGCTCAAAGAACGTTATAAGTGCTTTAACCAAGGCGTTTGTCAACTGCTACGAAGTATTTAGAAAAAGTGAGGGTGGGGAGTCACGAGTTAGCTACGTCACTGGCTTCAGCCGTGAGGCTTCGATAAAGCTCTACGAGGAGTTTAAGTGTCCGAAGATCGGGGAGCTACTACGCATGGCTTCGTCCTACATATACTCCCTGGCTAGCACTATGAAGGATTACTTCGACGCGGTCTTCCTGATTAAGGCCACCCTCCTATCGAGGCTAACTATCGGTACCAGCGACCCCACCCTACCACTCGAAATCTCGATCTACTGGGATCCGATTCTAAACCTACCGTACGTACCTTCGAGCAGTATCAAGGGGTTGGTCAGGGCCTACCTGAAGAGCTACGTGGGTCAGGAGTTCAGTGGGGAGCTGCTCGATAGGGTCTTCGGTACTGAGGTCAATTCTGGACTCGCGGTGTTTACTGATGCCTACCCAGTCAAGTGTTCGGGTGAGAGCCTGGTGGAGCCAGATGTCGTAACCCCGCACTACGGTGAGGTGCGTGAGGCTATCGACGAGGCTAGCTCGTCCCCTGTACCACTGGTCTTCCCAACGGTAGCTAGGGGTGTTACCCTAGCTATGATAGTAGCCTTTAGGTACAGCGGTAGCTCCGTATTAGACACAACTACGGTCCTAAAGCTCACCGAGAAGATTGGAGAGGCCTTAGAGCAGGGGATAGGTGCTAGGACTGGCGTAGGCTACGGTAGGGCCAGGGTCTCTAAGAGTGCCCTTAAGCCTGTCCAGGTAACCCAAGGTGAAGCCCGCGGGGGTCCAGGGAGTAGTCCGGGGGACTCCGCTAGCTCTGCCCCAGTTTGTTTTATCAAGCTAGTGAGGTGAGCTACATGCCCCTCACCTTCAGGGAGCTAGCCCTCCTAAAGGTTAGGGCCCTAACTCACGATCCTCCCAATAAGTCGTTCCTAGTGAAGAGCTTAGGCACAGGATTCGGCAGAGAGCATAAGGAGATAGCCTCACGCTTCCGCGAAGCGGTACTTAAGGACACCCCCCTCGGAGGTGTCGGCCTAAGGAAGGAGATAGAGGAAGTAGTTGGGAGGGCTGACAGGCTAGCTTCGTCCTTTGACAGGTGGGTCTTGAGGGCCTCTGACTGGCCTAGGGAGAGCTACGTGTATTATAACTACATCCACAATCCCTTCGACCCCAAGCTCAAGTCCCCGTTGAGTGAGGCCGGTGCAGACTCCTTGTTCAGAGTTGCTACGAGGATCAACAAGGTCCTTACAGAGCTGAGGTTCGGGGATATAGTTGATAGGGCCCCCGAGAGGGAGGTCTCAATCTACAACGCTCTCTACATCCTTCTAGAGGCCTCCTGGTATGCTGAGGGGCTTCCACCGGCCTTAGCTGATACGCGCGTACCGACACATACTGTCTTCGACCACCTCTACGCGACCGCTACAGCAGTGAACATGACTATTCCCACCGTGGGTGGTGGCGATAAACCACCAGGAGGTTTCCTAGTGGTCGTAGACTACCCTGGAGTACAGGCATTCGTGAACTCTGGGAGGAAGACCGGTGACCTATGGGCAGCCAGCTGGCTACTCTCCAACCTACTGTGGAGCACAGCTAGCTACTTTGGGCTTATGTACGGCTACGACGTTATCGTTAGCCCAACATCCCGCTTAAATCCCTATGCTTTAAGGAGCTTCGTAGCCCACCTACTGAGCTCCACCGCAGGTGCTGAGGAGCGGCACATGGAGTACAACATGGTTCTGGACTTTGATGGAACTATATCGAGCTATGGGCTTAAGGATCTAGGTGAGGTGCTTACAGGAGACGAGGGGTTACTGCACACCTATGCGAGTGTTTACGGACTTAAGGATTATAGGGAATTGCTAGAGCTGTGGCTACAGCCTATAGTACCAGCAACGGTCCTAATGATTCTCCCACCGGAGGTCCCTGGGAAGGGGGTTGTGGAGTCCGAGAATGTGGTGCGGGAGGTTGTAGAAGCCTATAACAGGTCCTGGGGAGCGATTAAGGATTTCATCTTCGAGAAGCTCAGGTACCGGATCCCCCTAGAGGGTGCTACAGGTGTTTCAACTAAGGTCATTAAGAAGGTCTTTGAGAAGTACTCGGAGCTATTGGAGGCTCCGCCACAGAGCCCTACCGTGGCCGTAGTCGACCTAGCTAGGGTCTACGAAGCTCTAGTAAGGTGTTTGGAGGGTGAAGAGGAGCTCTGCGGTAAGCTCGGCATTGGGCGAAGCCTTATTGAGGGTGCTAGGGCTCTCTCTAGGGAGCTCGAGAACGGCGTATTGGAGGTAGCGGGCTTTTTACTGTGGCACGTAGCTCTCAGCAGATGGAGAGCCCTCTCTAGGGGTCCATACGGACTACTTCGCAGTGGCATACCTAGGCCGTTCTGGTACATCGATGAGTCCGGGGACTTAAAGCCCGTTCACGAGGGTCTAGAGTCCCAACCAAGTGGGTGGCTATCATGTTCCCTCTGCGGTGAAGAGCCGGCCGTACTGGCGACTAAGAAGAGCCCTGACAGGCTTGGGGAGGTTACGTTTAGCAAGGAGACTATTGAGATGCTTGAAGAGCTTTCTGAGGTTAAGATCACCACCCCGGAGGTGGTGAGGGAGATTGAGAAGGTGGTTAAGCCCGGCGAGACTCTAGGACCCTACTGCTTGTTCAAGAGGGCTACGTACTTGGTCTTTAGGGAGAGGTTACCCTTTATCTCAACGGATGACGTGGCCCTCTCAGGGATCTCCCGGTTTCTGAGTGGCATAGGTAGGGAAACAACCAGTAGACTGATTGATGCTGCTTGCAGGAGGGTTAAGTGGTCACAGTGTAGAGAGCTTGTGGAGGAGTACTTGTTGCTCCAGGGGTCAGCTCCGCATACCTCGTTTAAGGACTTGAAGCTGGCAGCTCGGGTTTCGGGAGCTAGGTACGAGGAGCTGCGTGACGGGATGACTAGAGCCCTGAGGGAGGCGTGTTATGAGGAGGTCGGCGTTAGCGTAGGTGTGGAACCCTTCTTCGAGGAGATCCTTAGGTTGATGGGTCTAAACCCGAAGCTGTTGAGTGAACCTCTAGGGGAACTAGTCGCAGCACTCAGGGAGAGTGTTAGGCAAGGACATCGAGAGCTTGTCAGAGGACTCTGCAACTTCCTCTCACTACGCGACGTTTACGCGATAGTTCGCGGAGATGCTGACTACATAGGCGAGGTGCTGAGCGGTAAGCGTTTAGCCAATCCGAGGGACCTCCTGGATGTCGTTGTAAGATCCATCGAGGAGGGAGGCGAGGTTGTTGGGAATCGGGAGGAGGTGTTCAAGGCACTAAGAGAGGGTTACGAGCGCGCCTTCAGAATGCTTGAAGACGGTGGGTCCCTGCTATCGCCTTCGGTAACGCACTCGATATCCCTAAGTCTCATGCTCACAGCCATCGAGGACTGGAGAACTCTTAAAGAGCGGGGAGTGCTCGTGTACAGCGGTGGAGATGATGTTTACGCACTCGTAGCTATGGAGGAATCCCTAGCCACTGCTCTGGAGTTGCGGAGGAATTACTACAGTAAGGGCTTTAAGATACTGAGGAGCGCTCCAGTGGTTCCTGAAATACCTACAGGAAGGAGCTTTAGTGTTAGGCTAGCAAGACTTACGGACGTACTCTCAGAGGAGGCCGCGAAGACCTTCAGCATACTGGAGGAGGTGTCCAAGGAGAGTGCATGGAGCACCGTGGCGGGCTGGAAAGTAGTCAAGCGGAAGGATGCCTTAACGTTGTCTAGTAGTATCTCCGGAATCCAAGCTACGGTACCCCTGGACCCGGGCCTAGGCGTCATAACGAGTTTTGCTGAGGTGCTACCACTCCTATTGCTTACCACTCTCTCCAGCAACTTACCGGAGGACTTCGAGGAGTTTGCGGTTAGACCTGTCATTGAGAATCCTCAGGTCCTTGAGAAGGTGGCCCTCTATGTACTCGGCAGGAACCTCAAGGTGGAATCTCTCGGTGAAAGCTCTATGAAACATGTAAGGGGCTATCTCGAGGAGCTCGTGAAGAGTTGTGCCGGGGTGTATGTGGGTAGGCACGGAGGGCTTAATAATGTCTTTGAGGAACTTGTAAACCTAGTTAGGGTGTGGAGGGTGGTAATGTGAGGTTGCTCGAGTTCGAGCCGGTAAATCCGCCATCCCTCCATGGGGCGTCCATTGGAGGTATTGAAGTGTTCGGCGTACCTAAGGCTTTACCGGCACCGCTCCCGACCACCGTAGCTGGTGCTCTGGGTAACTACCTGAGGGTGCAACTAAGCAGTAGAGACCTCCTCGGCTCTCTGTCAGAGCTTTACGAAGTTCTGAGTAAATTACTCGGTTGCCAGGGCGGCAGCTGTGTTAAGGGTCCTCTTACCTACTTCGAGGTTGGGGGGAGGAGGCTACCGGAGCCTTATGTGAGTATCGAGAGGTACTTCATTCCATTGGTTGGGTCCTTCAAGGTATCCGAGGATAGTGTAGTGTGTATCGGCGGGGAGATTAGATCTGTAGTATGGGAGCCTGTAACAAGAGTTGGAATAGCCCTTGAACGCCGAGGTGAGGGTGAGAAGAGGGCTATTCCGGGCTACTTCTATAAGTACGCAGTCTCTTTCTATAGGCTAGATTCGGAAATCGTTAGGCCGGTCTTCACTTACGTAATCCCGCTTAAAGCAGATGTCCATGGACTACTCAGATTCGGTGGTGAGGGTTCGGTAGCTAGAGCTATAAGTAGAGACCTAGAGCACCTGGAAGACCTAGTTACGAGGGTAGTAAGCCCCCTCGAAGGACTTAACGAAGGGTATTACGTAGCCCTAAGCCCAATACCTCTATTACCTAAAAGACAGCACCCGACCGAGCTAGAGAAGGACCTGGAGCTACCGCTGAACACCCAAGATGTTAGAATACTGGGAGTGCCCAGCAGATGTGGAGAGGGAGTTCGACCACCGAAGCTGAAGGTGGTGAGACTTGGGCTAGGATTCTCCGAGGTCGGTAAAGCGAGGAGACCGCAGGTCCTAGCCCTACCACCGGGTACCGTTATAGAAGTCTCTCATAAGCATAAACCCCATCTCGGTCCCTTAATGAAGGTCCTGCTAGGTCTTGGCTTTGCGACACTTTTTAAACTTACTTAACCCCTTTTCTTCAATTCTATCTTCCAGATTCTTATGTGGAACCATTCAGAGGCCCGTTAATAGAACTTTCCAAGATTTTTCGATACATCCTTAGATTATGAAGCATCTACATAGAGATGCATAAAGTTGCGAACAGTTTCTTTCAATTCTATCGATCAAATCCGCGACTAGGCCCGCTGTGTAGATGCAAGTCCTTTCCATTCTAATTCTACCACTTAGATTCGCAGGTACGTAATGAAGGTTGTTGAGTCAGCGTACTCCGAGATCAGACTTTCAATTCTATCTTTTAGATTCAACGAGCCCACAGCTAGGGTGGTCGCCGAGGCTAGCGCCCTTTCAATTCTATTTTTTAGATTCGAGGAGGGTTGTCGAGGACTTCTACGGCTCCCCCACGATCGACTTTCAATTCTATCTTTTAGATTCATTTGAGCGGTCTCTTTAACGACTATCCTGTCTGGACGGTTCTTTCAATTCTATCTTTTAGATTCACGGCGCTCGGAAGTAGCGAGTAGTAGTTCTTGATTACGTCGTGAACTTTCAATTCTATCTTTTAGATTCGTAACTTTGGGAGATAGTGTAAAAGCTTTCATTAACAATCTTTCAATTCTATCTTTTTAGATTCCTGAGGCCCGACCTGGCGGAGGAGGTGGGTAAGCTCGTCTTTCAATTCTATCTTTTAGATTCGTGAGGATACCCTCCTGCAGGGGGTGGATATACGGGGTCTTTCAATTCTATCTTTTAGATTCTTGCGAAGTGGGGTCGAATGCTCAGTCGTAATGATGCCGGAAGGGACTTTCAATTCTATCTTTTAGATTCCCGGGCAAGTTAGTGCAACAACAACAACCTTGACAGACACCAGCCTTTCAATTCTATCTTTTAGATTCGCCGGTCTCGATAAGATGGTTCTGACCTTCATGTACTGGCTTTCAATTCTATCTTTTAGATTCCTGGTGTTCAGATCCAGAACTATCGCGTACGCATCCCCCTCTTTCAATTCTATCTTTTAGATTCTCAAACACTGCCGAACAATTTTTTGTTAGACCCGGGCGTAGCAGAATACTTTCAATTCTATCTTTTAGATTCATTAAAGCAGTAACAGAAGTAACCATAACAGTAGCAGGTCTTTCAATTCTATCTTTTAGATTCTCCGGAGGATAAGTGGAACAGAGTGGTGGTAGTCTGCCTTAAGCTTTCAATTCTATCTTTTAGATTCCTCCTTCGCCCCCTCCACCCAGAGCCTCGCCACTGCCCTCCCTTTCAATTCTATCTTTTAGATTCAGGACGACCCGTACTTCAGCGTATTCAGGGAGGTGGTTAGCCTTTCAATTCTATCTTTTAGATTCTTACCGTTCTCCAAAGAGGTGAGAAGCAGATTTGTCTCTTTCAATTCTATCTTTTAGATTCTTCGAGGAGTTCACGTACGACGAAGGGTTTTTGAAGGAGCTTTCAATTCTATCTTTTAGATTCTTGTACTGTGTACGTAAAGCTTATATACCCCTTTTGTGTATATATCTTTCAATTCTATCTTTTAGATTCCGCGAGCCAGAGGGTTATCACCATGATCAGCACGAACGCACCGCTTTCAATTCTATCTTTTAGATTCCCGTCGTAGACGGCGTGATAAACCACCCTGCCCTTAACCCTTTCAATTCTATCTTTTAGATTCATTCAATCTAAACTACGAGCTGTTAGTGAACTGCAGTCCCGACGTCTTTCAATTCTATCTTTTAGATTCATTAGGTTCCCCGACTTCGACTTCGCCGGGCACAGGTTCGTCTTTCAATTCTATCTTTTAGATTCTTGCTTAAGAAATTTATGAAGGTGGAGGAGGGTGGGACTTTCAATTCTATCTTTTAGATTCAGTGTTCACACTTATAATTTTCGTATGAAAATCTGTTATGCTTTCAATTCTATCTTTTAGATTCACGGAAGGCGAGACGGTAAGGCTTAAAGTTCTTGAGCCTCTTTCAATTCTATCTTTTAGATTCCCTAGCTACATTAGTAGTGCGGGTCGTATCGGCGTTCTGGTAGACTTTCAATTCTATCTTTTAGATTCCTTAGGGCATTCAGCGACATGTCGAGGCTTGCGTAGATGTCTTTCAATTCTATCTTTTAGATTCGGAGCCCGCACAGCTCGTGATGCCCTCGAAGAAGCTGATCGCTTTCAATTCTATCTTTTAGATTCCTACAGGAGTGCCATACAGAATAGAAGTATACGACGTCCGTATGAACCTTTCAATTCTATCTTTTAGATTCATCTCGGTGATGTAGACCCCGTCCTTCATCAAGCCCTGCCTTTCAATTCTATCTTTTAGATTCACTTTGCTGAGCTCAGAGCGTTGCTAGAGAAGTTGTGGACGCCTTTCAATTCTATCTTTTAGATTCAGGAGATGTTGCTCGTGCTGAAGAGCCTGCTCGAGGAGTGTACTTTCAATTCTATCTTTTAGATTCGCCGCCTCACGATCCTCGGAAACACCACGGCAAATGAGTAGCTTTCAATTCTATCTTTTAGATTCCCGTGAAGCCCGCCATAGGCTGGTGCCGGCTGATGTAAGACCTTTCAATTCTATCTTTTAGATTCGGAACGGAAAGACCCTCCCGGAGCTGTGCTTCAGGGTCTACGTCAGCCTTTCAATTCTATCTTTTAGATTCAGCTACCACCATTCGTTACGAGGGTTAACCCGCCAGGCTACAAGACTTTCAATTCTATCTTTTAGATTCAGCGTGGTCGTTATGTTCAGGGTTACTGGTTTCCCTGTGCCTACTTTCAATTCTATCTTTTAGATTCTTGGTGGCGGAAAAACATGTGCGAGCAGGTAGAAACCCCAAACTTTCAATTCTATCTTTTAGATTCCCTCGGAGTAGAACTGATCCACTAATCTCTCCACTTCCTCCCACCTTTCAATTCTATCTTTTAGATTCAGGGAGCTAATAAGCCCCGCTACGACCCCAACCCCCTCACGAGCTCCTTTCAATTCTATCTTTTAGATTCATGGTGAGGACATCTACTGTTTAAGCGAGGAAGTGTGGAACACTTTCAATTCTATCTTTTAGATTCCGGATGTGTACATTCTATGGAGAGAAAAAGCTATTTGATGAAATCCTTTCAATTCTATCTTTTAGATTCAGGCATACATCTCGTAGCTCCACCTCTTGCTCGTACCAAGGCTTTCAATTCTATCTTTTAGATTCATGGTCTCGGGTCGGTCACGAAGGACACGGCAAGTAACGTTTACTTTCAATTCTATCTTTTAGATTCGCGCGACTAAGTCCCTCGCCTCCATACGCACACCCCCTCTTTCAATTCTATCTTTTAGATTCTACTCCAGCGGGGCACCTACTGAAGTGAGCTTCAGCAACGTGACTGTCTTTCAATTCTATCTTTTAGATTCTCAACATGGGCGTGGTAATCACGATAGCGAAGGCTATGACTTTCAATTCTATCTTTTAGATTCTGCGATAAGACCGAATTATCATTGGATTGACGTCGAAAGAGTCTTTCAATTCTATCTTTTAGATTCTCCGGTGCCAAGCCGTTTAAGGACAGGCCCGGAGCCAGCAGGCTACCTTTCAATTCTATCTTTTAGATTCTTGGTCGAGTTGTTGCTGATCAGCACCGCCTTGATCGCCCTGCCTTTCAATTCTATCTTTTAGATTCGATGTGTAGACCGTCCGGACTACCTCGTACGGGACGACCACTTTCAATTCTATCTTTTAGATTCTTCAGGTACCTAGGCCGGGCAGGTTCTGTGTGAGGGTTTTCTTCTTTCAATTCTATCTTTTAGATTCTCGGGACTGCAGTTCACCAGCAGTTCATATTCTACGTTATCTTTCAATTCTATCTTTTAGATTCATTTTTTATTTTCCTTCTAGGAAGGTGGCTCGAAATAGAGAGCCTTTCAATTCTATCTTTTAGATTCGGGTGGGCGGCGGTGGCGGCGTGGGCGCGGCCTCAGCTGCCTTTCAATTCTATCTTTTAGATTCTTTAGAAGGCCTCCTAAGCCTTATGGTCCTCGCCTCAGGTGTTCCCTTTCAATTCTATCTTTTAGATTCAGTACGGCAAGGTGGTGCTGTGCGGGAGGACGGCCCTTAAGATAACTTTCAATTCTATCTTTTAGATTCTAGTCCGTTACTACTATATACCTAGCAGGGCTAACTCTAACTCTAACTTTCAATTCTATCTTTTAGATTCGCAGGAGCCGGAGGGAAGGGACGCGGTCAGGCAGATCTACCTTTCAATTCTATCTTTTAGATTCACGCATATAAGTTACAGGATGAGGCAATAGAGAGGATTCCTTTCAATTCTATCTTTTAGATTCAGTTGAGAAAAAAGCTTACTGAGAAGTATCCGGAGAAGAAGGATACTTTCAATTCTATCTTTTAGATTCACGGGCAGGTCAAAGCAGAACTGCTATTACATTCAATGCTGATCTTTCAATTCTATCTTTTAGATTCACGATACCGACCTCGTTAATGCTTATGGCTGAGCTAGTGCTTTCAATTCTATCTTTTAGATTCTAGGATAAAGTATGTCAACAGGGACTCCGGCAAGAATCTACACAGCTTTCAATTCTATCTTTTAGATTCACGACCTCCACCACAGCGGCAGCGACCACTGCTAGGACTGCTTTGACTTTCAATTCTATCTTTTAGATTCGCAGTCGTTCATATTGCTGTACACACTCGCAGAGCTCTTGAACTTTCAATTCTATCTTTTAGATTCACATCGATCCAGTTCTTGAGGAGATAATGCGGCTCGGCAAGGCTTTCAATTCTATCTTTTAGATTCTCCAAATCAACCACGAGCTCGGGGTGGTAGTGGGTGACACCGACCTTTCAATTCTATCTTT
>Ga0080004_1060577_pt1 | contig 14372 bp, 10 predicted proteins | sample WasSprMetagenome_FD_69207 | JGI IMG/M metagenome (GOLD analysis project Ga0080004, IMG submission 69207) | Sulfidic aquatic microbial communities from Washburn Spring, Yellowstone National Park, USA - WS (SPADES assembly) (version 2) | ecosystem: Environmental > Aquatic > Thermal springs > Hot... | reverse complement strand
TTTTAGTGGGAGGTTATTTTTTCCGTTTCCATTTAAAATTTTAGGCTACGAATTTGTTCCTCCTCAATTGCGCTTACCCCCAGAGGTAGGGCTAGTTATCGGCTTGCTCGTTCCCCTTCTCATCCCCATTTTAAGCAACAGAATAGAGCGTATCATGGGGCCTAGCAACACCGCAGAGTTCAACAAGAGACGGAGAAAAACTCCTCAAAGCCGAGTTCGCCACGCCCATCGAGCTGAGGGGTAGGAGAGTCCTCCTCGGAGGCTTCTACAAGCTAAGAGGGGGCAGGGTCAAGCTGGCGGAGAGGGACGCGCTACCGCTCAAGATAGTCGTGCATGCGCACGAGGTGGACCCGAGGATGAGCGACAGGGAGATAGAGTCGAGCGTGAAGAACTCCCTGCGGGCCTTCATAGTAGAGTGTTCGTGAAGCCTGGAGAGTCCAAGAGGAGACTGCGAGCTAATGATTATGAATTCGAGAGGAAAAAGTGTAGCAGGTGCTCTCATGACTCTTACGAATATCGCTGGCATGACCTACTTAACTAATAATGCTGGCACTACGAACAGCATGAGGCCTTCGATCACTCGAAACTCATCTTCTCAGAAAGCTTTTGCCCATACTCTTTGACGTAGTCGACTTGTTTCCTTTGGTACCTTAATATGGTAGTGTTGCCTCTGCTACAATTACATCGCCCTGATATACTAGGACCTTGAAATAAGCGGGCGGAATAAGATTCATGGAAGAATGAACGACAATTGGAATAGAACCTGTTACTTCCACATGTGGAGGGACATCCCCGTAATCCTCCGTCCATTTAACAACCACTCCCCTCGAATCATAAAGAGCTCCGACAACCTTGACAGAATGAGCTGTCCCCCAACCCTCATTGGCAAACGTATACTCGAGCTCGTAATAAGTTGCCCAATCCCTAGCGCCCTTATAGTAACTTAATTCAGGTCTATTAACAACTTTGAAAGAGAGAACGGTTAATTTCGGGCTAGTAAAATACTGGTAAACAAAACCCGCTCCTGCGATGAGAGCTAAGATAACTATACCCGCAATAATGATGGTGTACAGTTTTCTATTGCTCACTTTCAAAGTGATTACGTCGCTCAAATTGTTCCCCAATAGATATCAAACACCGATAGGGAAAAATTCTTCGCTTAATCAATCTATAAGAGGAAAGCCTAAAGAGCGTTCCTTGAATTCATCAGAGACCGTATGTAAAGAGCTTCAACTGGCACATCGCGTCTACAACGTCCTCGTCCAGCGGGTATTACCAAGAAGTGGCCAACGCGCGAACCATCAGCCTTCATCAGCTTTAACTACTACGACAACTCCATGACATGCCCTACCATCTGCTTGAACTCAGAAGCGCGCCTTCGAACGCAGAAAGAAGAAAGAACTAAGAAGTCGTCATTGCGTATATCACTCCATAGATCTCTTTAATGTTCGCCTAGCACACCTTTATTGAAGGGCTTAATTCATCGAGCTAAGCTTATCAATTGGTTTCAGACCTTGAGCTCTGGACTATCTTATCCCATGCATCTTTGAATTTCTCTGGATGCTTATGGAGTTCTTCTTCTATCTCCAAGGGTTGCTCTCCGTAATAGTTAAAGATACTTTTGAGGTCTTCATAGCTATCACATCTGAAGAGCACGCAAGGGTTCGTGTATCGAAATCTCACACATTTTTCGCGCGGCTTCTCCGCAACTTCGGTCAACTCCGACCTCTCGAAGACGAGGAATTCCTTAATCCGATAGCTCTTGTCATAGGGTACGAAGACGCAGTAGTCGAACTTTCCCTCTTTAATCTGGCTTCCCCTCCCAAAAGAAGCGCAACTGAATCCATACACGAACTTGCCAGACTTCACCTCGACGCGAATCTTCGTGTCGGGAATGTAAATGTCAGCACTCTTATCGCTCCTTTCATTCAAGAGCTGAACTTTGTGGCCTCGCCTCGATAACTCTAGGGCAACGCGATACTCTACATACCTCGACATAAGCCTCTCGTCCTCTATGCCGACAGAGCTCAAGACCTTAAGTGCCTTCTCAAGGTGCTCCACAACCAGCTCGAGGGAACTAGTCTCCATTCCGTTATCACTTTAACTACTTTGTTAACCTGAGTGCCAATTAAGTCTTGTGCTAAGCCTTGCTAGCATTATGTGCATCAACTTTTCAGTATGCTTTGACTAAATAACTCTTGGAGGTAGGAGTTTAGAAGTTGCACAAGAGTCCTTGTAAATGCGAGGAGTTCGTTTTTAAAAACTTTGAATTCAAGAACAGATGAGAAGGGGAAGATATGCCACGATGTAAAATATGAATGGACGAATTGACTGTACTCCTTGTAGAACTCTAGTAGCTCTACCGAGAGAGTTTTGCTTACAAATGCCAGCACAAACTCCGGTGAGGGATATTGCGGCACGATTTTTGAATCTTTTTTGAAGATCTTACTTATGATCTCCTCAAGTAATGTATCAACAAATATGGACGAATACTCGCTTTTTACGTCTTTTAAAATGCTCTTGACGTCTTCTATTGCAAGACTACTTAGCATCTCTACTTCATATTGAGGTACTAGTCCTTTCAACTTTCTTGGTACTTTGACATTTATTCCTGTGAGCAGTAAGAACATCGGATAAGACATCCTCTTAAATAAAACTTTCTTTATTAGTTTTTCATTAACATATTTTCCCTCATCCTTTACATACAGACATATGGTATTTGCTAACACCTCGATTTTATCTTCAAGATCCTTCAGTTTTCTTAACACGAGCTTCTCTTGGGAGGCCCACTCGTACCATTCCCTCGAGACAGACCTGTACGGTACAAGGAACTCTACTAATTGCCTTCTCGACCTTAGAGCATTAGACTTATATAGTAATAAGTCATCGAAGATCACCCATGAGAGGTTCTCTAGAATTTTCCTCATCTCCCTGTAGCATGCCGGTATAACCCCGTTTTCAACCAAGGAGATGAGTGCTCGTAGTGTGGATGTCATTTCTGGGAGATAGTCAAGAGTTGATGGTTCTATAGGGATCGTTCTTCTGTATGACGTTATTCTAAGTAAACGATCCTTAGCTTCATTTATCTTGCCAATTAAGCTTTCCAAGACTTGACGAATTTGCTCCAGCTCTTCTTCACAGATCTCCTTAACACCCTGTTGAACTCTTTCCAATTTCCCTCCCCTTAAAACGAGGATTAACGAAGGTGCCCTGCAATTGAAGATGTAAGAGTATTTTTCTCTCAAGGGTAGCTCGCTTTTGGCAAAGTCGTCTAAAAATGATCGAAACTGGTTCCAATTTATCTTTATCCTAACCCCGAAAGGTTTGGATCCGAAAGGTTGTTTACGAATGACGAAAGACAACCACTTCATCCCTAAGCTTTTTTCAAGTTCTTGATTGAAGGTCTTTGCTAATTCTTTTGCATTTTCGTAAATCTCTTGAAGGTCTTTATGTTCATGGCAGATCCCATCGAGCTCTGTTAGAAAATCTCGAACGGTCATGTTTGGTACATCTACGTATATTCTTCGTGACTGCAACTTAAAACAGGGATTATTCTTGAAGGCAAAAATGCCGAAAGACGGCCATCCTTTGACCTCGACTTCTAGTAGCATCTTCAGGCTTCTAAGGATTTCATCGTTTATCTGCCACTTCCCGTCTTTATATCTCAACTTAAATCTTCTAAGAGCCTTCTCTACACTTCTTCGCTCTAGTTCACGCACTTTTCCAATAACTTCCTCGATACGAAACTTCTCCTTAGTCTTTGACAGCTCTAGCAGAGCATAAGATAACCTATCATATACGTCAGCTAACAGTATGGGCCTTGAAGGCATAGCTGGCTCTTCAAGTAACTCCCATTCGCCATCAGACCCCTTCAACAACTTAGACCAGCAACCACCTTTTCGTTTAACTAGGTGAGGTAGCTCAGCGACGTATTCTTCATCGTGGTAGGATGACAGCACAACGATTTCGTCTGTGGAAAAGTACATGGTTTTCTTCTGAGCGTAAAGATATAGAATTGCCCATGCCACGTACCTTCTCAAACTCCTTCTGATTTTATGGTTTAGCAAGTAGTAAAAATGCGAGAAGTCGTCGGTTTTCCTGAGGTTCTCTCCATCTTTGATTAGCAATCCTGAGCCTATGAGTTCATTAATCAAATCTTGGATAATCGTCATCGACCGTAGGTATGTTCTAGAACAAAGGGGGTTTTCGTCATTTTTATGAAGTTGGGCCTCTCTCAAAACCTCCTCTCTGATATCTGAAATAGTGAAGCTATTTTCACTCCTAGATTCGATAAGTCCCTTCCAAGTTATTAAGCTCAATACGTTCCAATAATGATCTAAGATGAGTTTGGGAGAAACCGACATGAATATCTCTATTCTCTCATCACTATTACACCGCGCGATCAAAAGACTATGATAGCAATTAATAAAATGTTCCTCGACATATTTTTCAAGGTCGTCTTTACCAGCCTCCTCATCTCTATTAACTTTGCCGATGTCATCTCAAAACGTGTAGCCATGGAAGAGCTTCGTGTGTAGTGATAGGTGAGCACCTCAAGGAGCAGTCCGAGCTCCACGAAGAGAACTTCACTCTTCCCCATAGAGGTCAGGCGCACGTACTCCCTTCACTTCCAAGCTCCGACGTTCCTACGCGACTCACTCCTTAAAGAGAGCCTCCTCCCGTCCTCTGTGAGTCTCCTCGTAGTAAATTAAAGATGACCTTATCACTAAGCTTTAATGTCTTAAAGCCTCTTGCCGAGCTCTTCAACAGCATCGAGAGGTACTGGAAAGCGAGACCCCTCTTTGACAACCAGTCCACTATCCTATTTATGGGATCTTCTTTTAGCAAGTAGGCCTTGGGATCGTTCGGTATGTCTCTTACCACCATAAGCCAGTACCTGCCCCTCTTACCCTCTTCTCGAGCTTTACGGAACTCCTCTTTGATGGTGAGTACAACTTCAACGCTTTCTCAGGGCCTTGACTAGCACCTTCAACGCCGAGGAGAACGAGGAGGCCACTACTGGCGAGAGGCCGTACCCCTTTCCGGCCGGCGTCCCTTTAGACAGGTCGATCATTATCTCGAGGAGCGTGGCGAACGTCCTTCCGAGTCTCGAGTGCTCCCCGGTCAGTAACTCGTCCAAGAAGTCCATCCAGTATTCCGTCTTCTGCGCCCGTCTAATGAGGATTAAGTACGTGCCGATGACAGGGCCCACGTCGTCTCTCAGTGAGTATATCCGTGGATTGCCCGTCTGAATTGGCGTCACGCACCCTGCCCTGCCGAGTATCTGAAGGATCTTGTCGAACGTCTCTCGTGCTCTTCGGCCCCTGAGCCTGATTAGCGTCGACGTCTTCTCCTTGGTTCCCACGTTGAATAGTATCTCTCCGCCCCTCGCCCCCTCCCTGTAAATAAGGTAATAGCTTTGCTCCATATTCTCTCCCTCAATCAATTACCAGGAAGAGGGCAATCCTACTAAAGTTTAGAGGGCACTTCTCCTTATAACCGTGTGTTACAAAGAGCCCATGCTCGTCAGCCACTAAGTCGTAGCCGTGATCCGCAGTCACGAGCACGGAGTCTCGCTTTGTAAGGCGATTTATCTGTTCGAATATCCTTTCCATGTCCAGCGAGCTGAGGAAGTCGCTGACGGTCACGCCACGCTGATGTACCACAAGGTCTATCGTGGAGATCTTAACGCTGAACTTCGCCTCCAATTCGTTCTTCAGCAACTCGGCGTAGTACTTTAGCGCGGCCTCGCGATCGAAGTGAGTCAGTTGCTCGGTCAAAAACCTCGTCATCCCTATGGGGTTTACGAAGACTCTGTCGTAGACCGTGACGCTCCTGTTGAAGTAAATGAACTTGCTAGCGATGGCGGATAGCTCCGGGATCGACCCGCAGTCTAAAACCACCACTCCGCCAACCTTGCCGACTCTTTCTCTTAAGAAGCTGAGGACGAATTGCAGGTTGGCCTCTTCGAGCATCACTGCTCTATTGCCCTTGCTCAAGAAGTCGTTTAAGGAGCGTATGAACCTTAAGGCTCCCAAATAGAGCCTCCCACCAAGCAACCCTTGATAAGGGGCTGGAATCGCTTTCGCCAACTTTTCGAGCTCCGCTTTTTGGCTGTTCGCCGCGCCGAACAGAGATAGACCGGCCTTGGCAAAGGAGCAAAATAGTATCTTGTGGAGTAGATCCGTAGATAGAGAGCCTAAGCTGGAGGTCGACTTTATGATTGCCTCCAGGCTTCTGATGGAGTTATACATTTCATCCTCTTACCCTGCACTCTAAGCGCTTGTACGGGAACTCCAAAGGAGAAATTTCGGAAAGCACATTACAGATGTACTGCCTCATCTCCACGGCTAAGTTCACTACCTGCTTGAACTCGCTAAGGTCGAACTGCTTGTTCGGGAAGATGATCTTTGCGAGCCCAGAAATCACCCTCTTCACGGCATTTTCATCCCTTATGGTGAAGTTGGAGCCGAACTCGACGTGCTCGTTCACGAGGTCCTTGAAGTTCTCCTTCCTCAGCTCATGCATTATCTCGGCGAAGTAGTCGGCGGCGAGCCCAACCCCTTGAGCTAAGTGCTCTTCGCTCTTCATTATCTTCGGCATCTCCCAGCCAGGTATCAAGCCGTGCATTCTATCGATGAATGCCGAGTCCTGCATGATATCCGGAAGCGTGCGTATTATCTGCCCGGGATGCACTTCCTCCTCCTTCTCTATGTTGCCCAAGAAGACGAGCGAGCAATCGCTGTGGGCCCTCTTCAAAGCACCGCGCTCAAAGAACCCATCGACCATGAAGTCCTTGAGCTTCCCGGCCATCTCATCAGGGTTCGTGAACCTTATCTTGCTCACTTCGTCGAAGACGACCACGTCGTGCGTCGCTATGTCGCCCACTACCCTCAGCCTTGCATCGAAGAAAAGCCTCGCAGGGCTCACCGCCCCGCCCGAGTATATCCTCGTGTAGTGCGACAGGTTTCGATATAAGTAGGTCTTCCCCGTGGCCCTCGGGCCCAGTTCCATGATGTTCGTGTTCCCTTCGACTAGTGGAGCTAGACGCGCTAACAAAAGAAGCTTCTGCCTATTCGAGTAGGCCCTCGGGTTGAGCCCCATCGTCGTCACCACTAAGTCTATCCACTCACTCAACGAGAATTGGTCGCGCTTCTCGACGAAATCCTTGAGGTTCACATTGTAGACCTGGAATGGCTCTATGTCGGTCAGTAAAATCGGGGACACCTCGGTTTCAAAGCTTTCAGGAAGCTCGGGACAGTACTCCAAGGTCCCCAAACCCCACATGCCAGAGAGTATTCGCTCGTACTTCCTTATGATCCCTTCATCGGCCAGCGCGTCGTAGATCTGCAGGCAAGGTACTTGAACCAGGTACAAGTTTCTCTTCAGGTCCACGCTTACCTTGAACTCGTCAACTAATTGGACGAGGCCTACCCTCTTCAACTTGTAAAAGACTCTGTCCCTGTCTTTCGGCTCAGGAAAGTGCTCTGAAATGACTTCAGACAGCTTGCTGAAAGCCACTTCACGATCTGGGTGCGATGCACAATACTTAGATATAAGGTACTCCGAAATGAAGCGTGGAAGCCTCGCAACCTCGTGACGCAGAGCCAGTCCCTTATTTACGGCCACCTCCCCAAATACCCTTGCGACCTTTTCTTCCAATCCCATCAAGGCTTTTCTTTACCTCGGGAGCAATCTGTCCCAGCTCCTCTTGACCTTCTTGGTAAAGAACTCTCCGAGCAACTCTTGGACCTTCTCCTCGGGTAAGGGGCTCGTGAATTTTATTTCCAAACTAGGGGTCGCCTTGTAGGAGCTCGAGATGAGCCTGAGGAATCTGCTTGCGCTAACTATCGTGCTCGGCGAGTGGTTGGATCCGAGGAAGTCGATAGACGCCCTTAGAAGGCTCCCAGCTACCTCGAGCCTTATGGAGCCTATAAGCGTCCCGTAGGTTTTGTATAGCGCGTCCAGTCTCTTCCCAAATTCCTCGTAATTGAATCCTTGGTCTATCTCGATTAAGACCTCGCTCAAGGTCCTTCTAATTGACGGGCCCTCTTCTGGTTTTGGAAGGACGACCTCTGGAGGCCCTTCCGGGGGCTTTCCAACCGGAGGCTTGACTTCCTCCACCTCAAAAGATAGCCTGCCGGCCTTCTCATCCACCTTGAACGTGACTACCTTATTCTCGACCTCCACCTTCCTCCCATTCAGCCTCTTTATCGCCTCTTCGACCACTCTCGAGCTCAGCGGCTTTATGTCGTAGGTGCCGAGCATAGCGTTCTCCACTATCTCGCTTATCCTGTCCTGCTTCCGGATGACCCCGCTCTCTATCTCTGCCTTATAGTGCCTGTAAATGGCCTCTGCTATGGTGTCTGGATCCCACGTGAATCCCGTGGATTCTATCGTCCTCTTGAAGAACGTGTTCATTATGAGGGAGTAGTCTGCGAGGGAGGTCCTTCCGCTCTGCTCAAGCTCCGAGGCCTCCCTGTAGAGCTCGCCGAAGAGCTTCGCCAAGCTTTGGGCCACGAAGCTTTGGGCCTGCAAGCTGTAGAAAATTACGTCTTCGTAGAGCTCTATCGCACTCGTGGCTATCCTTCGCGTGAGCCTTACTAACTCCCTCTGGGCCGACTGCCTTGCGTCTCTTATCTGGCGCTCTATTGAGCTCTTAAGGCCTACCTCGAGCTTCTTGCGTTGGTCCTCGAAGAACTCTGTCAGCCTTAGCGTGAGCCTCTTTTGGACCATTCTCTCGTAGTCGTACATCTTCTCCTCAAGGATCTTCTCCTTGTTTTCAAGGTGCTTGATGAAGTCCTTTACCGCCGCGTAGGAGATTACGTCCTCCATTAGCCTTGCTACCTTGTCTTGACTTATGTTGGGCAAGAGTACGATCAAGTGCAGTGGACGCGGTACCTTCCCAGCCAAGTTCACGCTCTGGAGCTTCTGCGCTATCGTCGTTGTCAGCGTGTGGTAATCCACCCTTCGTTGATATAGCTCGTTGAAGAGGAAGGCGTCCCACGGCGGGGCGACTATTATAGAAAGGTTGCCTTTGTTTTGGGCCTCCCTCACGTCCACGCCATTTATCAGCTCCTCCACGTTCATGACCACGTTGTAGTCTTTAAGTAGTATCGATACCTCATTCTCTCTCTGAGGAATGGATGCCTTTGGATAGTGGAAGAGGCTCGTCATGTTTGCCTCTTGGAGGTACATCGGTATCTTAGCTGGCTCCTCGAGTATCCTGCGGTGCTCTGCCACGAACGTCGCCAGCTTGTCGTATATGGTCGTCATCAGCGAAGGCAAGTAGAACTTTCGCCCTTCGTACTCTCTTTCTTCAATCCTCGCGCTTTGCACCTTCAGGTACTCTATTGCCTCTTGAAGTTGCGAGACAGCCTTGGTGGCCTCGTCGGAGGGCAACGTCGAGAGCAAGTCTATTTGCATCTCTTCCTTCGAAACAGCATACCTCTTGACCTCCTTCGGATCCCTCATCTCGATGAGAACTATTACGTTGGCCGTCGTACCCTTAGCGAGTATCTGCTTTGATACGACCTCGGCCGTTTTCTGAATCTCCGGGTTTGCTAATTTTATCGAGTGCTCTATGTCCGACACAGCACTGGCCCACTCCGCCTCGAAGTCGGCCATGAGGTCGATGACGCCTGCCCTAGCGAGAGGTAGATGCTTCACTCCGATGGTGAGGACTTTATCGGGCTCGAATCTTAATGCGTGTTCAGCGGCCTCCGCCAGCAGATTTATGGCCGTCCTGACGTACTCGGTCCTTGGGGCATCGTAGGGGTTTAGGATCTTCTTGAGCAACCACACCATGCTCAGCGATAACGGGTAGTAGTTTTTGACCTGCTCCTTATAGACGTCGAAGACGTCTTGTATGTTATACTGTTGCGCCTGCAATGTTAAGTACGCTATTAAGGCCTCTACTTCCTCCTCCGCCATCTTCTTGAGGACCCTGTGCTTTGCTATGTTTATGGCGTGCTCGGGGTCATAAGATAGGGCCGCTTCTACGCCGAGGCCTCCCGTCGCCCTGCTGAGGCGCTCCCTCAAGTCGTCGAGGCGCTTCTTGAGGCCGTCTATCCTCGATTGTATCAATGGCTTGCCAGCCTGCTGGGAGTATATGTGATCTATTTCTCTGACGTCCTGCTCCGCCAAGGCAATTATTATGTAGACGGGTATCCCTCTTCCGCTCAACTTTGCGTAGAGCTGTTCTACGAAGTTTATCACGTAATCGATTTCGACGTACCTCTCCTCGTTCTGGGTTTCTATGTAGCTTATCAGCCTAGTGATTATGCCTATCCCAAGCTCATCGATTAACAGCAAGAGCCTCGGGCTTGCCCCCGCCTCTCTATACCTCTCCAAGATCTTGACCACCAAGTTAGCGAGCTCCTCAGACGATAAGGCCGAGACCTTGGCTTTGCTGACTTCCTTGATAACCTCTATCACGGCTTGGGAAAGCTTGGGGTCCTTTACCCGCCACCTCTCCGGCTCCCTCTTCGCTATGGCCTCGAGCTGGCCGAACAAAATGAGGAAGGGTTGCTCCTTACTGAAGTCCATCCCGAGGACCAAGGTCTCCTTGGCCAAGCCCTCGTCTAAGCCGAGCTCCCTCGCCAATTGCGAGCCGGCACCTTCTTTAGAGTTTAGCATGTGCCAAAGGAGTATTATCGCATGAGTCTTTCCGAAGCCGAACCCCCTTATGAGGTATGTGCCTTGGACTATCGGGGTCTTCAGGCCTTCAATAACCCTTCCTACAAACGCCTTCAGTGGAGGGGTTGGGCACGTAATGTCGACCACGTAGGCGGGGTCCTTGAACTTGGTCTTGACATGTTGCCCGAGGTAGCTCCTTACGACCTCATCGAAGCTCGGAGTCAGCTCTGACCTTATCTCTAAGTAAGGCTCCTTTAGCTGGAAGACCTGGCCTATGGCCTTCAAGGCTTGAGCCTCTTAGAAGACTAAGTGCGTCAGAGTTTTTATAGCTAATTCCCTTACGAGCCTTGCCATCTCGCTTTCGTCCATCCCCGGCAAGTATCTCGTTATCTTCGACTTATCGGCTATCTTGTAGCCCAAGTCCTGATCCCTCGTCGTCTCCAGCAAGATTATCGCCAGGGCCGCGCTACTGGACAGCTCTCTATCGCTACGCATGCTCATCTTCGCCTTAATCGTCTTCGCCCTAGCGGCGGGATCTCCGCTCTCGGTCATGGCCATGCGGGCGAGTATCGCGGCGCTACCGGGGATCACGCCCATCAGCTTGCTCGGGTGCACCTGCCCTCCGGGCAACGTAAGCATCTCGAGAAATTGCGGGTAGTAGGCCCTCCCGCTCTTGTCCACGGCCCTCTCCGCGACGAGGCCGTACCCCTTCAGCTCCTCGACGCCGAAGCCACAGAGCTTGCCGATAGTCTGCACCAGGTCGAAGTGCAGGCCCAAGGGCTCCTGCCGCACCTCGGCTGTAGCCAAGTCAACCCTAGAAATGAGCCAGAGGGTTAGGTACGAGCGGATGGCTGGATCCCACAGCATGCCCTGAACCACGTTCTTGACTATCTTCTGAGCCGTGGCTTCGTCAAGCTTTACGGGCCCCGTCTCCGTCAGTACTCTGTAGATGAGGGGCTCGGTAAACCTCGAGACCACGGCCGTTATGGCCGCGTCGTACAGGTCCTGGAACTTGGCGCCTATCGGTAGCTCGAAGCGCGAGGCAACGCTCAAGGCCGTCCCGAACATCAGCGCCGCCGCGTCGGCTGACGAGACGTTGCTCTCTACGATGACCTTCCTTGTGCCCTCCACGGCCTCCTCGACGGTTTTGGCGAAGAGGGGGTTCTCGATGAGGCTCGCCTTGACGTTTTGAGGGGAAACCTCGAGCAGCTTTTGGCGTGGGTACTTGCGCCCGACTATGACGAGGCTCATCTCCTGTGCCACCACGTTGACGTGCTTCTTGTAGCGCGTCGGCATCTCAGTCTGGAGGGGCCAAACCTTCGGGACCACGTAGCCGTGCTGGTACAGGGCCTCGCTCACGACCCGCCACGCCTGGGCGGTTGGGTGGGTGAACCATAGGACGAGGACGCCGTCGTCCCTCAGGACCTTCGCCGTCTCCCCCACGAACTCGTTGAAGAACCTCTTGAACCTTCCTTGGCTGTCCTCCTTGTCGTACGCCACGACCTCCCTCTCCCTAGGGACAGTTGGGCTAGTCCAAGACCAGTTCGACAGCCTCATCCCGGGCTTGAAGAGCAGTTCCAAGACGGGGACTAGGGCCCTGCGAAGTATGACCCAGAAGAACTCGCTCCTGTCGCTGTAGATGACCTGCTCGAAGTAGGGCGGATCGACGTTTATGACGTCGACGCTCTTTAGAGGCAGTAACGTGGAGAGCCGAGTGGCGTCGCCCAAGTACACGTGTACGTGATCACCAATGTTGGAGCCGCGGAACTCGTCACATAGGAAGCGCAGGACAGGGAGGATACCACCAGCAGTCTTCGTTAAGCTCCCGGACTCGGCAACATCTGGCTCTAGGGCCCATGCTAGCGCTTCATCCACACGTTTTATTTCGCAGTATTCATTCCTAAAGTCTAGTGTGCTCTCGCCTCTTAAAGTATGTGCTATACCGCTCTTGAATTCCGTCCCTTGCCAATGCGTCGCTATCGTGTTGTAATCCGCAATCTTATCTAACGCAAAAGCCAAGTACGTTACTACTGCCGCGCCAAACTCTCCGTTCTTTGATGCTAGTTCTTCAGCTATTTCTGCGATGATTTTTGATAGTTTCGCTATGGCTAGGAGCTGTCTCGGATTGTAGAGCATGTACCACTTCAATAAGCCCTTGTTTCTCGCGGTGCTCGCCCACACGTTTTCCTCAGGGATTTCGTCTAGTGGAATGAAGCCTTGTAGCTCAAAGAGCTCATCACTCAGGGCTTTTAGTGAACCGACGAACTTCCTCCTCTCGGACTCGTCTTCCCATATGGCTTGAAAGCTGTTCCCAGTCTGCTTAATCAATGGGATGTGTAGGTCGAGCATTTTTTCTTCAACGTCCGATGTGATTGGAGCGAACCCCTCAACGATGCTTTCCATCAACTTTGCGTGCTCAAGAAACCATCGATCGAAGGCCGTTGTGCCCTCCTTCGCTCGTCCTCGTAACTGAAACCACCTTCCACATCCCTCATAGGGGCATCTAATGTTGTTTCCTCGCTTAGCAATGGTGCCCGAGGGTATTGCTTTATCTGTTGTTTCGGCTGAAAAGGACTTCTTCGCCTTGTCGTAGGTTATCTTCAGGTACCTCTTCTTGAATCCCGAGGCCTTAGTTATCACGGGTTCGACGCCTTGTATGGGGATGAGCCCGCCACAAAATGGACACCTGACCCCTCGCGCGAAGATGTAGTTCTCAGCGTCCTCACCGTAGTAGCGACCTAACTCGTCCCGCGCTCTTCGAATGAACTCTTTTGACGCCTTTAGCGTCTCCTCGAAGAGCCTGGCGTCGGCGTACTTGGCAGGGAACTCGACGCTGGCCTTCAAGATCAGATAGGCGACAGGGTTGTACTCGACGGCGATGGTCCGAAAGCCAAGCCTAGCCGCCTCGAGGGGGATGCTACCGCCGCCAGCCATGGGATCACACAACGTTAATTTTCCCGCCTCTTTCAATAAGACCTTTTTGATCGCTTCTCTTTGCGGTCTCGTATAAAATATTAATGGTGGATGTTTTTTGATAAACCTTAACTGTTTATAGCCAAGAAGCTCGAGAAATACTTTTTGATCGGTATCGCTAGTAATAACAGATGCCAGCGATAACGCCCTTGAAATACCGCAAGGTCTACGGGCAGGCCATATGTGAATGCTCCGTAATTTAGGATCAAAGGTATGTCCTTTAAGTGTAATTCCAAGTTTTTCTGAAAGCCTCTTATAAGAGGGTTTAAAGGACTGTTCAAGTAATGAATCTTCATTTATCTCCTTTAAAGGGATTAAGACTTCAATTAATTTTGCACCCTTCGCGTCTATCACCATCTTATGAACCTCCAAGAAACCATAGTTTTAGAGCTTGCGCTTTCGGTCCAGGGCCTCCGCCAGTCGGGAAGACGGTCTTGACCCCGAACCTAGCCAGATTCGGCAACGCCTTGGCGTACTCCTTCCCCATGGCCAAGAAAACCTCCGAGTATTGACCGCCCTTAAGCTTCTCCTCTAAGATTCTCTCGTTGACCGCCTTGGCCCTCTCCAAGGCCTCTTCTGAGGGCTTCTGCCCGCCCCACTTGGTCCCCACAGGCTCGCGATAGGTCAAGGGCGTTGTAGCGTCCACGAGCATCAGGTCGTCGGTCATGACGAGGACGTCCACGTCCTTGGCGTTGCTCAAGTGCTTTCGAGCGACTCTGAAGAAGAGCCCGTCGAAGCGCTCCAGCGCGGGGAGCGGGCTC